>Ga0206811_1169_pt1 | contig 10867 bp, 3 predicted proteins | sample Alteio_BWOrgCont_53_FD_152886 | JGI IMG/M metagenome (GOLD analysis project Ga0206811, IMG submission 152886) | Enriched cells from forest soil in Barre Woods Harvard Forest LTER site, Petersham, Massachusetts, United States -... | ecosystem: Environmental > Terrestrial > Soil > Temperate forest > O... | reverse complement strand
AACGGGGAGTTCTGCGAGGCCGTGATCGACGGTCGGCTTGCCGAAAGCCGGCAACTTTTCGGTAGAAGCAGACGAAGGAGCGTGACATGGGTGCCATTGCAGAGGGAATTGTGGCATTCGCACAGCCGCTGATCGATCAGACGGACGGTTCTCAGGAACAGTTGGAAAAGGCGTTCGCGATTGGCCAACTCTGCTTTAACCTCGCGCTGTCACCGGACAACGCGCGAGACACAACGCTCGGCGAACTGCGACTGTCTCTCCAGATGGATGAAGAAGAGTTCGAGGCGTTTCGGAATTCGATCGTCGACCCAATGATCCGGCGACACGAGGAAATGTTCCCGCAAATGCACGGACGGATTTCCACTAACTCTTTGCAAAGCCGGCCCTCATTACGAGTGCAACCGGGAATTGAAACGACCCGCGAAACGGGTCTTGAAGTCGACCGCTATGCGCCGTGTCCTTGTAACAGCGGCCAGAAATACAAGTTCTGTTGTGGCAGGAAGCGCCGTTGATTTTTCCGCCACGCTGCGCACACCTTCCCTGGCGCGACCATGCGCCGGTGTCAGGTTTTCTTGCGCTTAAGGATCGCGGCGATTCAGTCCGGCGCGTAGAAGGGGTCAGACCCGTCGTTTTTCAGCGTGGGGTCTGACCCATTTCTTGTGCAAAGCCGCTTTTACTCCGGAATTTTTCACCGTTCATGGCTCGGCCCAGGCGTTCGCCTGCGACGGATCTTTTCCGAGCCCGCCAACAGTGACCAAATTGTGAAAGAACGACTGACAAGAAGCTCAGAACGAGACAGTGCGATTCCGGTGAGACCAATTTGCGGAGATCTGACGGGCCAGCCGGGCCAGTCGCTCCTGAATAACGTTAACCCCATATTCGGATTGCAGATGGGACTGGCCATTCGACTGGCCACCGGCTGGCCAATTGGCCAGCCCATCGCCGGTCATTCATTTGTGTCGACTCTCAACTTTCGCCTCTGAACACTCTCGCGCAGCGTCCCACATTTTAGAAATCACCGCCCGTCATGCGAGACCAGGTTTCCAAACGTTTGGAAACTCGGTGAGATGATCAACTCTCCGCTTCTTCGCACTTGTCAACTCTCGACTTTCAAGTCTCTGGTCTCGCGCGCAGCGCACCAAACGTCTGGAGCCCTGGTGAGACGATCGCTCGATCGATTTCGGAACATTCTTGCAGAATGCGGCGTGATGACATGCGACGAATCGTTGAAGCAAATATATGATCAGTGGTGAACCTGAAGGACCTCGCTCAGTACCATCTCCAATCTGAAACTCCTGCAACAAGCACCCCGCCACAACTCTTTTTTGTTGATCGCGGTAGGGACGGTCATGGCTGACCGCCCCCGCACGGATCCGTACGTGCAGAATTACCGCATACGGCTCTTGCCTCGGATTAAGACGAGCGAATCTCACATTCGGATAAGGGTGCAGGATCCAGGCTGCACAAAAAGAGCCTGGTCGTCTTCGACGACACACCCTGGAACGGAGGAGCCTTCACGGGCAAAGGAGCAAGAGCGGTCCCGTGGCTACTCGAACAAGGCTGGCACATCCTTTACGCGGGCTACCAGGTGGTGATGAGCCAGAGCCCAAGTCCAGGCGAGCGGGGGGTGTCAGCCCCCTGATTCCTGGATCTTGATTGATCGTGTGCGATTGTCAAAAGGGTGGCGGGCCAGGGAAGAGGTCATAGAGAGTCGAAAGGAGAGAGACAGCAAGTCGAGCCAATGCCGCAGGAGGCGGATCTTGAATTTGTGGAAATTGGGTGCTTTAAGCCGCAGAGCGGCAGCCGAATAAAGGCGGGGGCGGAAGCCCCTGCTGCAGCCGGGGAAGCCGAAAAAGCCCCCTCGGGGCGGCCGATTCGAGCTTGCCAACTAACGATATCGAGCGTTCGGTCGGTCGCCCCGAATGGGGCTCGCGTGGTCGCGGTTGAAGATTACCAGGGGCGGAAGCCGCCCCTGGCTTTACTCGTCCACCGCTCCGCGGCTTAAGACACAAATGCTCCGCAGTTTCCGATGTTTCGAGACGGTCGAAAAAATGCTTACAGCGTGGGACTGAAGGGCCACCACATATCAGCCCAGGGCAGAGCGAAGCGCCCGCCCTGGGTCGACAGAAGAGGATGCCGCCAAGCCCTGCCAAGGGCGGCACAACAGCCAATTATGCCCAGGATTGTTTCGCCCTTTGCAGGGCTTCGGACTTTTGACCAACGTGACCCAGGGCGGCGCTCTGCGGCATTCGCCGCAACGCTCTGCCCTGGGCTGATATGTGGTGGCCCTTCAGGCCTGAAGAAAGGAACTCGCCATGTGGACCTCTGGAAAAAATGCTTTCCCGTACTGCACTGCGGGCCGAAGGAATCGGTTGGTTTCTCGCTTTTTATTCGTGCTCCGCCTCCCTGAGAAACATTGGCCACGGCACATGGAATGTGCCTGCTACTTTGCCGGACCACGATACCGCACCGTGCGCCCAACGATTTCAAATCCCGAATCCTGAATTTCCTCCATCCTCCCCGTTTTGGAGCAACCCATCATGAACGACCTGCTGACCTTTTTCGACTCCCTCGGCAAACCCAAAATCCTGGTCATCGGCGACATCATTCTCGACCGGTACACCTGGGGCGACGCCGAACGGGTCAGCCCCGAAGCGCCGGTGCTCGTCCTGAAGGCCGATGTCCACGAGGCCCGGCTCGGCGGAGCGGCGAGCGTCGCCAACCTGCTCCGTGCGCTCGACGCCCATGTCGCTCTGGCGGGCGTGATCGGCGACGACGGCAACGGCCGTATTGCGCGACATCTGCTGGACGACGCCGGAATCGATTCCAGTCTCGTTCATTGCGATCCGGCCCGGCCGACCACTTCGAAACACCGGCTGCTCGGCCGAGCCGAGGGCAAGCATCCGCACCATCTTCTGCGAGTCGACGAGGAATGCAGCCGACTCCTGACCGAAGACGTTCAGCAACAGCTTTCCGCACAGATCCTCGATCGTCTGGCCGAATTCGACGCGGTCCTGATTTCCGACTACGCCAAAGGAGTCTGTCGAACGGACCAGACGACAACAACGTGGCACTACGACGGATCATCTCCGGAATCCGGATACACCGTCGAAACAGAGCCCACCGAAACGATCCTGTTGCAAGCCATCATCCGCGCCGCGAACGAACACGGCATTCCGGTCCTCGTCGATTCCGCCCGTCTGCCCGAGTGTGATTGTTACCACGGCGCAACGCTCCTCAAGCCCAATCGATTCGAAGCCGAGTTGACTTCCGGCTTCAAAATTGACACCCCGGCAGCGGCAATGCGGGTCGGAAAAGCCCTTTGTCAGAAACTCGATCTGCAAGCCGTCGTCGTCACGCTCGATCACGACGGCATGGTCCTGTCGCAACGCGAAGCCCCGAGCGAACTGTTTCCCGCCGCGCCGCGAGCGGTATGTGACATTACCGGTACGGGTGATATGGCGCTGGCCACACTCGGACTGGCCCTTGCCAGTACGAAGTCCGACTCCGCCCCCTCGCCCCGGCCTTGCGGGGAGAGGGCCGGGGTGAGGGGATTCGCTTCTTCCCCATCAATTGCCAACGCCACCAGTACTAACCCCGATGAAGACTCCACTTCCTCGCATCCACCATGTGGGGTGAGGGAATTCGATTCCACCGTGTTCACCGCCGCAATCAAAAACGCAGTCCGCCTCGCCAACATCGCATCGGGCCTGCAAGTCGAACGGTTCGGCGTCACCGCCGTCCGCCGAGACGAGATCAGAACCGAGATCCTGAAGACCAGCGACGCCGATCAATCGAATATCAACAACCTTGCCAAAGCGGACGAGTTGAAGCCTATCGCTCAGGTCAATGAATGAAGACTACGTCCAGTCAATGAACCGGTCGGCATGGTACGCCCGGCACGCGGTTACCGGCTTCGCACAAGTTCCTGCTGGCATCTAAGAAAAGGAAATTTCCCGATGTGGCCACCGACGATCACTCCTTGCGAATGCACCGAGCCCGGTTTCTGCGCCCGGCATCAATGCCGGAAACCGGCTGCCTGGCACCTGCTTTGCCGGAGGCAAATGAAATACTTCCAGTCGTGGGAAGACGGACGCGGTCCATACCTTCCCGGCGAAATCACCCCGCCGTCCGAATCAGACGATGAAGCGATCGATCCGTCGGCCGAAACAGACGGCGAACCACCACAGGGACCAGGCCTGGCCCGGCGCGCCTGGAATTTCGGACAAGCGGTGGTGCGACACGTGGCCGACGGAGGCCGCGAGGTTGACGCTGCCACGGTCGAAAGCCGCCTCGCCATCTGTCGCGCATGTCCCGAGTGCGACATCGAGCATCTTGTCTGTCGTCACAAGTCCTGCGGCTGTTTTCTGCAAACCAAAGCCTGTTGGCAATCCGAGAAATGTCCTTTGCAAAAATGGCCTGCCGTCATCGGCGAGCCCTCCGACACCCCTTCGCCCAGGAGTTTATGATGGTCTACCCATGTTGTCCCACCGCGACGGTCCTCGCCACGCCCAAGGTGGCCGTGATTGTCGGTAATATCGATGGCCCGGATAGCTGTCCCTGCACCGGGGATGGTTGCTCGGTGGATCTGCGCCCCAAACCCGGCTATCAAGGATGGAATGGAACCTTTCAGGCCCAGACGACGTATAATTCCAGCCCCAACCCGGTCAACTTCAGCCTGGACGTGACCTGCGTCACGGTCGGCGGAGTCACCGATTACTACGTCAGCGGCATGGCCGACCAGGGGTGTGGCAGCTTTTCGAATACCAAGATGGTGGGGGACTGCGATGTCGTGTCAGGCGGAAGCACGTTTTTGAAAGACGACTCCTGCCTCTGCTGCGGCTGCAGCTTTCTTGAGCCCATGATCATTAATGTGTCCATCACCGATGCCGAGCCCTATGTACCACTCATCGTTTGTACCGTTTGCAATGCATCGACCAATGTCAGTTCGCAACCGGTTCGATATTCGACCGGCGAATTGATGCTGAATGCCGTCGACATTCAAACCGGCGGATTCGGACTTCCGTGGGGAATGTCGCGTACGTTCACCAATCGCCTGACGGTCAGCCGGGATTTCGGCTGCGGCTACAACTGGTTCGTCGACCAGTGGCGTTACCTGCAACGCGCGACCGTCGACAGCCAGGATTACGTGGTCGTCATGGGCGGGGCCGGAAACCCCGTCTGGTTCATCCAGCTTTCGGAAGGAGTCTATGAGCCGGCCTTCAACGACCTGCAGACGCTGGTCCTGAACCGCGATGCCGGCTGCTTTCTGCTCACCACGCAGGACGGCGTCGTGACGGCGTTCGACATCGTCACGGGACAATTCCTGAGTCAGACCAATTCGACCGGGCAGTCGATCCAGGTCACCCAATTGACGAGTTCTCAAACACAGATCGCGCAGGTTCAGCAATCCTCCACGGTCGCCGGAGTCACGACGACGCAGCAATTCACCTATGCCTACACGCCGCCCTACGATCAGCAACTGGCCAGCGTCACGGTCCAGACCTGGGTTGGCGGGGGAACCCCGCAGAATACGCAACAGGTTCTTTACACGTACTACGGGATCAACGATCCCAACGGCGGCGTCGGCGACCTGCAGACGGTAACGACGCAACTTTGGCAAAATTCGGCATGGGTCACCACGGGCACGACGTATTACCGCTACTGGACCAACGGAGGTTCTTCGTCGTCGAGTTCCTCGTCGTCGAGCAGTTCGGGAGGCGGCCCGGCCCCGATCGTTTCCACGCACCTGCTGAAATTCGTTCTCAATCCCGCTGCCTATGCCCGGGCAGTCGCGAGCGGCTATTCCCCCCTGACAGTATCCGACGCGTCTCTTTTAATGTTTTGTGATTATTATTACGAATATGACAGCCTGCAGCGCGTCACCAAAGAGATCGTGATGAGCGGCTCGCAGACCTACTTGTTTGCCTACAGCGAGAGCACGTTCGCCAACGGTTATAACGCATGGGCCACAAAAACAGTCGAGACGTTACCCGACGACAATCAGAACCTGATTTATTCGAACTATGCCGGGCAAACGATGCTGAAGGTGTTCCAATCCGGGAGCGACCAGTGGATTACGTTTTACCAGTACGACGCCTCGGGGAATGTGACGCTCCACGCCAACCCGTCAGCCGTCATCGGCTTCGACGAGACATACGCCGACCTGCTGAACTTCGATTCCGGCACCGGCCTGTACCAGTACCTGAGCAACAACAGCGGCCTGATCCAGACGAGCACCTTCGACCCGTGTTCGGGTTACGTGGCCAGCGAGAGCCTGCAGGAAGGGCAGGCGGGCGCGTCGATCCTGTTGCGCCAAAGCAGTTACATTTGTTGCAGCCTGCCCAAGCCATCCGGTTCGTCAAGCTCGTCCGCATCCGCCAGCAGTTCATCCAGTTCATCGTCGAGCAGCTCCGTTTGTTCGTGTGTGAATCCCGTTTATTTTCTCGCACAGCAAACGGTCTACCCGTCCGCCACCGACCAGACGATCACCCAGGTCACGAGCTACAGCTACACGTTTTATCCGGGGACCTGTGCCATCCAGCAACGCGTGACAACATGGCCAGTCGTCTCGACCGCCCAAAACGGTTCGGGAGTGGCCGCGACTCGCAGCGACTATTTCGACATCTACGGCAACAACACCTGGCAGATGGACGAGCGCGGTTTCATCACGCGCACGGCGTATGACACTGCCACCGGGGCCATTGTGCAGGTCGTCAATGATGTCAACACATCGCTGTATGCGGACACACCGGCAGGGTGGTCAACCCAGTCGGGGGCTGGCCTGAATCTGGTGACTGACTATTTAATTGACGCTCAGGGAAGACAAATTGAAGAACTCACCCCGACCAACACCATTGACCTCAACGGCACGGCAACCACGCTGAGAAGTGCAACGTGGACCTACTTCGACGATGCGAACCATGTCACATACTCGGGCCAGGGCTACGCGACCGGCTCGTCGCCAAGCTATACGTACGAGTTGATGAATCCCGTGACGATCGTCCAGATGGATGCATCCGGCCGTGTCAACGCACAAATTAAGGCCGCTTCGTCGACAACAACCGGTTCTCTTCCGGCAATCATCGCGGCCGCTGGCAGCGGCGCGTTGGCTTTTCCGCAGTCGGCCTACGTCGCCTGGACCACGATGCAGTACACCGACTGCTGCCTGGAGGTTTCACAGCGTGTCTACAAACTGATTCCCGCTTCCGGCGATGGAACGTCCGGTGTAAATTACGAGGAGACCGATTATGGATACGATGTCATGAAACGACCAAACCGGACAGTGACGCCAGGTGGGACGATCACCGATCTGGTCCGTGATTCGCGCGGGAATGTGATAGCAACTTACATCGGCACGAATGACAATGGCGCGACGGAGACCGATCCGACGGGCGGAGGCGCGCCCGGCAACAATATGGTCCTTGTCGCCACGAACGTGTTCGACGACAACGCGGCGGGCGGGGATGGAAACCGCACACAAGTGATCCTGCAGGTCGACGCGACGACGACTCGCACATCGACAATGACTTTTGACTTCCGTGACCGCGAGATCACCGCTGACGGAGAAATCGACTACTTCTCCGTGACGTATTACGACAATCTGAATCGGGTCGTGCAATTCGACCGGTATGACACGACCGGTCCGGGTGGTTCGTCGTCCTCGTCCGGCAGTTCATCGAGCAGCGGTTCGACGGTCGGCAACCTGATCTCCCGCACTCAGACGATTTTCGACGCCCGTGGGAACGTGTATCAATCCGTCGTCTATGCCGTCGATCCGACAACCGGTGCCGTCGGCAATTCGCTGACGAACAATACGTGGTTCGATGCGTCGGGAAACACCATCAAGTCGTTCCCCGCCGGATCGCAGTTGTTCACCAAAATCACATATGACAGTCTCGGCCGAGCCATAATACGGTATTTGGCCTACGGTCCCGATTCCACATACTCCGATGCAAACAGCGTGGCGAACAATAAGGTGATGGAACAGACAGAGACGACATTCGACGCGGCCAGCAACACGATTCAGACAACGAACCGTCAGCGATACCACAATGCTCCAGCCACCCAAACCGGTCCTCTGCAGAATCCGGGTATGACTCCGAACGCTCGCGTGGTCTATCTCGCGCTGTATCCCGATCCGCTCGGACGAGTTGTGAACTCCGCGAATTACGGTACGAACGGTGGAACAGCGCTCAGCCGCCCGTCGACTGCTCCCGCCCGGACGAGTTTGATACTCGTCAATTCGACCGGCTATGATTCCGCCGGGAATGTATCGACAACCACAGACCCGCTAGGCATAGTGACTTGCTTCACATTCGACGCAGCAGGACGGGAGACATCAAAGACGCAAAACTGCACGACGACGAGTAGTTCCTCTTCCAGCAGTTCGTCATCAGGCGCTTCCTCCTCCTCGAGCAGTCCATGCACGCCGTCAGACGACAGTAACATCCTTACTCTAACCACGTACACGCCGGACGGAATGCGAGCCACATTGACCGCGATCAACGGGCGGACCGCCAATCAGACGACCACCTGGACGTACGGCACGACACTCAGCAATTCCGAAATCGCATCGAGCCAATTGTTATTGTCTGTGACGTTCCCGGATTCGACGAGCGGCAGCGATGTCGTGACCTATTCGTACAACCGGCAGGGCGAGAAGACCACCTTGACGGATCAACGAGGCTGCGTCCATACTTATTTCTACGACTTACTGGGACGGCAAACCAACGACTGCGTAACGACCCTCGGTTCGAGCGTCGATTCCACCGTTCTTCAGCTTGCCACGTTTTACGAGGTTCGTGGCATGATTTCGGAACTTACGAGTTGCAGCAGTGCGACGCCGGCTACCGGCGCAATCGTCAATGACGTGGTCCTGACGTACAACGACTTCGCACAACTTGTCGCCGACTACCAGAGTCATAACGGAGCCGTGAATACTGGCAGTACGCCGCAAGTCCAATACGGGTACGCGAACGGTTCGACCAACACCATCCGTGCAATGACATTAACGTACCCCAATGGACGCGTTCTGAACTATAACTATGGGACCACGGGCGGGATTGACGACTCCCTGAGCCGGATCACGAGTTTGATCGACAACGACGGAGCCACGCATCTCGCCGATTACTCGTACCTCGGCCTCCGCTCAATCGCGATCGTCAGCTACGCCCAGCCGAGCGTTGAGTACATTCTCGCGAGCTTGACCGGCACGAACGATCCGGTCACCGGAGACATCTACACCGGACTTGACAGTTTCGGCCGAATCAAAGACTGCCGGTGGTACAATTTTGGCAATTCGGCCGACGTCGCGCGTCTGAAATACGGCTACGACAACGACGGCAACCGACTTTGGCGGCAGGACACCGTCGCGCAAGCGTTGAGCCAGAACTTCGACGAGCTTTATTCATACGATGGCCTGCAACGTCTGAAAGACATGCAACGAGGGACATTGAACGGGACGCAAACGGGGATCATATCATCGATCTTCGAGCAATGCTGGACCCTTGATCCGACCAACAACTGGTCTGGATTCCGGGAAGCCGCCGCGGGCGGCTCGTGGACGCTGAACCAGTCAAGGACGTCTAATGCTTTCAATGAAATCACGGGCATCATCAACTCGGCGGGCTCTCCTTGGGCAATACCGGCATACGATGCGGCGGGGAACTTGACCACCATTCCCCGACCAAGCTCGTACGGCGGCGATCTCGATTGGGCAGATCTGACCCTGGACCAATGGTCATCGATGTCAGTTGACGGCTGGTCCGACCTCAGTGTCGCCCCCGACTCGTTTTCGGCAACCTACGACGCCTGGAACCGATTGGTGACCCTTGTCGACGCTTCGAGCGGCGACACCGTTCAGTCCAATCAATACGACGCCAGAACATTCCGCACTCTCCGGCTTGATTACTCGGCCGGGGTTTTGTCCGAAACCCGACATTTCTACTACACGTCTGATTGGCAAAGCGCAGAAGAACGTGTTGGCACGAACTCAACGGCTGAGCGCCAACAAGTTTGGGGACTCCGCTATATCGACGATCTCGTGCTCCGAGATCGCGACACGGCCGGCGGAGGCACGCTCAATGAACGGCTCTATGGCCTGCAAGACGGCAACTGGAATATGGCTGCGTTGATCGACACCTCTGCGACCGCGCAGGAACGCTATTTATACTCGCCGTTTGGCTCGATCACATTTCTTAATGGCGCAATGTCCATCGAGCTAACCGCATCCGCAGTGGATAGCAGCTATCTCTTCACAGGACAGCGATTCGACAGCGCCTCGAACCTTGACTTATTCCGCGCCCGGTTCTTCGATTCTATTTCAGGCCGATTCATCACCCCAGACCTTCGTGAATACCCCAACGGTCCCAATACATTTGCAGCTTGGTTTGTGCCGCAGTCCACCGACTCCCAAGGCCTTGATTGCGACGCGGACTCGTGCGCGTCGAGGAGCGGGAAACCGCCCGCAAATGCCGAAGCAATGGGAGGTAAGTTGGGGGGGCCGAAGGCAAATCCGAACGCGGCTGTCTGCGTGTTTTACCGTAAGTCGCAATGCGTGGTTTGCTCGACGAGAGGCGGCAACCAGCAGAAGCAGTCTTGCTGCACGGTGGCACCTGACGTCAAAGACGACACTAAGGATAAGGGGCCCCTTCCGGTGAACGTCTATTTAATAAGGAGTATTCGCGGTCACAAAGCACAAGGCACATCGATCGATTGGTTCAATCTGAATGCAGCGAAAGAAGACGGATCAGGTTTTTATACGTACCGCGAAAAAAACAAGAATGGCAGAAATTTTTTCGCACTTCATCCGGGGTCGGTTTCGTGGGGCTGCGTTACCGTCGATCCTGGCCATAAGGAAATAACG
>Ga0206811_1168_pt1 | contig 10895 bp, 11 predicted proteins | sample Alteio_BWOrgCont_53_FD_152886 | JGI IMG/M metagenome (GOLD analysis project Ga0206811, IMG submission 152886) | Enriched cells from forest soil in Barre Woods Harvard Forest LTER site, Petersham, Massachusetts, United States -... | ecosystem: Environmental > Terrestrial > Soil > Temperate forest >... | reverse complement strand
TCATGCCGCCATTTTCGTTATAAGGTGGCGTGATGGCATAATGCATCGGCCCATGAAGTTGATAATCGATGATGTCATTGCCAAGATAACTACGGCCATAGATAGGAATTGTGTGCGTATCAGCTATTTGTCTGATGCTCGAATAATGCGCAATCTCATCGAAACCCTCAAAGGGCGGCAAAAACGCCATATGCCCTATACCGATCAATAATATAGCCAAAGCCAGCAGACAGAAGGTTGAGTTGCGCATTGATCTATTCACATAGGGCTATTCACTTATGATAGTGCCGGTACCATTTGACAAAATTGGGGATGCCTTCCGAGATTTTTGTCATAGGCTTATAGCCAAAATCGCGCGTGCTTTCAGATATATCGGCATAAGTCTCTGGGACGTCGCCTGGTTGCATGGGTTGCATGTCGATCTTCGCCTTTTTACCGAGAGCATTCTCCAAAACAGCAATAAAATCCATGAGGTTTTCCGCACGCGAGTTGCCAAGATTATAGATCTGTGCCGGTGGTTGCCCACAAGGCGGCTTATCGAGGACGGCGAGTACCCCCTTCACGGCATCGTCGATGTAGGTAAAATCGCGCTTCATCTTGCCTTGATTGAAAACAGATATCTTCTGATCAGCCAAAATCTGTTTGGTAAAGAGATAAGCCGCCATATCAGGACGTCCCCACGGACCATAGACAGTAAAAAACCTCAGACCCGTGCAAGGTATTTGATAAAGATGCGCATAGGTCGATGACATCAGCTCATCCGAGCGCTTGGTAGCCGCATAAAGCGAGACCGGTTGGTCAACTTTATCAGAAAGAGCAAAAGGAACTTTTTTGTTGCCGCCATAAACCGATGAGGAACTGGCATAGACAAAATGTTCAAGTTTAGGTGTGGCACGCGCAAGCTCACACATAACCAAATGGCCCATAACGTTCGATGCAATATAAGCGTAAGGATTTACAAGTGAGTAGCGCACACCGGCTTGAGCGGCGAGGTGAATAATGCGTGTGGCGCCAGATTTAGCTAACGGCAACATCGCCGCTTTATCGGCTATATCAAGTTTGTGGAATTTGAAGTTGCTGTGGGATTTTAGTTGATCGAGGCGCGCCTCTTTGAGGCTCACTTCGTAATAATCATTGAGATTATCGATCCCGCAAACTTCATCGCCGCGCGAAAGTAACGCGTTGGCGACATGAAATCCTATAAAACCAGCAACACCAGTTAAAAGGACGCGCATTTAGGCGCTCCCATATTTCTTATATCTCCGCATAGACATGCGTCTCAGCCGAGGCCCCAGGGTGTGTCACCGCACCCTTTTCAGCATCGCCCACGGCTTGGGCATATTTCCATAAGGCGCCAGACTGAAAGTCGTGCTTCCGCGGCTTCCATTGTTTTCTGCGCTCTGCAAGTTCAGCCTCAGAGAGCTTTACATCAAGCGTACCTTTTTCGGCATCCATCACAATAATATCGCCATCGCGTAAAAGGCCAATAGGCCCTCCAACAGCAGCTTCAGGACCAACATGGCCGACACAAAATCCACGTGTAGCGCCCGAAAATCGACCATCCGTTATAAGGGCAACTTTATCACCGGCACCCTGACCATAGAGAGCGGCTGTTGTCGATAACATCTCGCGCATACCAGGGCCGCCCCGCGGACCTTCGTAGCGTATAACCAAAACTTCACCATCTTTATAGTCACGCTTTTCTACAGCTTTGAAAGCGTCTTCCTCGCAATCAAATACGCGAGCTGGACCAGAGAATTTTAAATTTTTCATGCCGGCAACTTTGACGATAGCGCCCTGAGTTGCCAGATTTCCCTTAAGGCCAACAACACCGCCGGTTGGCGATAGGGGCGCGGATGTTGTGCGTACGACATCCTGGTCCATGGGAAATTTTACATCGCGCAAATTCTCGGCAATCGTTTTACCTGTAACAGTTATGCACTCGCCATGTAAGAACCCACCATCAAGAAGCGCTTTCATTAATATTGGCACGCCACCAACTTCAAAGAGATCTTTGGCGACATAACGGCCAGCTGGCTTAAGATCGGCGATATAGGGCGTGCGTTTAAAGATGGCCGCAACATCGTGCAGATCAAAAGAAAGGCCCGCTTCATGGGCAATAGCCGGTAGATGAAGGGCGGCATTGGTCGAACCGCCTGAGGCAGCAACGACAGTTGCCGCATTTTCTAAAGCTTTAAGCGTTACAATTTGTCGTGGACGAAGTTTTAGTTCAAGAAGCTTCATGACGGCTCTGCCCGAGGCTTCGGCATATTGATCGCGGCTCTCATAAGGTGCGGGCGCTCCCGCCGATCCCGGCAAAGCGATGCCTAAGGCTTCAGATACGCACGCCATAGTGTTGGCGGTAAACTGACCGCCACAAGCACCGGCTGAAGGGCACGCACCGCATTCAAGCTCATGCAAATCCGCATCGCTCATTTTGCCGGCGGCATGTTGGCCAACGGCTTCAAAGACGTCTTGAACAGTCACATCTTTGCCTTTGAATTTTCCCGGTAAAATCGATCCGCCATACATAAAGACAGCAGGCACATCAAGCCGCAACATAGCCATCATCATGCCAGGCAGCGATTTATCGCATCCCGCAAGACCCACAAGGGCATCATAGCAATGACCACGCATGGTAAGCTCGACCGAGTCAGCAATTACTTCGCGGCTGACGAGTGACGACTTCATGCCAGCATGCCCCATGGCGATACCGTCAGTCACCGTGATTGTGGTAAACTCGCGTGGCGTACCGCCACTTTCTTTGACGCCAGTTTTAACAGCCTGAGCCTGACGCGAAAGCGAAATATTACAGGGTGCAGCTTCATTCCAGCAGGTAGCAACACCGACAAACGGCTGGGCGATGTCTTGTTCGTTCATCCCCATGGCGTAATAATAAGAGCGATGCGGCGCCCGTGCGGGTCCAACCGTGACATGACGGCTGGGAAGCTTTGATTTGTCCCATTTTTTAGTCATGGATTTACCCTTAACACCAGAAAACTTACCAACCAGCGAAACCAGAAGCCTTCATTTCCAGATTTTTTAGACAAAGCCCCTAATTTACCGTGCGATCAACCAACTTATTCTTGGCAATCCACGGCATCATCGCACGAAGTTTTTGGCCCACCTTTTCAATCAAGTGCTCGGCAGAATTGCGACGCATAGCCTTAAAGCTTGGGCAGCCGGCTTGATTTTCGACCATCCAATCTCGCACAAATCTTCCGCTTTGGATATCATCCAAGATACGCTTCATCTCGCGTTTTGTTTCTTCGGTTACAATGCGCGGTCCACGGGTGTAATCGCCATATTCAGCCGTATTAGAGATCGAATAGCGCATATTGGCCATGCCACCTTCGTAAATGAGATCAACGATCAACTTGACCTCATGAAGACACTCAAAATAGGCCATCTCAGGGGCATATCCCGCTTCGACCAGCGTTTCAAATCCGGCCTTAATCAAAGCCGTGAGACCGCCGCACAAAACAGCCTGCTCACCAAACAAATCCGTTTCGCACTCTTCGCGGAAACTGGTTTCGATGATGCCGGCTTTGCCGCCGCCAATGGCCGACGCATAAGAAAGACCTAACTTCTTAGCATGGCCGGAGGCATCTTGCTGGATGGCAATCAAACAAGGAACGCCGCCACCTTTTTGATATTCAGAACGCACAGTATGGCCAGGACCTTTGGGTGCGATCATGAAGACATCAAGATCTTCACGTGGTTCAATCAGATTAAAATGAATATTAAGGCCATGAGCAAAAGCCATCGCCGCATTCTTTTTCAGATTGGGCGCCAAATGCTCACGATAGAGCGGTCCCTGGCCCTCATCGGGTGTAAGGATCATGACGAGATCGGCCCAAGCCGCCGCCTTGCCGGGTTCCATGACTTTAAACTGGACCTGCTCTGCTTTTGTGGCGCTAGCGCTGCCGGGACGAAGGCCGATGACGATATCGCGTACGCCGCTATCGCGAAGATTAAGCGCGTGGGCGTGGCCCTGACTGCCATAACCCATGATGGCGACCTTTTTACCCTTGATCAAATTGAGATCGGCATCCTTGTCGTAATAAACTTGCATTGTCTTCTCCCTCGTTTTCCAATGAATTACACTTTTATGGCGGATAAAGCCAGTTATCCCTCAGCCTGCCGCTGGTTAGTGTCCTGCGTCGGTACATCGATGATGAACTCACCGCACGACATCGCAATTGAGCCGGTCCGAACAAGTTCAACCAAACCACATGTTTTGATTTTGTGAATGAAGCTATCGATCTGATGGGTTGTCGCAGTTAGCTCAAAAATTGTCGCATTGCCGGTTTTGTCGGCAATTCTAGCACCGAATTGATCGGCAAGCTGTTGCGCTTCTTTTAACTTATCGGCTGTGCCAATAACTTTGACGAGTGCCGTGCAATGTTCGACATATTTACCTTGCTCCGTCAAATTGACTACGCGGCGCACCGGCACAAGACGTCCCAACTGGGCTTTGATTTGTTCAATCACCATGGGAGCGCCCGTGGTGACAATCGTGATGCGCGAAAGATTGGCGCTAGCATCAACCTCATCCACGGTTAGGCTTTGAATGTTGTAACCGCGACCGGCAAAGAGACCAATGACGCGCGCCAAAACACCTGGTTCGTTATCGACCAGAACGGCAAAACAATGTCGTGATGAGGCGTCTTCAGTCATTTTATATCCAAACTTATTCAAAGAGCTGACTTTTTTAGGCTGCTTGCCTCTGTTCGGCAAGGATTTCCCTAAGCTCCACCTTAATATAGCCCTTGACCTGGGCGCATCTTTTATGATAGGCTAGCCACAAGGCTAGATAGAATAGGTGGATCATGGAAGTAGGAACCTACGAGGTTAAAAATAAGCTTAGCGCTATTCTCGACCGTGTCGAAAAAGGCGAGGAAATAATTATCACGCGCCGTGGAAAACCCGTTGCGCGTCTCACCTCGACTAATGCCTGCATGGATAAAAACCGTGGCTTAAAGGCTATGAATAGCATCGTTGCACGTAGCAAAGGTGTGACGCTCGGCGGGATAAAGATTAAAGACCTTGTCGGCGAAGGCCGCGTTTGATCCTCGATGTCGATGGTCATTGATAGTTCAGTAGCTCTCGCCTGGTGCTTTGAAGATGAGCGCACGGATGCTGCGTTGGCTCATTTCCGCTTTGTGGCAGAACATGGCGCCATAGCGCCTGATTTATGGCGTTATGAGGTTGCGAACGGATTACACGGAGCTCTTATGCGCGGACGTATTGATAAAAAATACCGTGATGCCACCTTGGCGGATCTCGACAAATTATCAATTAGCATCGACCACGAAAGCTATCATCAAGCATGGTCGCGAACCACGCAACTGGCTGAGCGATTTCGTCTCACAATCTACGACGCCGCTTATTTAGAACTAGCCGAGCGTCTCGATATGCCGCTGGCAAGCTTTGATACCGCCCTGCTCAAGGCAGCCAAAACTGCAGGATGCAAAATCAAGTGATGCCCTCATAAGCCGCCGGAGAATTTAAACCAACACCATGCCATCGCCTTCAATGGCTTGGCCCATTTGATTTTCCTCGGGTCCTAAAATAATTTCGTTATGGTTCTTACCACTCGGGATCATTGGAAAACAATTTTCTTTTGGATCGACGCTGACATCGACGATGGTCGGGCGATCTTTTACTTTAAACATCTCAAGAATGACTTTATCGACGTCATCGGGCTTTTCGGCTCTGAAACCGACACCACCAAAGGCCTCAGCCAGTTTGACAAAATCAGGCAACGCTTCGGTGTAACTCTGCGAATAACGTCCGCCATGCAACATTTCCTGCCATTGACGAACCATGCCCATCCATTGATTGTTGAGTATGAAGACCTTCACCGGCAGTCGATATTGAACAGCTGTCGACATCTCTTGAATATTCATCAAGATACTCGCCTCACCAGCAACATCAATGACAAGCGCATCAGGATGGGCCATTTGCGTACCAATCGCCGCCGGCAAGCCATACCCCATTGTGCCAAGGCCGCCCGAGGTCATCCAGTGGTTTGGTTTTTCGAAGCGTAAAAACTGCGCCGCCCACATCTGATGCTGGCCAACCTCGGTTGTTATAAAAGTTTCCTTGCCTTTCGTCAGTTCACGCAACCGTTCAAGCGCATATTGCGGCTTAATGATCGAACCGGTTTGTTTGTAACTAAGGCAATTGCGCCCGCGCCACTTATCGATCTGCTGCCACCAACGCTTCAGGGCTTCTGCCTTAACTTTGTAACCACGTGCACGCCAAATCTCGAGCATCATCTCAAGAACTTTATCGGCATTACCAATAATCGGAAGATCGACGCGGATGCTTTTATTGATCGAACTTGGATCGATATCGACGTGGATTTTCTTAGAATTCGGCGAGAACCCAGAAAGCTTGCCCGTGACACGATCATCAAACCGAGCCCCTATATTGATCATCACATCGCAACCATGCATCGCCAAGTTGGCTTCGTAAGTGCCGTGCATACCGAGCATGCCGAGAAAATGATTATCGGACATGGGGTAAGCGCCAAGCCCCATTAAGGTGCTGGTGCAAGGAAAGCCGGTTAGTTGCACAAATTCTTTGAGTAAGACGCACGCCTGAGGACCTGCATTGATCATGCCGCCACCGGTATAGAAAATCGGACGCTCGGCAGAAGCTATAAGTTCTACGGCTTTTTCGACAGCTGCACGATCTGGCACAATTTGTGGGCGGTAGGTTGGATGCTGCTGTTTTGGTCCTTGATAAGTACCTTCGGCAAACTGAACATCTTTGGGCAAATCGATAACAACCGGACCCGGCCGTCCGGTGCGAGCTACCAGAAAGGCCTCATGGATGACGCGTGCCAATTGATTGACATCTTTGACTAGATAGTTGTGTTTGGTGCAGGGCCGCGTGATGCCGGTCGTATCACATTCCTGAAAGGCATCATTGCCTATCAAGTGCGTTGGTACTTGCCCTGTGAAACAAACGATGGGGATCGAATCCATCAAGGCATCGGTGAGGCCGGTGACTGCATTGGTGGCACCAGGACCTGATGTCACGAGAACAACGCCAACTTTGCCACTTGATCTAGCGTAGCCTTCAGCCGCGTGCACAGCCCCCTGCTCGTGACGGACAAGCACATGCTGAATGCTGTTTTGCCTAAAAAGAGCATCATAAATTGGCAAGACTGCGCCGCCCGGATAACCAAAGATCGTAGAGACACCTTGATCGCGCAAAGCCTGAATAACAATTTCAGCACCGCTCATGGCAGCTGGAACGGGCACGACTGTCTTACCCTGCCCACTCGTTTTGCTTTCTTCTCGCATCAAATTTTGTTTCTGAGCCTGCATGGCTCCGGCCATCCTGTTTAGCACCTTGTTCTAACAGTTAATGCGGCTGCTGGGCGCCTTTTGCAACCGCGACTGCTTACCCTTCTCGGCCCTTTATGCAGAAAAATCTGACAATACCCAACCTTTGCAATTACTTACCTGGTTGCGTGAAAGAACCTTTTTGCACAATGGGTTAAGATAATAACTTCAGGCTTTTCATTGCGTCAAACAATTTTACATAAGCCCCATTTTACGCAATAAAAGGCGCTTTTCATAAAAAGCCAATAAAACCTCCTAACACCCAATGAGAGGCTTTTTGCCATAATAAGGGCAGATTGCGGGCGCTAATATGTCATGAAAGACAATTCTGTCTTGAGCAGGCAAAAGACTGGCTTTCGCTCACAAGCAAACCCTAGGGAGGCGACCATGAGGAAGTGTAATGTGTTCTTGGCAGGTTCTGTCTTTCTATCGGCTCTTTTAATTCTACCGACGCTTAGCGTGGCCCAAACCAACGTCGTAGGCCCGACGGGCACTTATACGCCCTATTCTGGAAATCAGCCACCCGTACCTGTTGTTGTTTCGCCGCCTTCGCAACCAAGCGATTTAGATTCTACCGGCGGCAAAACATATGGCGACACAAATTATCGTGTCGATGGCGCCGGTCGTATATCTGGACCTACGGGAAGCGGCACGCTTAATCGCTCAACAAGCGGATCGGCAACCCAAGGAACAGGCGGAAGTCCTACACCACAGCCGGATATGCAATAAACTTATCCGCTCACACGACCGGCATGCGCTAAAAACGATTAGTCATCCATGCCGAGAGCAGACTTATAGAGTTCGAGCAGTTCTTCTTGCTCGCGGCGCTTCTCAAGCTCGATTTTACGTATACGAACGATCTGACGGATAATTTTGGTGTCAAATCCCATACTTTTTGCCTCACCATAAACCTCGCCCAAATCTTCACCGACGGCCGCCTTGTCTTCCTCAAGCTTCTCGATGCGTTTAACGAAAGAACGCAAACGTTCGCCAGAGATAGCGCCAGTATCCGTGGGTGACTGTACTTTCTTGGCAACGGCAGATGCGCTCATTTTTGACCCTTTAGTTGAATAGGTTAGGTTGAATGCGGATTTCTAGAGCAGCCCTCGCCACTAATCCAGAGGGAAATTGGCTTTCAAGGAAAGATCGGCATGTTAACACATCGGCAACGATATTCCCTTATAGCTAGGGCGGATCAGAATATCAGAAAGACAACATGCCCTACATAGTTCGCGACGAACACGGTAAAATTGTCCGGGCCAGTGCACGCCATATCCATGGCGCCGATCTCTTGCCGCACGGTCATCCGGATGTCGTAGCGTTTTTGCATAGCCGCGGCCAAGACCCCAAACAGGTCGAAGAGTCATTGGGCGAGCTACGCCGCACTGACGGCGAAATGTCGCGTGCGGTTGAAGACGTGATCATGGCCTTGCTTAAAAAAAATCTGCTGAAGATGTCGGATTTACCGAAACCGGTGCAAGACCGTATGGCTTTACGTGTTAAAATGCGCGTGATGATCCAAGATATTTACGATCAGGCCTCTGGTCACAAATCCTAGCATCAGTCTTTATAATAGCGCTTATTCCATAACTATGCTTGGCGGAGCCGGTCTTGTTTTTTGATCGAATTTTAGCTGTTGCCAAATCTGATCGGCTATGGCGCGGTAGGTTTTAGCAAACTGGCTTTCGGGCTGCACACTAACGATGGGCGTGCCCAAATCCGATGTCTCGCGTACGGCGATCGCTAACGGGACTTCGCCAAGAAAAGGAACCTTAAGGCGTCCGGCTTCTTCCTTGGCGCCGCCATGGCTGAAAATATCGCTACGCTCACCACAATGAGGACAAAGAAAATAGCTCATATTTTCAATGATCCCCATGACAGGAACATCAACACGCTTAAACATGTTGAGACCTTTTCGCGCATCGATGAGCGCTATATCCTGAGGCGTCGATACGATCACAGCCCCTGCCAAAGGTACCTGCTGAGCGATAGTTAGCTGAGCATCGCCGGTGCCAGGCGGCATATCGATGACCAAAACGTCAAGTTCACCCCACATAACCTCGCGCAACATTTGTTGTAAGGCGCCCTGAACCATAGGGCCGCGCCAAATCATTGGCGTTTCTTCTGCAATCAAAAAACCCATCGACATCGCCTTGATACCAAAGTGCTCCATCGGAATAATTTTTTTGTCATTGGTTATTTGCGGTTTACCCTGAAGCGCCAAGAGACGTGGAATGGAAGGACCATAGATATCCGCATCTAATAAGCCCGTCTTATGTCCGTTAAGCGCAAGCGCCACGGCTAAATTGACGGCCGTGGTCGATTTGCCGACACCGCCTTTGCCCGATGCCACCGCAATTATATACTTGATGCCGGGGATCGATATTTTTGCCGATCGCGCCTGCCCTTCTTGGGATGCTTGTGAGGTCGGGCGCGACTGGGACGTAGGCGCCGTCTTATGCGCCGTCAAAACGGTCGATACCGATAAGACCCCCGGTAATTGATCGACAGCATGCTGAGCGGCAAGACGCAAAGGCTCAGATGCCGCTGCATTTTGTGCATCAATCTCAAGTGCAAATGTTACGTGTGAGCCATTTGACATTCGCTTAATGGTCAAGCCAGAGACCATGCCGAGCGTGACGATATCCGGTTTGCCCTCGGCTGATTTCACGCTGCGAAGCGTGGCTAGCACTGTTTCTTCAGACAATTCGCTCATAATTTTCCCGATACAACAGTTGACAATAAAACGTCGTGTCCCATATTGCATCAAATGCGGGGTAAGATATAATCATCTCTGCCCTGCCATAATATGGTCAAAATAAAGCGCATGATGGCGTTTTAGACCCATTCTGAGAAAAAATAGAGGTATAAAGATGAAGGCGGCCAAAAAGCTTGTTGTGGTGATCCTGTCAGCCGTTTTTCTGCTTTCGGGAACAACCTTAGGTGAAGCACGTGACGCGCCGCCAAGCTTTGCCGATTTAGCCGAAAAATTATTGCCGACAGTTGTCAATATCTCAACCTCGCAAACCATTACCTCACGCGACGATAGCCCAGATTTACCCCCCGATCTTCAGTTACCGCCCGGCTCGCCGTTTGAAGAATTTTTCCACGACTTTATGGAAAAGCAAAAAGGCGCGCCGCATAAGCACAAAGCGACATCGCTGGGATCCGGCGTCATCGTTGACCCCTCAGGCTACATCGTCACCAATAATCATGTTGTTCAGGACGCCGATGAGATTACCGTCATCCTGCAAGACGATACTAATTTGCAAGCGACAATTGTAGGTCGCGACAAAAAGACTGATTTGGCTCTATTGAAAGTTAACAGCAAAAAGCCTTTGCCGGCGGCATCCTGGGGCGACAGCGAGAAAGTGCGCGTCGGCGACTGGATTATGGCGATTGGCGACCCGTACGGCCTTGGCGGTACTGTGACAGCCGGCATTATCTCAGCGCGGGCACGTGATATCAATTCTGGTCCCTATGATGATTATCTACAGACCGACGCACCAATCAATCGCGGCAACTCGGGTGGGC
>Ga0206811_1167_pt1 | contig 10914 bp, 10 predicted proteins | sample Alteio_BWOrgCont_53_FD_152886 | JGI IMG/M metagenome (GOLD analysis project Ga0206811, IMG submission 152886) | Enriched cells from forest soil in Barre Woods Harvard Forest LTER site, Petersham, Massachusetts, United States -... | ecosystem: Environmental > Terrestrial > Soil > Temperate forest >... | reverse complement strand
ACGACAAAATCATCTCGACCATTTGTGTCGCCGTCAACCAGTAGATTCTGGATTGGCACGAATTCAGGTTTATAACGAGGTGGAAAAGCAAGGAAACCAGAAGAAAAGGCGAGCGGGGGGTGTCAGCCCCCTGATTCTTTCTGACTCTTGATTCTTTCTGACTGCTGACTTCAGGAAACTCAGGTTCTTTTGATTACCGCAATTCCTCTGTGCGCAAGGAACAGGTTCGCCTATGCTCGTGCGGCACATTCTGCCGGTTTTCGCCAAAATCGAAAATCCAGGCCAAGTGACGACGGGAATGAGGCGAGTTATGCCACGGATGGCTGTTCGTATCGGGTGGGTTTGCGCGCTCAGTGCGTTCGCGGCCAACCTTTGCGGCTGCCTGTCCAACGCTCCCTTCCAGCCGATGAGCGGCAGCGCTGTCTTGCCTTCCGAGCATTTTCTCTCGTCAAGGCCCGCAGCGTTTGACACACCGATGTCCTACATCGTCCCTTCCCCGACTGATCAGCCCTCGAACCCTGCATCGATCTCCGTTGTTCCCGTGAGCGCCCCCTTCGGCGGCTCGAATACCACTGCAGATCCGGAAACGGTTCCCGGTGAGACCCGGAATGCGGCAACGGTCCGCGACCTCAGGCACATCTATGGTCGAACGGCTCAGTCTGACGATCGCGATCGCAATCCCATCATCGTGATTCCAGGAGTCCTGGGATCGCGGCTGGTGGATCCGCAATCGGGCCGCGTCGTCTGGGGGGAATTCGGTGGAGACGGCATCAACCCGTCGACGTCCGGCGGCGCTCAATTGATCGCCCTGCCGATGAGTCCCGGACAACCCCTCGTTTCTTTGACGGATGGCGTCACACCCTCGGGAACTCTTGACGCGCTCGAGATTCGGGTTCTTGGGATCCCCTTTCAGATCAACGCCTACCGCGACCTGCTGACGGCACTCGGTGTCGGAGGCTATCACGATTCTCAAACGAAGCTGTCCAATATCGATTATCGCGATCAAAATTACAGTTCATTTCAGTTCGCCTACGACTGGCGGCGAGACAATGTCGAGAACGCGCAATCGCTGCATCGGTTCATTCTCGAAAAGAAAGCTTACGTCGAAAGCGAACGACGCCAACGGTACGGCAACAACATCGAACCGGTGCGTTTCGATATCGTCGCGCATTCGATGGGGGGACTGGTCGCGCGCTATTACCTTCAGTACGGAGATGCCGATTTGCCTGCCGACGGCTCGACCCCCGTGGCGACATGGGCGGGAGCGCAACATGTCGAACGACTGGTCTTGATCGCCACACCCAATGCGGGTTCGCTGGATACCATTGCGAATCTGATCCATGGAGAAACGCTGTCACGTTTCCTGCCCCATTACCAGGCGGCCATTCTCGGCACGATGCCCGCACTGTATCAACTGTTGCCGCGAAGCCGGCAGAATCCCGTGATCGCCGAGGGTGACCGCCGGGGTATTGAAATAATGGACCCCCAGGCATGGAAGCTGTTCCGCTGGGGACTACTCGATCCTCGACAACACCACGTCCTGAAAGAATTGCTGCCTGGCGTCGACGATCCGAATCTGCGGCAACAGATCGCGTATGATCACGTCGCAAAATGTCTCAAACGAGCCCAGACATTTCACGCCGCGCTGGATGTCACGTCGCAACCTCCCTCCGGTACCACGATTCACTTGATTGCCGGCGACGCGAACCCGACGATCACCCAGTATCGCGTCGACAACCGGGGCGCTTTGACAGTCACGGCATGGCAGCCAGGCGACGGCCGAGTCAGCCGCGCAAGCGCCCTGATGGACGAAAGATATTCCACCGGCGTCAAGTGGACGCCACGACTGATCACACCCGTCAAGTGGTCCAGTGTGAACTTCCTGGCGGCCGATCATCTCGGACTGACCAGCGACCCGGGATTTACCGATAATATCCTCTATCTGCTGCTCGAATCACCAAGATGAAGTCGATTGTCCAGGCGAGCAGGGGGCGTCAGCCCCCTGATTCTTCGTCGCGACGATCCTGACGCGTAACCCGCTGTTCGCCATGCAACAGGAATCAGGGGGCTGACACCCCCCGCTCGACTTGAGCTACTCGAGCAAACTGCGTTTCAGCACTTCCTGGGCTTTCGCGAAATAGGGCTGCCAGACGATTTCGGGACGAGTGTATTTGAGGCAATCCCGCACTTTTTGCAGCGTATTGCGAGCCATGTGCGGGCAACGGTTGCAAGCGCAGGTTTCACCGGTGGAAGCCATGATGCCCGGCACGGGAATGTATTCGTGCTGAGGTGCCAGCTTCTTCAACGGATGAATCATGTTGGCTTCGGTGGCGACAAGGAACGTCCTGGGTTCGGCGATCGACGCCACATAGTTTCGCATTTTTTCCGTTCCGCCAATCACATCCGCCACTTCGAGGATATTCGCGGGACACTCGGGGTGAGCGAGGACCACCGAGCCGGGATTGCGCCGCCTGGCTCGCAACAAGTCCTGGATGCTGAAGATTTCATGAACCATGCATGAACCGGGCCACAGGATCATCGGACGACCGGTGACGGTGCTCAGATACCGACCCAAATGCTGATCAGGGACGAACAGAATTTCCTTATTGGCGGGAACGCGATCGATGATTTCGCGTGCGTTGCCGCTGGTGACGATCCAGTCACACAGCGCCTTCACGGCAGCAGTCGTATTAATGTACGCCACCGTCTGAAAATCGTGTCCCTGCGATCGTAACTCGGCCTGATAAGCGGCCAGCTTGTCGGCCGGGCAACTATCGGCGAGCGAACAACCCGCCAGCAGATCCGGCATCAGAACTCGCTTCTGAGGGCAGAGAATCTTCGCCGATTCGCCCATGAAGTGAACACCACAAAAAACAATCGTCGAAGTCTTCACGCGCGTCGCGTCGCGCGCCAGCTTCAGGCTGTCGCCGGTGAAGTCGGCAATGTCCTGCAGGTCGCCATCAACGTAGAAGTGAGCCAGAATTGTGGCGCTGTTTTCTTTCTTCAGATAGTCGATCTCTTCCATCACTTCCAGAGGATCTTCGTAGACCTCGACTGGTGCGGTTGTGTTGAGTCTCGGGATTTCCATCGCTGTTCCTGTCTATATCTTCACACGAGCCGATGCGAGTTTCGCGCCGCGTTCGCATGCGGTCAAATTGCTGCCTTTGGTGATCGACATTGTATTCTACGCAGTGGCTCATGCTGTTTACAGAGACGCAGTCCACAATCGGGATCGCGCCATGTTCTCCGCGCAGGAAAATGACCGCGCGCGATTGTGGTCAAAAAAGGTGGCGGGTGGCGCTCCGTCTTCGGAGCCCCCGGAATCTCCGGATCAAACGACCGAGGGCTTCCGAAGACGGAGCGCCACCCGCCACCCCCCAATCGGCCACAGTCGCGCACGATCATTTAGCGACGCGTGACGGGGCCTTCAATGGCAAGCTGCACGTGGTCGGTGTGCTTTCGCTGATACACATTCCGGGCCGTACGCTGCGAAATCAGATGCACTTCCACGTTGGATTCCGTCAACCGGGTTCCAAATTCCGGCACCTCGTTCGCCATTCCGAACATTTGATCCAATGTCAGGTTTCCCAGCGCCTCCCGAAAATGCAGTGCATCCTGATACCAATGCATTGGGGCAGTCGTTGTCGTGGTCGCATACGCTTCGGTCGGTGGTCCTCGAAAACTGCTGAAGTCCCAGATTTCGATTGGCGGCGCGCTGGCCGTTGTCGAATTGCACTCCGTCGCCAGACTGACAAGAGTTCGTTTGCCGAACTCGATCCGCTCGCCGAGTCCGAGTTGATGCAGGCGCTCGAGGTAAACCGCGTGAACGGGTGGAATGACGATCTTGAGCTCAGCCCCGCGTTCGCGACATCGGTTGAAACAATTTCTGAGAAGCTGTTCCGCCTCCGCGACAGCCGGCATTGGCTCATGTTCGGCGAGATATGAATGGCGCGCTGGCAGCACGTGAACAAAAGTTTCGTGCGAGACTAGTTCCGACGCCGCCGCAGGGGAAGTGAATCCTCCGCTGGAAGTCTGCGTACTCGCGATGACGTCTGGTTGTGACATCAGGCGATCACGAATCGTCCACAAAGTGTGCCGGGTCGCATCAAGGGTTAGCAAGTTTCGCAGGTGGTACTCGCCATAGTTCAATCGGGGATTGAGGAGTGATGCATCAAAATCAAATTCTGTCCTGGGACTTCGATCGCGGACAACGAATTCCGGCGAGATTCCCCAAACGATCAAACCTGGCTTCGAGCCCGGCTTCTCGAAAACCAGATCGAGCATTCGCGAACACTCATAAATGGAACTGGCCGCCACCGACAGATTGTAGACGCTTCCAAACCGCGTCAGCGCCGGATGATCGGCGTCGTATCCCGCGGCGATTCGCGAGTCGCCAATCAAAAGCACGTCGTACAATCCCCGTCGCGCGATTTCCGCCTTCGAAACGCGATGAATCAAACGACGCTTGTAAGATCGGAAATGCCCGGATACCGAGTGACAATACATGTCGTACGGGTCGACCAGCCAATTCAGCAAAGCCACGCTCGCCGCCATCGCGCCAATCGTCAGAAACAGTGTTCGACAGTAAGCACGCAAGCGACGGCGCATGTCATCGGACTCCAGTGATGTTCGCAGTACCACGCACCATTCGCGGTGTCAGAAATTGAAGTAGATGAACTCGCTGACGCGAGAGAACGAACAAAGGGCGACCACAAACATTCCTCCGTACCACACGGCGGCGGCGGACGCGGGACGCCATTGCAGTAATCTCGCAAGGCGGCCTTCCCACGAGACAGAGTCGGGTCGATAGCGATATCGCAACGCCGGTCGCACGCGACCCATCAATTGCTGAGTGTTAGGCAGCAACCAGACAATGACCATACAGGCGGCAATACAGCCCGGGGCATCGCGAAGTTTATTCCACAGCGCATCGCTGATTTCCGCGGACGTTCCGGGAAAGCCATACATCGCGCCAAGAAGTTTCAAAGCGACCGTCGTGTTCTCGGCACGAAAAAAGACCCAGGCACTGGTGACAGCCACAAATGTGACAACCCGGCCGAACCAGACGCGCCAGTTCGCCACTCCCGTCGAACAAAGGCGGGTTTTGAAAATTGAATCCCAACCGTGATTCATGACAAGGAACAGACCATGCAGGCCGCCCCAAATCACGAACGTCCATCCCGCACCGTGCCATAAACCGCCTAAAAGCATTGTGGCCATCAGGTTCGCATATCGTCGCGCGGTTCCATGTCGATTTCCGCCCAATGGGATGTAGAGATAATCGCGAAGAAAATCCGACAACGTGATGTGCCATCGCCGCCAGAAATCCACAATATTGACGGCCTTGTACGGCGAATCGAAATTGATTGGCAGACGTATCGAAAACAGCCGCCCCAGCCCCAGGGCCATATCCGAATAACCCGAAAAATCAAAATAGAGTTGCAGTGAATAAGCGACGGCCCCGATCCACGCGACCGACCCATTCAACTCGCCCCCATCTCTGGCCAGCCCAAAGACGATTGAGGCAAACGGCGCAATTCCATCGGCCAGTACGACCTTCTTGAAAAGGCCGATCGTGAACATGGTCATGCCCACGCCAATGTCCGCGGCATTCAGCCGAAATCGCGTGCGCGATGAAAACTGCGCAAGAACGTCACGATGGTGAACAATGGGACCGGCGATCAACTGCGGGAAGAAAGCGACGAACAGGCAATAGTTGACTAGCTTGTGTTCGGTGACTTCGCCTCGCCAGGCATCCACCAGATAGGCGATCTGTTGAAACGTGTAGAACGAGATTCCCAATGGCAGCACGATCTTGCCAACATCCCAGTGCGTCCCGAGGGCCAGATTGGCCGAACTGGCAAAGAAGCCGAGATATTTGAAATAGCCGATGAACAGCAGATTCGCGATGACGGCGAGCGTCAGTATCTGAAATCGATAACCGGACTCCGGCCGAACCAGCCGCGCGGCCACGACGTAGTTGAAAGCGATCGAAACAAGAAACAACGAAGTCAGACGGATGTCCTGCCAGCTATAGAAAATCACGCTCGAAATCACGAGCCACCAAAGATACGGCCCGCGATTCGGCAGCCGGGCCAATCCGCTTGCGACGAGCAGGCACACTGGCAAAAAGCCAAGTATGAATATGTACGAGTTGAACAGCAAAGTCCGCCCTCCATGGCAAACATGACTGGTCGATACTTTTCGAAACCGGGATTTCAACGGTTTTGGGAGTTCGCGTGCGGCAAAACCGTCACCCGGCGTGCGGCTTTATGGACCGGCAGATACTGCCGGTCAAGTTCGTCGCAGAAGGTGCCTGGCGGTCGGCGATTGGGAGATTATTGAGGGCAAGTCAGATATCAACAGTCATTCACTAGTACAGGATCACTATTATCGACATTTAATGCATGACACCCCATGCAAATACGATTGTAAATCCGGTAAAAAGCACCGTTAGCAAATGATATCCGCAGTGCAGCCACCACGTTGTGAGAAACGGCCTGACGGACAAAAACGACTGCAGCGACAAGCGAATTCCCCAGAACAATGTCGCATAGGCGCAAAAAGCACGAGCCAGTCCACTGCCCGCAGCGAGTTCTTTCGCCTGAAAAACGCAAATCAATCCCAGACTCACAATCGACAGAACGACGTAGCCGCCGTAGACCCAGAACAGTTGGCGCACAAGAACGGGAAGCGGTGCGAGTGTGTTTCGCCAATCGAGACGCACCGGAACGAGCGATGAAGCCACAAGAACGCTCAATTGTCCGAATCCCGCGACGAAGATGGCCGTATGCAGATCGATTGTCATGATAGACATCCTGTCGCTTTCAGAAATGGAACGATTACGTTGCACACAAACGGGCGATGGAACAAGAGAGGTACGGGAAGCAGCAAGAGAGCGATGCAGAAGATCCTTCCGGAAATGCCACGTCCCAGGCCGACCGACTTTCCAATGCGACTTCGTTCGACCAGAATTCCCGCGCCTTGAGTGATGAAGAACAATACAGGCCCACCGAACCCTCCGCGAGCAGGCATCGAGATCACGAGGTCATGAACAAGGCCACTGATCAGAAAGCCCGCCAGCAGCGATCCACTGGGTCCCAGTCGAGGAAGCAGGGGGCGGAACAACAATCGATAGGTCAAATCGCGAAACGCTCGATTCCACCGTCGCCCCCAGAATTCGGCGAGGCCTTGCGATGCGATCGGCCAATCCATGATCGGATCGGCTTGCAAGCCGCACGATCGCCAGACGAGGGAAAGCAGGTGAAACAATCCAAAATGCAGGCTGAAAATAATGCCGATCATGCCCGTCCAACCGACAAGATCCGAATCGAACGCGGAAAGTTCGGGCACAGCACCGATCAACAAAGTCAAACCAAAGCATAATTTGAGAAACGCGAATATCCATTCCTGGATCGATGGTCGCGGCACATTGATATTTTCGGCGTTGAGAAATCTGTCCGCGTCCATTCCCGGCCATGCAAAAAGGTATGCCATTTGTTTCCAACAGGCCACATTCGCGCGTTTGCGCGACTGCCAACTGACCATCTTGAAAATGCAGTAGATGGCAAATGCGAGACTCCACATGACAATCCAACCGGGCAAGTCCCGGGAACCGGCGAAAGTCGAACTGGCTTCTGAGGAAATCACGATCGACTCCTGGATCATTGTCACGGGAATCCTAAACCTGTTGATTCAACCGTATTTGGAACCATCAATTAACGATGCTCACCCGGCTTTCTTGTTGCGAATTTGATTACCCGTTTCTCGGATCGGCACGACGACGTAAGTCTGATCGACATGCGATTGGATGCCATGGTCACTTCGGTTCAAATTCATCACGAGCGTAAAAATCAAGGAAGCCGTGAGTACGAAGCCACCTACGAAAATGTCCGCGAAGCTGCGTGGCGATTGAAGCGGGAATTCACTCGACCGGATGACTGGCAGTCCGATGTTTACCGTTGGTTCTCAAATCATCGAGAGCACGCCCTGGAAGACACGGACGACCAAGGTGGTTGGCCGAAGGAAGATGATCACCAAGCGGCCTTTGAGGCTCGGTTATCAATTGGCCGCATGAAGCAGTGCACATTGTGCGGCGGTCATCTGCAAAAACTTCGGTGTTCTCGGCAATCAGGAATACTTGAGATGCCGACACGGCGAAATGATGTTCAGTCGGTCCATCGGCAAGATAGCGGTTCAGAAGAAGACGGCTTTGTTTTAGACGATAACTCATCGGCATCATTGATTCGCGGGAAGTCTTGTCCATTGATTCAGGCCCATTGCTTCCTGTTGTTTCGTAGAAACAATCTCACGACAAGAACCCTGTCACGCGAGTTGCTGGCGGGGGGGTTTCCATTGGTCACGAATCAGGCCGATTTGATTGCGCTCAAGTTTCTGGTTGCTTCGCGCTTCCGGTATTCGTTTGCAATCGCCGAATTCTGAGAGACGATGATCCGAAGCGTTCGACCCGGAAAATGGTGTGAATTGTCACTGAGTTGGCAGCTTGCTCCAATCAGTCGGCAGAATTTTTCCAGTTCGAGAAGTACCGTTGCGGTAATTCGTTCAGCATATGATTCCGCAATCAGCAACTGAACGCCATCGACTTCAATCGTACCGTGATGGTCTGACCACGTGTCACTGCCAGCCAATGACATCACATGTTCAAGCGCATCCTGTGAGCGCGTCATCGTGTGTTCCGGCTTCGGCAGTTTCTTCGCCTTGAGGGAGTATCAAACGAAAAAACCGGTCCAAAAGCGAGCGGGGCAATCCAAAAGCTTTTTCCCATCAAATCTCCTGCCAATAAAAAAAGGGTTCATCGACAAAAGAAGTGCGCGGCGCAATTTCTTGCCGCGGCTTAATTTACAAAGAGTGGTCAAGTCGGTCTGATGGGCAGTGTTGCAAGCTGTCTTAATCAGGGAACCGAAATGACCACGCGGGAATTGTACCGTGCGATTGGTATTGGTGGGTATGAGCCATCGACCTGTTGGCGGAAAGAGGGAATGTTTTTTCTTCAAATGAAGGCACCAGAGTCCTGCTACCGGTGTCCGAAATGTGGCAATCGAGATGTGAAGCGCAGGGGGACGTTTGATCGGGTGGTGCATGCGCCGCCGATCGGCATGGACAGAACGACGCTCTTCATCAAGGCCCCTCGGTTGCAGTGCAAACGGTGCAATCAGGTCCTCAATGCCGTGCTGCCGAATGTCGTGCCATTGTGCAACTACACGAAGAGCTTTGCGCGACTGGCCATCGACCTGCGAAAGATGATGACGATTTTTGACGTGGCGCAGTATCTGGGCGTCAGCGAGACGATGATTCGCAGCATCGACAAGAAGTACCTTCAGAAGAACTTCGGCAAGCCTCGTCTGCGGGACCTGGAGATCATGGCCATCGACGAAATCTATGTCGGCCGCACACAGAAGTTTCTCACGATCGTGCTCAATTGGCAGACCGGAGCGATCGTGTTCGTGGGGAAAGGAAAGGGCGAGAATGCCTTGAATTCCTTTTGGAAGCGGCTTCGCAGTTCACGGGCGAAAGTCAAAGCTGTGGCCACCGACATGGCGAATGCCTATTACGCGGCGGTCAGGAAGAACCTTCCGCAGGCAAAGCATGTTTTTGATCGGTTTCACATCATCAAGCGGATGAACGAGAAGCTCACGGACCTGCGTCGCACCCTGCAAAACGAAGCCGAACAGATGGACAAAAAAGTTCTGAAGGGACTTCGCTGGCTGCTGCTGAAGCATCCCGACAATCTCGATGATTCCAAAGATGAACGGATTCGACTGCAGGAGGCTCTGGCTTTGAATCAGTCGCTGGCAACGGCCTACTACCTCAAGGATGATCTCAGTCAAATCTGGCAGCAACTCGACAAAACCACGGCCGGAAAGTTTCTGACGGACTGGTGTCATCGCGCCCGCGCATCGGGGATCAAAGTTCTGATGACGATGGCGAAGACGCTACAAGCTTATCGTACAGGAATTCTCAATTGGTACGACTTTCCAATCTCCAGTGGGCCCCTCGAAGGCATCAACAACAAGATCGGAGCCCTCCAAAGGATGGCCTATGGATATCGTGACCCTGAATACTTCGTCGATAAGCTCTACGCGCTCCACATCGCAAAGTTCGCGCTCATCGGGTAAATGTCAGGCTTTTCCCCAGCGCACCTTGTTTGTCGTTGAACCGGAAAAGAGTTGGGACAATTTCCTCATCGCCTGTATCACGTGCAATAGCTACAAGAATATCCATCTAGGAAACAAGCGGCGGAGAGGATTGGAGAAACGCTACCTGTGGCCGCACCTCGACAATACGTTTTCTGCCTTCACGTACCACGACGATGGTCGCGTCGACATCAATCCCGCCTTGAGGGGTGATGTCCACAAATTTGCAATCGCCATTCGCAAAATGGCGGGCATTTTGATGAGTCCAGCAAAGGCAAAGAAGTACGCGGATCTTGGCATTGCTTATGATGGGGCAAGCAAACGCAAGGAAATCTGGGATTCCGTCTTGAGCTCTCGAAAAGTGTACATGGCAAACCCCACTGGCGACAGCGTGGCTTCAATTGCGAAGAACGCTCCGAAAATGGGATATTTCAGCATCTGGATGAAGGTTTTTGAGGATCGTCCCGAAGTGCGGCTAGCACTCATCAACGCGTTTAAAGCCGATCCACTATGTTTTGATGCAAACAGCTCTCCGGTCAAAAAGGGCCGAGTTTAATGTACAAAGTTGGTCAATTCTTTGACCACGCTGGTAAGTTGATCATCGTGTCGTGAACAGTGCTAGAGTTGTCAGAGAACTGGGTGGAAAACTGAAACTGATGAAAGCACTGTAAAATGTAGAACGTGTGAAGTATGTCGGCGAGCGGCCGAAAATGACAAATCACACTATCCCAAAAGGCTTAAGCACCTAAGAAACCACGAT
>Ga0206811_1165_pt1 | contig 11040 bp, 8 predicted proteins | sample Alteio_BWOrgCont_53_FD_152886 | JGI IMG/M metagenome (GOLD analysis project Ga0206811, IMG submission 152886) | Enriched cells from forest soil in Barre Woods Harvard Forest LTER site, Petersham, Massachusetts, United States -... | ecosystem: Environmental > Terrestrial > Soil > Temperate forest > O... | reverse complement strand
GCGCTTTCGAGAGCAATACGCACGACCTTCGTCGGATCGACGATGCCCGACTTGAACATGTCGGTATATTCGCCCTTCTGAGCGTCGTAGCCATGGTTGTTGTCTTTTTGATCCAACATACGACCAACGACAACAGAACCATCGGTTCCGGCATTGTCAGCGATCTGGCGAACCGGCGATTCGAGTGCACGACGAACGATTTCAACGCCGCGGCGTTGATCGTCATTGGTGACACGAATTTTCTCAATCGCGCGGGTAGCATAAAGAAGTGCTGCACCACCGCCAGCAACGATGCCTTCTTCAACGGCAGCGCGCGTAGCATGCATCGCGTCATCAACGCGATCCTTACGCTCTTTCACTTCGACTTCGGTCGCACCGCCAACGCGGATAACAGCAATACCGCCAGCGAGTTTCGCTAGGCGTTCCTGCAGCTTTTCCTTGTCGTAATCAGATGAGGTTTCCTCGATCTGCGCACGGATTTGATTGCAACGAGCTTCGATATCTTTCTTTTTACCTGAGCCATCGATGATCGTTGTGTTGTCCTTATCGATGCGGATTTTCTTGGCTGTGCCAAGCATATCCAAGGTAACGCTTTCAAGCTTGATGCCGAGATCGTCTGAGATCACTTGACCGCCCGTGAGGATTGCCATGTCTTCCAGCATCGCCTTACGACGATCGCCAAAACCAGGCGCCTTAACGGCAGCGACTTTGAGACCGCCACGCAGCTTGTTCACGACAAGCGTTGCCAGAGCTTCGCCTTCGACTTCTTCAGCAACGATAACCAGCGGTTTGCCTGATTGCACAACGGCTTCAAGTACTGGTAACAATTGCTGCAGACCCGAGAGCTTCTTTTCGTGGAGTAGAATGAAGGGGCTTTCCAACTCGCATACCATCTTCTCGGCGTTTGTAACAAAGTATGGCGAGAGATAACCGCGATCAAATTGCATGCCTTCGACGACATCCAATTCTGTTTCCATGGTCTTCGATTCTTCAATCGTGATAACGCCTTCGTTACCGACCTTGGCCATGGCTTCAGCGATTTTCTTGCCGATATCCTTCTCGCCGTTGGCTGAGATGGTGCCGATCTGTTCGATCTCGGCATTACTCGAGACCTTCTTGGAATGGCTCTTGAGGTCTTCAATAACGTGTTCGACAGCGAGATCGATGCCACGCTTGAGATCCATCGGGTTCATGCCGGCAGCAACTGCCTTCACGCCTTCGACGGCAATGGAACGTGCAAGCACAGTTGCCGTTGTCGTGCCGTCACCAGCGCGATCTACGGTTTTACTTGCGACTTCACGCACCATTTGTGCGCCCATATTTTCAAAGTTGTCAGCCAATTCAATTTCCTTGGCAACCGTTACACCGTCTTTGGTGATGCGCGGTGCGCCGAAGCTTTTTTGAATGACGACATTGCGTCCTTTTGGTCCGAGGGTTGCCGAGACGGCATCCGCCAGTGCATTCACGCCGCGCAACATGCGGTCGCGTGCATCTACCGAAAATCTAATTTCTTTAGCAGCCATGTGAGTGACCTTTCTGGTTATAAGTTAGATTGATTAAGCAGCCTTCTTGGCTTTGGACGAAGTTTCGACGACGCCCATGATGTCGGACTCCTTCATGATCAGGAGCTCTTCGCCATCGATCTTCACTTCTGTGCCCGACCACTTGCCGAACAGGATGCGATCACCGTTCTTGACGTCGAGAGAAACGATTTTGCCTGACTCATCGCGTGCGCCAGGACCAACGGCAATAACTTCGCCTTCTTGAGGCTTTTCTTTAGCCGTGTCGGGAATGATAATGCCACCAGCCGTACGCTCATCGCCTTCAATGCGGCGAACAACTACACGGTCATGCAGGGGACGAAATTTCATGTCTTGCTCCTCTTTGGTTTAATCGATTTATTCGTTTTGTTTACGAAACCTTACCCACACAGGCTTTGCTCAGAAAGCCATTGGCACTCAGCCTCTGTGAGTGCCAGATATCTAGGCCTATATGGGCAGAGTTTCAAGGGGTTGTTGGGGGTATTAACCAAATTTTCGTCCCTTTTTCATATAATTTAAGGATGTGGGATAGCGCGGGAGGCGCTAGGTGCTCGAGACAGGACAAAGTTATATAGCCAAGCAACTCCAAGATTACCGGCTAACGACGGCCGAAATCATTTATCGCCTGCCTGATCATCCCTCCCTTTTACAAAGCTATATTTGGCAAGAATTGGACATAGCCCCTCGCTTTCCGATCTTGCACAAGTTTCTGCATTTTTGGGAAACCCGCCTCGAAGGCCGTCTTTATCTCGTCAAAATAGCCCATCAATCGCTGATCAAGCCAAGTGAACTTTATTACTGCGGCAGCGAGTTTGTTATCCAATAACTGAAATAATTTCCGTAATTTTCAGCAACTGTCCCTCTCTCAACAAATCATTACAACTACGTCACAACATTAAGTGAACTTTTAACAAAATTACAATCTCTCTCCCTTTTGCGTTTTAATATTACAGTAACGGCTATTCCTTATGATGTCCTACCAGCAAAAACGTTTTTTGAGGACACCAAGCCGATGGACGAATGGATTTTAGCGCGCAGCCCTGAACATATCGCCGAGATTGGTGATCGTTTCAACGAGCATGCCGATAAAGATGGTTGCACGCCGCGCATGATCATAGCCGCTTGGGGATTTGATCATTTACGCTCATTCCGGCTCAGTGGTGGTCATTTTTACCAACATAGCTGGCAAGATCGTCAGGGGCGTACAGCGGGACATTACGTTGTGATGTGCTCTGGCTCGCATGAGGCGCGTTGCGCGGCTATTTACGAATTCGCGCTAGCCGGCGGACGCTTCACCGATCTCGAAGATCACGATGGTCATACGGCAGGCGATCTTGCCACTCTCTATGGCGTGAAATTAGTCTACGACGAAGCCATTGCTCGCGATGGCTTGCTTGCGGTTTTCTCACCGAAAAAAGTATTTCGCGAACTTTGCCCAACACTGAGCAAATATATGGGCATCAAGACATCACAAATAACACCGCTCGCCTAAAAGGCTGTCTTCTCCCCATACCCCTGAATGATGCGGTGCTCCGACTAGGCCTGTGCATTCAGCCATGTCTTAAACTCTTTGCCAGCGCCCTATCCTAAAATTGAATTAGCTGCTTTGGTCGAGGCGCTTAGATGATTAATGCTCGTCTCAATAACGTTACATTTACGTAATAAGTTGCAGTTTGCCTTATTTTTGCTAGTTTCCTGCGTATACATCGCTGCCGAATTTCTGGCGGATGTATCAGGAGCCAAAGGGCCATGTTTTCATTAAGTGCCTATGCCGATTTGCCGTGGCTCGACCAACTGTTGCATATGACACACTTCTTGTTGTGTGGACTGGCCGTTTTAATCGCCTGCATTCCGTTGCTTGCCGAGAAAGGCAGTGCCGGTCACAAACTTGGCGGTATGATTTATATTCCTATCGCCATGGCTGCGCTCATTTTATCCACCTTCATTGCCTGGCGTGAGCAGAATTCGATATTATTTTGCTTTAATTGTTTTTGTTCCTATCTCCTGCTCAGCGGATGGCGCGCTGTGCACGAGGGTAAAACACCAGGAACTATTGATTGGATCATCCCTGGTATACTTTTTATGCTTGGGGCTATTGTGGCTTGGTATGCGATGGCCAACGATCTTGGGCTAAGAAGTTTTTATCTACTTGTTTTCTCGGCCAACGCTTTTTTCCTTTCTTGGCGCGACTGGCGTCATTTGCGCCGCCGCGCTACTTTGAGCAAACATAAAATTTTCTTCTCTTCATCGTATTACGGCGCTACAGCACCGCTCTCTTCCTGGATCAGCCGTCATGTATCCGGCATGGTCGGCAGTGTGCTAGCCAATCTTTCGGTCATTGTCCTGACATTACTGCCACTTGAGTTGCACTGGTTGTGGCCAGTGTCGTTGATTTTGATGGCTGCTTGGGTGCGTTGGAAACAGCTTGAGAAAAGGCGTCGTGTTAGCGATGCATTGCCAGAAATCTTGAAGCCCAATTTTGCTAAATCGCCCCATTCTCGGCGTTCCGGCAATAACGACATTCGCCGCGCAGCCTAATTTTATACAGGCTTTCGTGAGATCGCCAGTTGTGATAATCGCCATCACATGAAAATGGTTGCTCTTGCGTCCCGCCACCATATCGCCCTTTGGCTGCTGATATGTTGTGCCATGGTCTTTGTCATGGCTCTCCTTGGCGCCATTACGCGTTTGACCGAATCCGGTCTTTCAATCACGGAATGGCAACCGGTGACAGGCGCCCTACCGCCATTGAGTGAAACTGAGTGGAATAAAGCCTTCGACGATTATAAAAGCATCCCGCAATATCAGGTCCTCAATCGCGGCATGACACTAGCAGCATTCAAAGGCATTTATTTTTGGGAGTGGCTGCACCGTTTATGGGGCCGGTTGATCGGCTTAGTCTTTGCGTTGCCATTTATTTATTTTTCAGTGAGAAAAAAATTTGGTTTTCAGCCACGCTTGGATTGTAGCGATGACAAACGGCTTTCCTGCCTCGGGTTTCGCCTGTTGATCATCTTCGTCCTCGGTGGACTGCAAGGATTTATCGGGTGGTTCATGGTTAAAAGCGGCCTCTCTCTTCGCACCAGTGTCAGCCCTTATCGTTTGGCGATGCATCTCGACTTTGCGCTACTTCTTTATGCGCTTCTTTTGTGGACAGCCCTCGACTTATTAGATCCACGTGGCCCGCTACAAAAGAATTACAAAAATAGCGCCCGATTTGGGTGGGCTACGCTTGGCCTGCTGGTTGTGACCATGACATGGGGAGCCTTTGTTGCCGGTTTACGTGCGGGCGAGGTTTATAACACTTGGCCTTTGATGGATGGTCAGTTTTTACCGGCGGCAAGCTTAGCTATACTGCCGACATGGCATAATTTTTTTGAAAATACGGCGCTTGTGCAATTTATTCATCGCTGGCTGGCCCCCGCGACAGCTAGCGCCATTCTGTTATGGGTTGTCCAGTTATGGCTGTGCCACGAAAGTCAAAAAGAGCGCCGATGGATTGCTGCACTCGGTATCATGGCTGTGACACAAGTTGCCCTTGGTCTGACGGTCTTGTTGACACATGTCGAAATTGTTATCGCCACATGCCATCAAGCAGGCGCCATTATGCTTTTGAGCCTTCTGCTCATTAATATGCGGCGCCTAAAGAGGCCGGTATAAACTTCAATACCGGCAATCCCCGCGCCGCAAGCTCTTCAGGCGATCCAGAAATTGTAAAAGATTTGACATCGTTCCAGAGGATGCTCAAGTCACCATAGTGCGGAGAAAAGATCTGTCCTGATTGACCGGTGGCAATCATAAAACGAGATTGCGCTGGATCAGCAAGATCATAGATGCCACGAAATCCACCGCCATGCGTGCGAGCAAACGGGTGCTCTGGATCGTTGGCGTTGCTGCCACCGCGATCGAGTGTATAAAAGTCGCCGCTACTCGGCAAACTGAGATCTGTGACCGTGCTTAGAACGGGAACATGGCTAAATACCTTATTGGTCAATATGGCCTTGTGTTCATTCCCCCAACGCCATTTTTCTATATCGGGGCCATCACGCGTCGTGAGCAAGGTTAGCGCCTTATCCAAAGCCTCTAGAATTATGGCGTCGCAATTTGTCACCGGTTTACTAGTCGTCGCATCCCCGCCACACCAATCACTTATATTGTTGGCCAATAAACTGGCGATTGTTTCAGCGGCAAAGGGGCCTTTTTCCTTGAGTGGATTGGACGTCTCATCGACCAATAATATTTGATGAAGTTCATAAAGCCACGCATCAAAAATAAGCGGCTCTGGTTTATCTTTATCCATCACGCCATTCCACTTATTCAACATCTCAATGGCCTCGGCTTGGCGTGGGTCGCTGGGCTTTAGCCGACGAAGATAAGGCATAAACTGATGGGCAGGTAATGACAGATGGTCCGCCTGCATGGCTGCAGAAGTGTCGAGGCTATGTTTGCCGATGGTGTTGAAAAATTGCTGGAGACGTTGGGCACGGTAGCTCTCCTCCCAATCCGAGCCCAGAAAATAATTAAAACTCACCGGCGCCACAGGATTATTGGCATTAAAAATAAAACCGGCGGGAGGGTTATAAAGCGCTGGCACCTGGGCGGCTGGCATCATACCGCGCCAGTCATATTGTCCAGACGCCCCATCGACCGGCATAAGTCCATTGCCGGCCTTACGAACTGGTACGAGCCCGGGCGCCACAAAACCTATATTGCCGTTTTGATCAGCATAAACGATGTTTTGCGGCGGTGACTGATAAAGATGCAAGGCTTCCTGAAATTCATTCCAGTTTGTCGCATGATTAACACGAAGCAAAGCTTCAGCCGTTGTATCGCGATCACCTAGCCCTGTGAAAGCCAGCGCCATAACCTTGCCATCGCCTACAAGAGCGGCCAATTCACCATCGATGTCAGATAATACGGGACCGTGACGGGTTAAACGAACTTTTAACTCCACATCGGGCTCATCTTTGACGTGGATAGTTTCTGTTCGTGTATCGAATGGTTTGGCGCCAAGAGGTGTCATATACTGATCGGCATTTTTAGGATCGATCGTTTCAATAAATAAATCTTCAACATCGCTCCCCGTCGTCGTCAGCCCCCATGCAATATGGTCGTTTTGCCCGAGCAACACGAGCGGCAATCCCGGCACAGTCGCTCCTTTGATCGAATAATGAGGTGTAACAATACGCGCCAAGTACCAAAGGATTGGTGCCTCAAGTCCTAGATGAGGGTCATTAGCTAAAATTGGCTTGCCACTTTCAGTATGGGCCCCCGCAACAACCCATTCATTCGATGCCGCGTAATCAAGACCTGTAATGCGGCCAAGCTGGTCTGGTGCTGAGATTTTGCTTTGTTTTAGTTGCAAAATTTTTGTGACGGCTGGCAACCAGTTGCTTAGGACCGCGTGGATATTTTGACTGCCACCAAGATCTCCTGTCTGCATCAGTTTTGGCTCGAGCGTTATGGGTGTGTTACCGGGCGACGGCGGAAATAATTCTTCTAGTTTTCGCGCTGAGAGGGTTTTTGCCAGCTGCGCGCGTAGAATTTCGAATTTGTAGTTTTCACTGAGCTGAAACGCCATCAGCTTGGCCCACACGAGCGAGTCAGCCGGCTTCCAAGGTTCAGGTGTAATATGGAGTAGTGTAAATTCCGGTGGCAGTTTATGCCTATGCGACCGCAACCACCGGTTGACGCCCTCGGCGTAGGCATCAAACAGTTTCTGCGTATCGGGCGAGAGTGCCCCATAGCTTGCATCAGCGAGATGATAAAAACCCATGGTGCGCGTGAACTTATCAATGCTCAACATATCGGAGCCAAATATTTCTGCTAAGCGCCCCTGTCCCGCACGGCGGTTAAGTTCCATCTGGAACATACGATCACTGGCATGTATGTAACCGAGTGTGCGCGCCGCATCATTCATCGTTGCCGCAAAGATATGGGGAACGTCGTGCTCATCGCGATAAACGCTAACGGGTGCTGAAAGTCCCTGCATTTTCACATCGCCAGTATAATCTGGCAAAGCGCGGTAGAAAATCCGCGCAAGACCGCCTGCCGTAACCACAATGACGAGAGCCATTATGATCAATAATGATCGCAACCAGCGACGAATTTTATGCATGATAGCTGGGCTCTTTCGAAAGGCCGACACGAGATAAGGAGGTGTTGATGGAATCGGCTGAGCCTAACATATCGCACTCATCGCATATTAATAATGATCGTTTTTTTCTGCGTGAAGTGCTCACACATGGCTTCACAGGAGGCCTCCTTACCTAAACCTGAATCCTTGATGCCGCCATAGGACAAATTTGCCTGGACCACCAAATTCTGGTTAACCTGCACAAATCCGGCTTCAAGCCGCTGTGTTGCCTGCAAGGCCTTAGCCAAATCGCGCGTCCAAACGGTGGCCGCCAGACCGTAACTGCTGTCATTTGCCATGGCGATAGCCTCATCAAATTCATCGAACATCATCACGGACGTGACGGGTCCGAAAATTTCCTCGCGCGCCACAGGGCTCGCGTTGGTAAGCCCTGTAAATATCACCGGCTGGACGAAAAGCCCTTGGGCAAATTGCGGGTCTTTTGTCAGCTGACCACAATAATGTGCTTTTGCCCCCGGCGTTTTTTCTCCAATATCTATGTACTTTCTCACCCGGGCGAATTGCTGCGGTGAAATAATGCTGCCGATGTCTGTCGTTTCGTCGAAGGGATTGCCAATTTTCATAGCGTTCACTTTCGCCATTAAACGCGCAACAAATTCGTCATGAAGCGAGCGATGAATGAAAATTCGCGAGGCACAAGTACAGCTTTGTCCCTGACGTGTAAATCTTACGCCTATGACGGCCCCCTGCACGGCACGATCAAGATCGGCATCTTCGAGTACGATCATGGGACTTTTACCGCCAAGCTCTAAGGTTGTCGGTATTAGTTTTTCGGCAGCGCTATGAGCGATGATTTTGCCAGTTTCAACAGAGCCTGTGAATGTAATTTTGCGCACGGCGGGATGTTCGACCAGTGCCCCGCCACACTCGGGGCCAAATCCCGATAAAACATTGAGCACGCCAGGAGGTAAAAATTTTTGGGCCAGCTCGGCGACACGTAAAACACAAAACGGCGCTTCTTCGGCTGATTTCATGACAACGCAATTGCCAGCAACTAAGGCTGGGCAAACTTTAAGCGCCATCAACAACAGTGGTACATTCCATGGAATAATGGCGCCTACCACGCCTATGGGTTCGCGTTGTGTGAGGGTCAACATGTCGTGGCTGAATGGGATGGTCTCGCCTTTCAACTCCGATCCAAGTCCTCCATAGAAGGTCCATATATCAGCAGCAGCACTAACTTCGACGCGGCATTCCGTGCGGATTGCCTTGCCTGTCTCAAGACACATAAGTTGTGCAAGTTCTTCTTGGTGTTCGCTCAGCAAGCGACCAACCTCGGCGACCAGCTTACCTCTTTCGCGCGCCGGTTTCTTGGCCCATGCCTTTTGGGATTTCAAAGCGGCCTGAACGGCGGCGTTTACGTCACCAGCCTCGCCTGATGCTGCTTCAGAAAAATCTTCACCAGTTGCCGGGTTAAGCACGGGAAAATTCTTCCCCAACTGAGGCGATGCGAGCTTGCCATCAATGAGATGTTTGCCGGACAACGTTTTCGCCAATGCGTGGGCCGTTACAATCATGGCTGATACCTTATGATGTTCGGGACAATCCTAGCAAAGCATTACCCCCGTGCAATGCGGCAAAAGGATGACGCTAAAGACTACCCAGCAGTTGCAAATCATGACATAAATCTGATCATGCAATCCAAATCTTATCTGGGATATAGCCCGCTTGGCTTTCACCGCGTCCGCTATGTCAGTTGGGGGCAAAACGGCTCACAACCCCCACTTATATGTGTCCATGGTCTAACGCGGAATGGTCGTGATTTTGACCGACTTGCCGCCGCCTTACAGAAGGATAGACAGTTATTTTGTCCCGATATTGTCGGCCGCGGTGAAAGCGACTTTCTAGCCGACCCTCTTCTCTATACCTATCCACAATATTTAAACGACATGGTGGCGCTTATTGCCCTCACAAACGCCCCTCATATCGACTGGGTCGGAACATCGATGGGCGGCATCATCGGCATGCTCTTGGCGGCTCTGCCAAACTCGCCTATTCGCAAACTCGTCATCAATGATGTTGGACCCTTTAGTCCATTATCGGCCCTCGCGCGTATCGCTACATACACCGCTGCTGTAACTACATTCTCAAGTGTCGCAGAAGTCGAGCGCCATATGCGCAAAATCTATGCGTCTTTCGGCCCTCTTAGCGACGCAGACTGGCGACATTTGGCCCAACACGGTACGCGCACACTGCCGGATGGAAAACTGACACTGGCTCATGATACAGCGATAGCTAAAAATCTTCAGACCCTATCGCAAGATGTCGAAATGTGGGCAAGCTATGATCGCATTAGCTGCCCGACCTTGCTTCTACACGGTCAGCAGTCAGATATTTTATCATCAGAGGTCGCAGAAGAAATGACCAAGCGCGGGCCCAAGGCTCGCTTGGTTACATTCTCAGACTGTGGTCATGCGCCAGCCCTCATGGACCGCACGCAAATTAATGTAATTGCTGAATTCCTTTGCCATGAGTGAGGAGCTGGCACTCGCCGTCACCGAATAAGGCCACCATGCCACAGGCGGCGCCGAACAATGTCGCTTGATCGTAACCTGCGTTTTTGACAATTGAAAATTTGTGAAACTTTTGTTCGGCGTCGCCATAAATCGTTAGCAAATATCGCTCATAGTTCCATAGCCGCGTTAACCGATCAGGCCCCTGCATGCCGGCGGCGCAGGACTGATCGGGATATTTATCCGGCGTGGTCTTTTCACCCGTCAGATAAAAGACTTCCCGCGAGATATAACGTAGCCGAATGGCGTCCACGCCGACGCGACGGGCATAATTGTTCAGTTTATTAAGTCCATAACGATAATCATTATAGTCGTGGCACTGGCTTGTATCGGGGGGTAAAAAGCTTTGCTTAACAGACGGACGCACAGTTGTGAAATAGAGAAAAGATGCCGCATTAGCTGTCACAAATCGCACTTTTAAATTATCCTGATCGAGCAAGTCCGGAGCCTGACCAATAGCCGCATAGCGCTGCACAAAATCGCCGCCGGCACCATTCCCTGCTAAAACTATATCATGCAAATCGGGAAAGGTTTTTTTATCGCTCAGGTAAAGCAACAATAAATCAATGGCGGTAAAAGAACTGATGCCTTTTTGCTGCGGCAGCGGCAATGACTCGCCACCATCCTGCCATCCATCTAACGACCACCTGGCAAGTGTTTTGCCCTGGTCAGGAAGATAGTTGGCAAAGCGCGTGATATCGGGATCAATTAGAAATTGCGGTGCCATAATTAGCGTTTGAGCGTTTTGCGCACCTGCCAAGGTTGTCATCACGGCCAAAGCATTATTGGCATCGCGTGAGAAATCATGAATGACAACGATGGCGCGGGT
>Ga0206811_1164_pt1 | contig 11047 bp, 12 predicted proteins | sample Alteio_BWOrgCont_53_FD_152886 | JGI IMG/M metagenome (GOLD analysis project Ga0206811, IMG submission 152886) | Enriched cells from forest soil in Barre Woods Harvard Forest LTER site, Petersham, Massachusetts, United States -... | ecosystem: Environmental > Terrestrial > Soil > Temperate forest >... | reverse complement strand
CCGAGTATCTAATGACGAAACTTGGTGAAATCGGTGTGCCAACACATTTTATGCGCCGCCTCAATATGCGCGAACAACTCATTCGAAAAGTTGAGATTATTCCAGTTGAAGTTGTCGTGCGCAATATCGTCGCCGGCTCTTTAGCAAAACGACTAGCCATTCCTGAAGGCACGGTCCTGCCGCGCTCAATCGTTGAGTTTTATTACAAAAAAGACGAACTTGGGGATCCTATGGTCTCTGACGAACATATTACGGCGTTTGGATGGGCGACTCCGCATGAGCTTGAAGAGATTATGTCGTTGGCTTTGCGCATCAATGATTACCTCTCCGGGCTTTTCCTTGGTATTGGGTTAAAGCTAGTCGATTTCAAACTCGAATTTGGCCGTCTTTGGGATGAAAATGGTGATATGCGCATCGTTCTTGCTGATGAGATCAGTCCCGATGGCTGTCGCTTATGGGACGTACGTACAAACGAAAAAATGGACAAAGACCGTTTTCGTCAGGACCTCGGCAAGGTCGAGGAAGCCTATCAGGAGGTGGCGCGCCGCCTTGGTATTCTGCCTGAGGGAATTTTGTCTCAAGATAACGCGAACGAGAAAAAAGATGAAAATACGCGTTAATGTAATGCTTAAAGAAGGTGTGCTTGATCCACAAGGTAAAGCTATTGGACATGCACTGGCGACACTCGGATTTAAGGGTATTGATGACGTTCGCGCTGGCAAGGTCATCGAGCTTGATATTGCGGAAACCAGCCCTGACAAAGCCAAAGAGGTCGCCAAAAAGATGGCAGAAAAACTACTCGCCAATCTTGTTATTGAGGATTACAGCGTAAGTGTGCTTTGATACTAACGATTCCCTATTCTAATTAGCCCCGCCTAGAATTCCATGATCGCTAAAATCTTAAACTCTCATTCGATTTCCTTAATGTGTGCCTTGGCGCTCCTAGGGATAAGCCTGTCCGGCTGTGTTGGAGAAACCGAGGAAATCAATCCGCCAGCATATCCCTTTATCGCCATGGCGCCTTCGGCGCCGCCGCCTACGCCATTTGAATATGGGCCAAAATCACCTGATCCGCCCCATCTAGCGTGGCGTCCTGGCTATTGGTCGTTTGATGGCCAACAGTTCAATTGGGTGGCAGGGGAAATGATCGATCGCCCCTCACCGACAGCCGTATGGTCAGCGGATCGTTGGGAAAAACATATGTACGGCTGGGTGTTTATACCAGGTTACTGGCAGTAGATCTTTGAGATCAGTGGTCAAAAAGCCATCTCGAAGACGGCGCAAGAGAAATTCCATTGCGGCATCACTCAGGTTGTTTAAACCAAAAGTTGTTAAAGCAAAAAAGGGCCGTGGCTCCTATAAAAGGAATAGAGTGTTATCTTTGGTCGAAGAGGAATAAAACCTCTCTGGCGCAAACAATGTTATTGGCTGTCATGAAAAAATGCTTAAACTATATTGTCGTTCTTCTTTGTATCTGCGCGGTAAGCAAGGCGGTATATGCGAGCCCAGACTCCGATCATTACTATATTCCTCCAACTCAGTTTAACGCCGCCCTACAGATCATGGATCTTGGCTTCGCCAATATCTTCGGTTTATTCCGTAGTGCTACCGGCAGTTTTGAATTCGAGGAAAGCACAAAGAGCATTACCAATTTACGCCTAGCGCTCGATAGCACCAGTCTGATCGCGAACAACAACAACAACGAACACGATATCATGACACTTATTGGTGCCGCTCAGTATCCAGAAATCCGCTTTACGGCCCTTGATAATGTCAGTATTGCCGAGGGAAAGGCCGATATTAAAGGCACACTAACCATGCATGGCGTGAGCAAACCAGTAACATTCAGCGCCACACTCAATCGTCTTGGTAAAAGCCCCAATGGGGGTAGTCTCTGGGCAAGCGAAGGTGAAGCGGTAGGCTTATCGCTTCGCGGCAGTTTTAAGCGCGCCGATTTTGGCATGACCGATGACCCAGAAATCCCAGCACGATTTGGCGATACGATTACGCTGTTGCTTGAAGCCCAGGCCATCAAACAATAATGCCTATTACATTTACGGTCGATCTCGAAGATCCAACCGAGCGCTATGAAACTGATGGTCGCTATGTGCTCATGACACAGCGGTTGCTTAACTTATGCGATGAATTTCGCTGCCGAGCTACATTTTTTACAATTGGGCGCATCGCAACTTCGGCACCAAACTTAATCAAAGATATTAGCCGCCGCGGCCACGAAATAGCCTATCACTCACATGCTCATGTGCCGCTGACACAAGAAGAGCCCAATCGATTTAGACAAGAGAGCGAGATAGATATAAGCCGTTTTGAACAACTCATCGGTAAAAAAGTCATTGGATTTCGCGCACCGCAATTTTCTCTGACCCCCCAATGCCTGTGGGCTTTGGACATTCTGGCCGAACTTGGCTTTCGTTATTCGTCCAGCCTGATGCCAACTTTCCTTTCACGGTACGGTTATCCAGGGGCGCCGCGCCAACCCTTTAAATGGCCAAATGGAATAATTGAGCTACCCCTTCCAGTTGCAAATTTTGGTCCCTGCCCCATCCCCTATCTCGGCGGCATATATCTTTATGCTTTGCCTTTAGCCCTGACGCGTTTTTGGAAACGTCGGGCACTCCTGGGTGAAGTCTTATGGACTTATACGCATCCCTATGATTTCGATCGCGAAGTATCATTTTTACATATGCCACATGTCCCCCACTGGATTAACATCGTCCTTGGGGCCGCAAGATATGTCGCAGAAACTAAGATCAGAGGGATTTTGACCGATGGGCATGCCCTACCGCTGGGGGAAAGATTGCCAACTGAGGCCATCAGCTTTCCTTATACCCATTCGTAATAGGATAGCGTCGTTCGCGACTTAGAGTGCGACTTGTAATCTTGACACCCGGTGGTGATTGACGGCGTTTGTATTCTGCTTTGTCAAGCATCGACCAAATACGCCTAATCATCGCAACACCGTGGCCACGCGCGCTAATTTCATTTAATCCCATGTCTCTTTCAATGAGGCACTCTAGAATATCATCGAGCACTTCATAGGGTGGTAAGTTGTCTTGATCCGTCTGATTAGGCCTAAGCTCAGCTGTCGGGGCTTTTGCAAAAATGCGCTCAGCTATAACCGGGCCTTCGGGCGCCAAGCCAGAGGACGGTTTATATTTGTTCCGCCAACGCGCAAGCTTATAGACTTGCATTTTATAGAGATCCTTAAGCACAGCGAAGCCACCACATAAATCTCCATAGAGGGTCGTATAACCAACGGACATTTCTGATTTGTTGCCAGTCGATAAAACCATAGCACCAAATTTGTTAGACAGCGCCATCAAGATCATGCCGCGACATCGCGACTGGATATTTTCTTCTGTTGTATCTCTGCTACGGTTGGCAAATGGTTGTGCAAGTGTCTCAGCAAACGCCGTCATAGCTGCCGCAATATCAATACTTTCAAAACGGCACTTGAGGGCCCGCGCGACACTTTCAGCATCTTCGAGGCTGTCGGGAGACGTATAAGGCGATGGCATCATCACAGCCTGAAGTTTATCAGCACCAAGTGCATCCGCAGCGATCACGGCCACCAAGGCACTATCGATCCCCCCCGAAAGCCCTAGAATAACACCCGGAAATCCATTCTTCTCAACATAGTCACGAAGTCCGATCATGAGGGCGTGATAAACACCGGCTTCATCCTCTGCTACCGAATTCACATTACCCGATGAACATATGAGAGCCGATGATGCTAATGACCATTTTGTCGTCACAACGCCTTCGGACCACGCCTCGAGTTGAACTTGGCACTTTCCACTATCATCCAAAACAAATGAAGTTCCATCAAAAACCAGTTCGTCCTGGCCGCCGGTCTGATTGACATAAACTAGAGATAGGCCTGTTTCGGCAATCCTTTGGCGCGCCAAAGTCTGACGATGGCGAAGTTTGCCAGATTCAAATGGACTGCCATTTGGCACGAGCAATATTTGTGCCCCTTGTTTTTTTAAATGTGAAGCAGCCCCCACAGTCCACATATCCTCGCAAATCATCACGCCAAGTGTTAAACCACGAAAAGCGATGGGCTCTGGTAATGGCGCCGAAGTAAAAACACGTTTTTCGTCAAATGGGCCATAATTGGGCAAATCGTTTTTAAAGGCCTTGGCAGCAATTTGACCGTCACTTAACAAGAGCGCGGCATTATACAGCTTTCCGTTGTCGTGCCATGGCGTACCAATCAGTATTGCAGGGCCGCCATCTGAAGTTTCACGAGCTAGTTCTTCGACGGCAATATGAACAGCCTTTTGAAAACTGGATTTTAGCACCAGATCTTCAGGTGGGTATCCAGATACATAAAGTTCAGAAGTCATCAGAAGATGGCTGCCTTCTGCTGCAGCTTGGCGTCTTGCTTTACGTAAACGACTTAAGTTCCCCGAAATATCGCCAACCGTCGGATTGAGCTGCGCCAGAGACAGCAACAACTCACCCGGCATCTGAGACTCCTAACACAAAATAAGATCTATTTCGCTACAGACTGTTGCAGTGGCGCCGCAGAAGCATCAACAAGTGCTTGTGTGTCATGCATAACTGCCTGTGCAGCACTGACAATAGCCTGGCTCATGGTATCAGCATCGTGCTGAGCCTCAGTACTAATGCATTTCATATAGTCATTTGCCGCCTGAACATATTGGTTGTGCTGCGTCACACGTAAATTAACGTCATTGGCAGGCGTTTCAGGATCATGCGCTTCTGGCGAAGGCGGTGTCGGAGACACACACTGCGTTGACTGCCATGTACCTTGACCGTTGGTCAAAGATGCATTGCCGGCGATAGCCGGCGTGGTGCACATTGCCGTAATCAACAGCACTTGAGTAAAATATAACCGCATGGTCTCCTCCTTCTATGCTGTTATCGTCATTTCAGACGGAGCGATAGCATACTGACAAAATGTTAGTCTGCCAACCTAGCCATTATTATTCATCCAGGGCTTAGTCCACGGCGTATTTGCCTTTCATTTTTTAAATGATCGGCCACGAGAAATGCTAGTTCCAGAGCCTGTGTCGCATTCAAGCGCGGATCGCAGTGAGTTTCATAGCGATCGGCAAGACTGGATTCTGTTACTGCCGATGCACCACCCGTACATTCCGTGACTTCTTGACCAGTCATTTCCAAATGAATGCCGCCTGGATAGACATCTTCACCATCGCAAACACCGAAGAAATCGCGCGCTTCTGATAAAATTCGATCAAAATCCCTCGTCTTATAGCCCGTGGCGGCCATTTGCGTATTGCCGTGCATGGGATCCGAACACCAAATGACGGCGCATCCCTTTTCTTTAACGGCACGTAGAAGCGGTGGCAAATGTTGTTTAATTTTATCAGCGCCCATTCGAGCAATCAACGTCAGTCGCCCCGGTTCAAGACATCGATGAGTTTCAATAATTCGTCTGCCTTCATGGAAGGACCACACTTCAAGCCAATCGGATTTTTTATGCCCCTCATAAACTCAACGTGAGCCCCATCGATTTGCCGCGTGCGATCTCCAATCCACAGCAAGTGCGCTGAGACATCATACCAATCGCCCGAGGTGCTATCGACGCGAGTTAAGGCCTGCTCATAGGGTAACAACAAGGCCTCATGAGAGGTAAAGAAATCAGTTTCGCGGATTCCCGGAGAGGTCTCCGCCGTGATATCGCATGCCGCCATGAAGCCCAGCGCTTCATCTATGCGTGCAGCTAATTTTTGATAACGTTCGCCCTGCAAGCTACGTTCGACAAAGCTCAAATTCCAACGATGGACTTCATGAAGATCGGCATAGCCGCCCTGAGCAAATGCACGTAATAAGTTTAGCGTTGCAGCTGATTGGTTGTAGACTTGGATCATGCGCTCAGGATCGTGCTGACGCGCTTGCGGCGTAAATTCTAGGCCGTTGATGATATCACCACGATAACTGGGTAATGATACGCCCTTTCGGGTTTCCATATCATCTGACCTGGGTTTGGCAAACTGCCCCGCCATACGTCCAACTTTAACGACGGGCGTACCGCCACCGAAGGTTAAAACAACGGCCATTTGCAATATTAGTCTGAAAGTGTCGCGAATATTGTTGGCACTAAATTCCGCGAAGCTTTCGGCACAATCACCGCCCTGAAATAGAAACGCATCTCCCATAGCCACTTTGGCAAGTTTTTTCTTCAGGCGTCTCGCCTCGCCAGCAAAAACCAGGGGTGGCAGCTTGGCTAAACGCATCTCGACGGTTCGCAGCTTTTCGGCATCGAGGTAGCTCGGCATTTGCTTCGCTGCTTTGCTACGCCAACTATCGGGGGTCCAATTTGTATTAGTCATGATCAATGGCCCTAAGGTTTGGGCCGGCCTTGCGGCCAGCGATTACAAATCTATTCAGTTTTTGGGTGAGACGATAGCTATGGTTTTCCGGTGTTACCGGAACCAATAAAAATAGGTAAAACGATACCCGCCGCGGGAAGCAGATATGGCGGTTTTACTATGATTTACCCATATTGGCATGGCCTAAACATAATCGATCAAACTTAAAAAATCAAGCACGGCAAATAGGTGCGTCCGATTTCATGGATTATTCGACAGTTACACTCTTAGCTAAATTTCGCGGCTGATCGACATCGGTACCCTTAGCTACTGCCGTATAGTAGGCTAATAATTGCACGGGTATGGCATAGAGTAGTGGGGCTATAACCGCATCGATGGTTGGGAGGGCCATGCTCCAGAATGGCTTAACACCCAGTTTTGCGAGGCCCGGTTTATCAGAAAACAGTATGACCTTGCCGCCACGAGCAACAACCTCCTGAATATTAGACGATGTTTTTTCAAATAAACTATCACGTGGGGCGAGCACGACGATTGGCATATCATCGTCGATCAACGCAATAGGGCCATGCTTTAACTCACCCGCCGGATAACCTTCAGCATGAATATAAGATATTTCTTTGAGCTTCAGCGCACCCTCTAGCGCCAACGGATATAAGAGGCCTCGGCCCAGATACAAGACATCATTAACTTCGCAAAGATGCTGAGCCAGTTCTTGTATCTTATGATCCTCGCGCAAGATGTCATTGATATGACCAGGAATTTCACGGAGTGATTGAATAATCTCTTCAGCACGTTCAAGGCTAAGCGTTTCACGGGCTAGCCCAGCCGATACAGCCAAACATAATAAAATTGCTAATTGCGTAGTGTAGGCTTTAGTTGAAGCAACACCAATCTCAGGCCCTGCCAAAGTCGGTACGACAACATCCGATAAGCGTACAATAGAGCTATGCAGCACATTAACAACCGCGAGCACCTTTTGATTTTGTGACTTCGCATATTGAATGGCGGCAAGTGTATCCGCAGTCTCACCAGATTGCGAAATAGCTATAAGTACGCCGCCCTCTGGCAAGGGTGCCTCTCGGTAGCGAAATTCAGACGCAATGTCTATTTCAACAGGCATGCGCGCTAATTGCTCAAACCAGTATTTTGCAACCATGCCGGCATAATAAGCTGTGCCACATCCGACGATCGTCACCCGCGGAACCTTTTTCCAATCAAACGGCAATGTTGGCAAAGTCAGTTGGTTTTCCGGCGTGGCGTTGGCCGATAACGTATCGCCAATCACGGCAGGCTGTTCGAAAATCTCCTTCAACATAAAATGTCGGTATTGCCCTTTACCAACCATAGCTCCTGACATTGCCGTTTGATGTACCTTGCGTTCTACAACTTTATCCAGGCCATCATGAATAATCGCAATTCCAGGATGAAGTTCAACCCAGTCGCCCTCTTCTAAATAACTTATGCGATTAGTTAGAGGAGCCAAAGCCAAGGCATCTGATCCCAAGTACATTTCGCTCTCGCCATATCCAATTGCCAGTGGGCTGCCACGGCGCGCTCCGATGAGTAAATCATTGTGACCGACAAAAATAACACCAATTGCAAAGGCACCATCTAATCGTTTGAGCGCGGCGGATGTCGCCTGCTGAGGCGTGAGCCCTTGATTAAGGTAATCGGTTATTAGAATGGCTATTGTTTCTGTATCTGTCTCTGATTTAAATCGATATTGCTTTTTAGCCAGCTCTTCATGCAGTTCACGATAATTTTCGATTATCCCGTTATGCACAACTGCAACTTTATCCGTCACATGCGGATGCGCGTTATCTTCCGTCGGTTTACCATGCGTAGCCCAACGGGTATGACCAATGCCAACCATTCCGGGTAGGGCTTCTTGTTTTAGTTTCGTCGCTAGATTTTCTAGTTTGCCTTCGGCACGGCGATACGCAATATGGCTGTTAACCAAAGTCGCTATGCCGGCGCTATCATAGCCACGATATTCTAGTCGCTTTAGACCCGCCATGAGCAAATCTGCAACCGGTCGTTGTGCTAAAATACCAACTATGCCGCACATGTTATTCAACTCCTTAACTTATTTGTTCCTCAAATCAGGAATTTTGAATTCTTGGTAGGAAGTTCCTGTATCGCGTGTCGGGAGGCAAGTCATTTCAATTCTAACGACACAATATTACGGCCTTAAAAAGGCCATTTAATTGAATATTAATCCGTCCACAGCAGGATGGGAGCATTGGACGGTTCGATAGAGTTCGATGATAGAACGAAGCTCCAGGCCAATATAATCTAAACTACATTCTAAACTACATAGCGAGACTTTCATGACCACAAAAAATAACGATAAGCTTAGCAAAATTGTCAATCCAGAACTGGCACGCGGACCATTACGTGATGCCGAACCGCACGGAGAATTCCACGCCATCGTACGGCTTGCCAAGCCAGAAGCTTATCCGGCCTATATGAAGATACTTGGCCTCTATTCGCCTGGGTTTCTTAAGGCACGCATTCCTTGTAGCGAGATGCGCCATGTCGCAAGCGACAGTAATGTCGTCAGTGTAGAATTATGCGCTCATGTTTCCGACGAAAGTACGCTGTAATCGTCGCGCTGGATAATAAGCCTATATACCAGTATGAATGATCGCGGTTCTTAAACCGAGGTTTAGTCATGCCTAAAATTGCCTTTATCGGTCTTGGTATTATGGGTTATCCCATGGCCGGGCATCTTGCCCACGCAGGCCATGACGTAACTGTCTACAACCGCACAAACATCAAAGCCGAAAAATGGACAAAAGAATTTAAAGGTAAATTGGCAGCGACACCTTTTGCCGCTGCACAAAATGCAGAATTCGTATTTACCTGTGTCGGCAACGACAACGATCTACGTAGCGTTATCCTCGGCAAAGATGGCGCCTTTGAAGGCATGAAACCTGACAGTGTATTCGCCGACCACACGACCGCGTCTGCTGATGTGGCCCGCGAATTATATTCCTACGCCAAACAACGGAAAATTCATTTTCTCGATGCGCCGGTTTCAGGAGGGCAAGGCGGCGCGCAAAATGGTACACTTACGATCATGGTTGGTGGTGATCATGATATTTTCTCGAGAGCCGAGCCTATCATGCGCGCCTACGGCAAAAATCTACAACATCTAGGGCCCTCGGGCGCAGGACAACTGACCAAAATGGTCAATCAGATCTGCATCGCCGGCCTTATTCAGGCCCTTGCTGAGGGAATTAACTTTGCCAAAGCCGCCAATCTCGATTGTGCAAATGTAATTGCGGCTATAAGCAAAGGTGCCGCTGGCTCTTGGCAAATGGATAACCGCGGCTTAACGATGGCGGAAGGTAAGTTTGATTTTGGATTTGCTGTTGATCTGATGCGAAAAGATCTTGGTATATGCCTAGCAGAAGCAAAGCGTAATGGCGCCTCATTACCCATCACAGAACTCATTGATAAGTTTTATAGTGATGTTCAGGTCCTTGGTGGCAATCGCTTGGATACATCTAGTCTTATTTTGCGCTTAAACAAAAAGACAACAATCTCTTGAACCGTCGAATCTTTTTAGCCCTCTGTATAGAATTTTTTTTATTTCATAACAGCGATTCTTTTTAATCAGAGTCAGTGAATTTGGATTTGAGACAAATTCGTTTTTATGGTTAACAAATTCCTACCCGCTTAGTCCAATGCGACGATGTACTGATTTTCTTGAATTTCGTGGCACTTTCATTAGATCGCCTGATTAACCATGCCGCAAGATTCGTCTGATACTTTAAGTCATCGACAGTATTTCACGATGCCATTACGAGCCAAGTCATTAAACAGGAGCAATAGTATGAAAAATGGCCTTAGAATGTTGGCCCTTGTTTGCACCGCACTTTGTCTTGCCATAGGGTTTACTGCAAGCTCGGCTCAAGCTCATGACGACATGATGGTTAGTACGGCTCAGATGCGTCTTGCCAATCTCGGTTATTATGTCGGTCGTTATGACGGCGTCATGGGCCCTGTAACAGCTAAAGCCATCAAGGAATTTCAGAGCACCCACGGTCTACCGATGACAGGTCGTCTAACCATAGAAACCTACAATAGACTTCTCACATCAACTTATGCAGCTTTTAAACCAACAAATTTCTACGACCATTTAGCTTATGTAGATTACCACGCGGTCAATCCCGTAGCCATCGAGCCAGTCGTTTCGTCTGTTCCTGTGGCATGGGATATGCGCTGGCATTACGTCCACAGCCAAAACGTGCCGAGCCGATTTGCTGCGATTGAGATCAACGAAGATGACCGCGGCTCGATGCGTCATTATGAGATAACAATAAACGGTCAAGCGGTTCTGTTTTTAAGTAACCAGCCAAACCTTTTACGTCTATCGAGAACATTCGTTATGAACGACGAAGATGCCGTTATCTTAACGGCCTACCGCGGAGATCCGATGTGCAGCTATAAAAACTATCTATTGTCAGTACGTGCCGATGGTACTTTCGCAGGGCCTCAGGAAATTGGTAACTGCGCCAGCTCATACGAAGCCCATGTAGCCGATAATGCCCTATTCGTTAGTTTTCCAGACCGTTGGATGGGTGACGATGTGTGGCGCTACGAGAATGCTTCGCTGATGCGCCTCTAAGACGTCGCGAAGTTTCTAAGGAAAACCCGCGGGTATACCCTCCCCGCGGGTTTTTTCACAATTATCTGAA
>Ga0206811_1163_pt1 | contig 11125 bp, 5 predicted proteins | sample Alteio_BWOrgCont_53_FD_152886 | JGI IMG/M metagenome (GOLD analysis project Ga0206811, IMG submission 152886) | Enriched cells from forest soil in Barre Woods Harvard Forest LTER site, Petersham, Massachusetts, United States -... | ecosystem: Environmental > Terrestrial > Soil > Temperate forest > O... | reverse complement strand
AATCCTGGTCTTGTTGGTGCCGCCGAATATCGTCGCATCGAAGGCGATGAAACGGCGACACTTGTACGTTGGGGCACACTCGACCCGGCAAGTGAGGCAAGACGCTATGCAACAACCGATGAAGCCATCACTAAGCTGCAAAACTATATTTCGCGTTGGTCAAAAGGTGGCGCGCTCGCCCAAGACGATGTCCATCGCGCCCAGCTTGATCTCGTCGTGGCTCTAAGCAATCGTTCCAGAATGGAAGACGTGATCGAGCTTTATAAGACTTTGCTCGATGAAAAGGTAGAGATCCCAAATTATGTTCTTAGTCCGATTGCCGATGCCTATCTCTATTTGCGTCACCCCGAAAAAGCCCGCGATCTTTATCTAAAGATCCTCGAAACCGAGCCAAAAAATTTTGGTGTTAGGCGTCAGCTCTTCTATGCCTATATCGAATGCGACGATTATGACAATGCCTTCCAAGTCATTGACGATCTTGTCAAAGATCAACCCATTTGGGCGCCCCAGACGGGAGCGCCGAATATAAGTCGCTACTCGGCCGAACTAGCTGCGGGCTCGGCGCGGTTATTCGCCGGTGAAGTTCAAGAAGCCAACAAGCGCATCGAACCCTTGGCCAATGCAGCGCCCAATAATCCATCCAGCCGCGAAGCCCTGGGCAATCTTTATGCGGCGCATGGCTGGCCACGGGAGGCCATCGAACAATATGAAATAGGCTTGGCCCTCGAGCGTGCCCCCGATGTCGGCAATGAAGTTGACGCGGCGGAAACAAATCTAAATTTACAGAATTTTCAGCTGACCGAAGCAGCAACACAAGATCTTACACAAAGAGAGCCCGAAAATCTTGCCGTGCAACGTCTTGATCGGGATTGGCAGGTCCACAATATGGCCGAGTTACGCGTTAGGGCAGGCTACGATTTTAGTCCGATCACGTCTGTCAACGTTACGGGTGGCGAGGCCTATGGCATTGATACGGTACTATATTCGCCACCTATTGATTACAATTGGCGAATTTTTGCTGGTGAGTACTACACCCATCAAGTAGAGCCTGATAAAGAGGGCTCAGTGGGGTATTCGCGCACCACGGCCGGCATCGAATATCGTAATGGCCCCATCACGGCCGAGGCGGCACCAACTTATAACTTATATCATAATACTGATCGCGCTGGCGGCGAGGCCGATGCCACTTGGTCGATTAATGATCAGTGGACTGTGGCTGGAAGCGGGGAGCTTTTTTCACGCGACACACCTTTGCGCGCGCTTAATGCCGGTGTCACGGCAGATGCTTACAATGCACATGCCGTGTGGCGCGAAAGCGAAATTCAAGAATTGCGTTTTGGCGGCGATATTATGCCGTTTTCGGACGGCAATTTGCGCAGTGGTGTTGATGCCGATTATAGCCACCGTCTTTTCACATATCCTCATCTTGTCATCGACGGGTTAGTTGATGCTGGCGAGTCCCAAAATAGCGACAATGCCAACAGGCTTTATTACAATCCATACCATGACTTTATAGCTCTCGCTGGCGCTCGCGCGGTTCAAACACTCTATCAGCGCTATTCGACGCTTTACCAACAAAGCCTGACCCTCACGCCGGGGGCCTATTGGCAGCAGTTTTATGGCGATAGCGCCGCATTCAGGCTGCGCTATGAACAGCGTGTGTTCTTTAACAATGTTTTTGAAGCTGGTCTTGGCGTTGATTTCGAACGCCAAGCTTATGACGGCAATCCAGAAGACGATATCGGATTAACATTTGACCTTACGGAGCGTTTCTGATGCGCCGCACTTGTTATGTTTTGATTATCTCTCTTTTTATGTTTGCTAGCTCAATCAGTGCAGCGTTGGCGGCTGATGGGAAGTTTTTGACGTTGTGTTACCACAATGTCGTCGACGATCAGGCTCAACAGGGTTCGGAAAACGTCACGACGGGCAAGTTGATTGAACAGCTCAGTTGGTTGCAGCATGAAGGATATCAAGCCATTTCAATCGACGATCTCTTAGCGGCCCGCGATGGCCGTAGGCCACTACCTGAGAAGGCCGTGTTGCTGACTTTTGACGATGGCTATGAAAGTTTTTATACCCGCGTCTACCCGATTTTACTGGCTTTCCATTTCCCCGCCGTTATTGGCTTAGTTGATAGCTGGATGGCGAACGGCATAGGGGCCAATGGCCAGCCAGGCGAAAGCGTTCAATACGGGGAAGAAAAGATGCCGCGCGAGGCGTTCCTCACCTGGGCCCAGGTACGTGAAATGGTGGGTTCTGGACTAGTCGAGGTAGCCTCACACTCCCACGCCTTGCACGAAGGTATAATCGCCAACCCTCAAGGCAATAAAGAGCCGGCCGAGGTTACATCTGGGTACGATGCGTCAACCAACAGCTACGAAATTCCTGTGGCCTACAAACAACGGCTTTTGGCTGATGCAGCCACTTCGGCACAAGTCATTACGAAGGAAACAGGGCGCGCCCCGCGCTCGATGATTTGGCCTTATGGTGCCTACAATCAGCTCGGCATCATGATCCAAAATAATTATGGCATGCCGATCACACTCTCGCTCGACGACGGTTTTGGCTCAATCGACAAATTGATGGCCGTGCCACGCTATCTTGTTAATGGCGATCCGGATCTAGGCGATTATGTCTCCGATATGCGCAAGCTGGGTAAACCACGTCCGATGCGCGTCATACAAGTTGATCTTGATTATGTCTATGACCCCGATCCTGCACAGATGGCGCGAAATGTAGACAAACTTGTCGAGCGCGTTTACGAGATGAAAATCAGCGCTGTATTTCTGCAGGCGTTCGCCGATCCAGAAGGATCAGGCCTGGCGCGCGCGCTCTATTTTCCAAACCGTTATTTGCCGATGCGAGCGGATTTGTTTAACCGTGTAGCCTGGCAGCTTAGAAATCGCGCTCATGTAAAAGTATTTGGCTGGCTACCGGTTCTATCATTTGATTTTGGCAGAAACATCAATCAGATCGAAACCTGGAATCCTAACACAAACCAAACCGAGATGGATCCCAATCCAAAAGCCTACCACCGTGCTTCTCCCTTTGATCCAGCCGCACGTAACGGGATCATCGGAATATATGAAGATCTTGCTCGTCTAGCGCCAATTGACGGTCTTCTTTTTCATGATGATGCCGTGATGTCTGATTTTGAAGATGCCAGTCCTTATGCCCTTGGCGCTTATCAAGCTGCCGGATTTCCGCCTTCGATCCAAGTCATACGATCGGATCCGGCGCTCATGGCAAAGTGGACAAAATTTAAAACTGACGCTCTCATATCCTTTACGGAAGAGCTGGCTAATCATGCACGCATATTCCGCTCACCTTTGTTAACGGTGCGCGATATATATGCGCCGGTTGTGCTTGAGGGCCGCGATCAGGAGTGGTTTGCACAGAATTACGACGCGTTCCTCGCGGCATATGACTATACGGCTATCATGGCCATGCCCGAGATGGAAAATGTGCCAGAAGATGAAGCAGAAAGTTGGATGCAGCAACTGGTTGTGGCGGCATCGAGAAGACCTAACGGCCTAACAAAAACAATATTTGAGCTTCAATCGGTCGATTGGCGAAAAACGGCAGTGGACGAAGATCGCAGCCTACCAACCGAACGGCTGGGGGCACAAATGCGCTACCTTGCTAGTCAAGGAGCGCTCAACTTTGGCTACTATCCCGACGATTTTGTCACCAATACGCCGGACGCTGGCCTCTTACATAAGGACTTTTCCCTTCAAACCTATCCATATGTGCCATGAAAGCTAAGATTGTTGGCACATCTCTCATCGCTCTTATGGTTCTCTGCGGACTCTATGCCGGCTTTATGCTCGATTTCGTGTTTTTCTATCCTTTATTCATGTCCTTCATTTGGATCATTGGCGGTATTTATTTTTATTATCACTGGGAGCGTATCAGTCTCGGCCCTGACGTTGTACCCGTTCTTCCGGAATACCCCTTTGTTTCAATAGTTATTCCTTGCTTTAATGAAGGAAAAAATTTGGCCGAAACCATAGAAGCGGCGGCGCAGCAGAACTATCCCAATTTTGAAATCATAGCAATTAATGATGGCTCAAGCGACGATACTGGCGCTACTCTCGATCAGCTTGCACTACTTTATCCGCGCTTGCGTGTCGTACATTTTGCAGAAAACCAGGGCAAGGCGATGGCCCTCAACATGGCAACGCTTATTGCCAAAGGGGAGTATTTTGTGACAATTGATGGTGATGCCATGTTGCATCCCAACGCTACTGCCTATCTTATAAAACCTATGTTGCTCAATCCGCGTGTTGGGGCTGTTACCGGCAATCCGCGTGTTCGTACGCGTGCGACTTTGGTTGGTAAAGTCCAGGTTGGCGAATTCTCATCTATCATTGGCCTCATTAAGCGAGCGCAGCGCATATATGGTCACATTTTCACAGTCTCGGGCGTCATCGCTGCTTTCCGTCGGCGTGCTGTGCACGATAGCGGCTATTGGGATACCCACTTGGTGACAGAAGATATTGATATCAGCTGGGCTCTTCAGCTTAATCATTGGCAGATCCAGTATGAACCTTGTGCTTTAGCCGGCATTTTGATGCCAGAAACTCTTCGCGGTCTATGGAAACAGAGGTTGCGTTGGGCGCAGGGCGGGGCTGAAGTATTTTATAAATATATATTGCTCCTTGGTCATTGGCGCGACCGACGTATGTGGATGCTCGTCATTGATTACAGCCTAAGCGCAACTTGGGCGCTATCATACATTCTATCACTGATACTACATATCATTGGTCTCTACATACCTATGCCGCCGGGTCTTAACGTGCCGACCATTTGGCCGCCGGCCTTCTGGGGTCTTGTGCTTGCGACCGTCGGCTTAGTTCAGTTTACGACTGCGCTGATTATAGAATCGCGTTACGACCACAAGTTGTTAAAGATCCTCAGCTGGACAATATGGTATCCTCTTGTCTTCTGGTCACTGTCTTTGTTCACAACGCTTGTCGGTTTTCCGAAGGCGCTATTTAAACGTAAATCTAAGCGCGCTGTTTGGACTTCACCTGATCGAGGTTTCCGATGACGATGAAAAATGAAAGTTCATTTAATACTATTGAATCGGCAAAAGATTTGCCGCTGTATATACGCCTGCGCGATATACTCCTGACGGCCTTGATCTGGATAATCTATTGTTATTTTATGCGCGACTTTTTTGCCTTCTGCGTCGATATCGTTTCCTGGATGTATCACGGTTTCCATAATGCCGCGAGCTATCACAGTTTTAGAGTACTGCGCAACTTTTTAGGTTATTTTGAAGTGATGGATATTCTAGGACTATTGCTCATCTTTTGGTCGGTATATAATCTATTGCGCTATGGTAAGAAGAACCGTCGGCGTCCTTCGCAACCAGTTCAGCCCGAGCAACTAGCCGCGCACCATCAACTGGATGTCGAAGATATCAAGACTTGGCAAGAAGCAAAGCATATAGTTATGCATCATAATGAAGAGGGAAAGTTGGTGGATGTGGTGAAGATTGCATAATCACCAGTATCTCAAAAATGAGCTAAGCAGGCTGCTGTATAAGGCATTCGGGAAACTATAAAATGACCAGCATTGATGCTGTATAGTTTAAACTTTCGGCTGCTCCTATGACGAGCCCCTTGTTGGCAACTCAGCATTATTTTTTGCTGAACAGAGAATGTGTCTTGCTCAGAGTTTCTGTGATACAAAAAAGCGGGGCCCCGAAGGACCCCGCTGAAACGAAAGATATAATTATTCTTTTGCAGAAGGCTGTACTTATAAGCCTGCGACTCTTCTTGGTACCAAGTCGCGACGTGCTAGCTGTCTAATCGATCCACCCATCTGGAAAGCCTCTACGCTTTCGTTGGGGGTGCCGGCCTGATACCGAAGTTTGTCTGGGGTAGCATAAACACCACGAGATATTTCTTTGTCATCTGGACCTCGACCTGTCGCGATGATCACGCCTATTTGGTTTCCTATAAGGTGTCTTATTTCTAAGGAAGCACCAGGACCAGGGGTGATACCAGCGCAAGATCCACTTGCTGATTGGCCGTGGTTTGTAACGCCCTGATAGTTCTCGTTTCCAGGCGTCGTTGTTGAGTTTCCATAATTAAGTGTACTGCCGGTGACAGTTGCACCCGGCATAACGACCGTACCTCCGCAACCTCCGGTGATTGTTTTGCTTACGTTATTGGTTGTGCTATCGGTTGTTACTGGAGCTAGTCTACCGGCCGCTGCGGCATTCGCATATTCTTGATTGCTCTTAGCCATTTCTTGTTCGGCATTGCCAACTTGGATCTGAAACCTCATCGTGGTTGCAGTCTTCGCGACATCAAGTGCAAAATAGGCCCATTTCCTGAACACTGCGTTTTGGTTATCAGCCGCACCAATAGGGATGCCAAATTTATTGAAGAATTGATAAGATTCGGGTGTATTAATATACCATCCCAACAATTCTCCCTTTGTGGGTGCAGGTGTTCCGTCTTCATTCATTGCGATGCCGATGATCGGCTTTGCAAATATAGTTCCAGCCGCTGCTTCTTTTGCGTTTTTAGCATTATATCCAGTCAGATCGTTACCGCACCCAGCTAGTGCTAACAAAATTCCGGCGCCTGTTCCTGTTATTGCCCTGCGTCTTGATACAACCATTCTAATCTCCATCTATAATGTATATTGCTGCATAGCCCTATCACTCTCTTGCGTGCGAGGGTTGACAAATGTCAATTGAGTCGACTGCCGCTTCGGCTATCAAATACGATAATGATGCGCGGGGTGCAAATAAGAAATCAGTAAATAATTGTTCAATCATATGGTTAATATCAAGGCGAGTGATACAATTATAAGGGGATTGTATTGCGCGTTAAAATCTAATCCGCTATAGGTGGGCACGACTTTATTTGAACATATTTGCCATATAGATAAAGGCAAACAAGACACAATATATAAGGGCAACAATTGTCCACAAAGACACAAAAAATTCTTATGATGCTGCCGCTGGCTTTGCCTGTGACGTTTGGAGCGCTGTCTTCGCCTGCCTGGGCTGCCACTTCCACCCCATCCAATGCAATCACCTGCGCGCCGAGTGGCCAGAAAGCCGACATCTCTGACATCGTTTATGGAACACAAACATTCAGCGCATTCGTTGATCGTGCGGCGTCTACCGTAACTCTATGTCCTACCGGCGCTACTGCGGGTGGCCATCCAGATGCAGGATTTATGGATAAGGCAATTCTTGAAATTCATGGAGACAGCGTTTCGGTTGAATTCTTGGCAATCAGAAACATCATGCCCGCTGTTCCAAATCTTATTTTTAACAGCCATGGCAAAAGCGACCAAGCACACGGTGATGAATTTGCACTCCTGAGAATTTGGCAGCTGCCTAAGACACTTCCGACTTACAATGATGCATTAAAGGAAGTTGGAGTTATTGAGGGTCAGATTGCTGTCACAAGTAAGGGTCTTGGGGATGTGCTCGTTAGATCAGGCGGCCATCTTGGCTTCACGACTGTAGCAACTACAAACCCAACCATTAAATGGGATATCAAGGACGTACCAGTTCCACAGAATGATACAGAAAGTGCCGACACATATAAAGATGGTGTTTGGCACAGCAGAAAATATGGAAACTATAGAATAGAAATAAATGGTTTGGTTGCTCGCCTTGTCCCAGTTGGTTCAGCGGATGAAACTTCCACGCAAAGCACGCCACCTAAAGCGGCAGATAGTGAATTGGGTGCAACACGATCGGTCGCATCAACGACCGGTAGTCCGGGGGTAGCAGCACATCTCGTGTGTCACGGAGATTGGTGGAATGTTTGGCTTCCAAGAACAGGACCTGTTCAGGTGCACGCTCTCTCTAAGAAACCCATTAGCTTTCAAATGTGCATAGCAAATCTTGACTATGGCCAGGTTGCAAAAGGCGGCGCTATTTATATAGTTCAGTCAAACGATGGCACAACACATGAGGATATTGCATTAGCATTGCGTGCTTTTGTTAAGGAAGGTCGACTATTTCCGCGGAGCGAAGTGCGAACGTCAGAAGGAGAAAAAATTTTCTCGCTTAATTCTGGTGGTAACCCTCGTACCTTGGATAGTGCGCTTATGCTTTGGGGCGCACAGAGACTGCAAGAACCTCTATCAACCGCTGTTCTATCCACTACTCCTGCAGCTTCCACTGTGACGACAGCTTTAGCTGTGTCGCGACAGGTAATATCGGCACCAGCTCCAGCATCACTGCCGACACGGCAATTGGAATCAGATCGGCGCCAGGCTACATCACAGTTAGGGGCGAATGTAACTGTCAGAACAGGTGAGGTGAGAACGCATCGCGCAACTTTAGATGTTAGAATTAAACTGGATAATACTGTCGATGTTGTCGTTACATCATTGGACCCAAAATACAATCAGGAAGCTTTTCCTGTTAACCATCAGGTATTTGACAGAGATGGAAATCTGGTGGGAGCTGCTGTTCATGTCACTCAACAAGAAAGAATTACGCTTACTACAGTTAATGGCTCTGTTGTCGTGTCTGGAACAGGGAAAGAAGATCCGAATGCTGTTAAGGAGGCGCTACAGCAGGTAGAAATTGAGCGCGCGGCAATCTTTGGAGAAAATTTAAAGCCACTACACCTGGCATATTCGAATTATCCAACAAACACACTTATAGCGGGAAATAACAATCTTGGCGGTGGTTATCAACTTGCGCAAGCTGACTCTGGATCCCAGGGTAACGTAAGCTTTGTTTCTAACGAAGCAATACCAAATACATCTAGTCAGATTATTGCCACAACAATTGCCGGAAACCAAAACCTAGACCAACCCTCCTTTGGTTATTTGCAGCTCGCTGCTAACGATCTCGGCGCATCGACACTGGTAACTTACAAAGATTTTGTTAGCGCCAATGGTGATTACCCCGGAGGTTCCTTTGATTCAATTTCCGTCTTAAGCATTGCGTCAACAGATGGATCTGCTACGGCCTCGTCATTTCCTCAGCAATTTTCTTCACAAGTACTTGATCATCAGCAATCCTCCGGTAGTACAAGCGCATGGGTTTCTGATTTATTAATTTCGGTCCTTGGTTTCGGCTTCACAAAGACATCCGAAACAAAAAATCTGCTTGGCGATCTCCCACTTGAAGATGATGCCCCCATTGACACGGACGATACAGATGAATCCCAACTATTTTTGGGACAAACAAAGGGTCGCAGAACTTTTGGAGCTGCTACTGATATGGCGCTCTCTCACTTGCGTGACACGGCTGGAAATGGATTAAGCTTTTGTCGTGAAATGGCTACGTTCCAGAATATAACAACCTTGGGCATCGGTGGAGGTACGGGCTATCTCACGAGCATGGGGCTCAAGGCTCTCGCCATCAAAGGAGCTTTTGCGGCAGCAGCTTTAGCGACAACGGCACCGGCTGCATCTGTCTTCACTATTCCTGCTGCGTTGTTGGCTGCAAGTGTCATTGCGCCACCAGTAGCGTCAGCTGTCTCCAATGTGTTCGTCGCATTGAAAAATAAAGTAACAGGCCAGGCAAATTTAGAAAAAGGATGGTTCAGAGAAGCTGTTCAACGTGGATGGAGCAGGGGTTGGGAAACCAATCTAGTGGGCTCCATACGCTACTTTAAAAATATAAAGAGCGAAGATGTATTTAGTTGGAAAACCCTTCTCAGGAGCGCAACAGTTCTATCGGCCGCTGTCGGCGGTGTTATTGGCGGAATTGAAGCGATAGAAAAAATAACACAGTATGCTGCTGTGTTGGCAGATGTACCAATGGCGGCTACACCAATTGCAGCGCACGCAGCAGATGCCATGACAGCAAGCGCCCCACCCGAAGCTATCGGTCTTATTGCGCCTCAGCTGCACGATCAGTTGGAACCCGCTTCTTTTGCGTCGTCCCCGGCAAGTGTTGCCGCCCCAATTCAAGAGGTAGTTTTTCATACGTCTTCGGCTAGCCCAGCAACAGGAGCAGACACACCTAGCTTGGTCTCAGCAACCACGCCCGAACACATTCAAAGCACGCTAGTTGAGCTACCGGCAAAAGAACTTCCCGTGGTTCGGTTGGAAACACCAGGTATCCAGACAGATGGTTCAGTGGGTCATGCCATAACAGATAACAATGCCGCAGGTATCAAAGCAATGACCGCACCGCCCATGATCGACCCAATACAAAAGGCCCGTGATCTCATACAGACTGAAGCCTTCAAATCGTTACCAGCAGGATTACAAAAACCTCTCATAGACGCGGTCGATAGCGGCGAACCATCAAAAATTGCCTTTTGGCTTAAACAAGATGAATTCAGACTGGTCAACACAGCGCATAACTTGCCTGCCGGCTTAGAATTTAATGCCGTGGGTCAAGAAGTTGTCGCAAAGTATGGCCTGGAGAATACTACCATCGGTCATCAGCTAAAAGGTGATGGTACATATATAGCCGAAGTTATCCATACGCGTGAAATAAGAGAAGCGAGAGATGCGGCTGCGGCTCTTGCTCGTACCCATCAAGCCGCTCATCAGGCCATCAGATCAGCCGCTCAGCATATTCCACATCTTAAGGCCGCTTAATAAGCCTACCCTAAGATATAAGAACGTTTAACCAGCGATGTGCTGTAGGCCATCTGGATCGAGAAGCGTTATTTCCTCACCCTTCATACTGATAAGGCCGCGAGTGACAAAAACTTTCATCTGCTTATTGATGCTTTCGCGCGAAGTTGCCAACTGTTGACCGATAGCTGATTGATTGAGATGCGCGCGAATGACGATGTGACCCTCTTCTTCAACGCCATAGTCGCCAGCTAATCGTAAAAGATATCGCGCCAACCGTATGGGCAGATTCTGAAGAGCAATTAAATCGATTGTATCGATATAGAGCCGCAAACGATGACATAGCATCTTGATGATACCAAACATAGCTTCCGGATTTGCCATCAGCGCCGGAATAAAATCCTCATGCTTGATAATCATCAATGTCGTTTCGGTATCTGCGTGTGCGTCCGTTGTTCGTGGTAATCCATCCATGAGTGCTGTTTCACCAAAGACTTCGCCCCTTTCAACCAATCCCAACAAAACACCGCGACCGTCTGTTGTCGTCATGCTCATGCGTAAACGTCCCGACATGACGGCGCCCATGAAG
>Ga0206811_1152_pt2 | contig 11131 bp, 8 predicted proteins | sample Alteio_BWOrgCont_53_FD_152886 | JGI IMG/M metagenome (GOLD analysis project Ga0206811, IMG submission 152886) | Enriched cells from forest soil in Barre Woods Harvard Forest LTER site, Petersham, Massachusetts, United States -... | ecosystem: Environmental > Terrestrial > Soil > Temperate forest > O... | reverse complement strand
GGACGAGATTGCGCTGGATGCGCTGGTCAAATCGATGCTCAGCAAATCGCTCACGGCCGCGCAGATCACTGAATTACTGAAAACCGGGAAATATCCGATTCCTGCCGAAAGGATCAAGACCGATGAGATTGAGTTAATTGGCGGCAAAGACGAATTTTCGGCCGAAGAGTGGAAGAAGCGAAAGCTGACTTATGTCGGTCGTAAAACGATTACGAAATACGGATGCTACGGCTGCCATGATATCCCGAACTACGAGTATGGTCGTCCCATCGGAACGGCATTGCAGGACTGGGGCAAGAAGGACCGTTCACGGTTGGCGTTCGAACACATTCACGAGTATCTGCATCACCACGGCAATCAGGATCTTGGCGTCGAGTTTGATCCAGTCGATGCGAAGCAGGTTGAACGGCTGAAGCTCGCATCCGAAAATGGGGCGCTCGTGTCGAAAGTCAAGCCCGGTCATCATCCGAAGGGCGAACCGCTCCAACTGGACGACGTGATTCTTAACGTCGACGGAGTTGCGATCAGGAATCCTGCCCAATTGCGAAATCAGTTGAGCCGCAGCGTTGTGGGCACGGAAATGGTTCTCGGGATTTGGCGGGCGGGCCACGAGGCCACTATCAAGCTTCGTCCGGACGGTTCGATGTTTGATCGGGTTGAAGAGGGCATTGGAAGGGCCACTCGAGGTGAGTTCAAGACGGAAGAAGAGAAGGATCGAGAACTCTCGGCAGCGTTCTATTACGAAAGTCTTGGCCATCACGGGCGACCAGGCTTCCTGTGGCAGAAACTGCGGCAGCCTCGCAGCTATGACTTTATGACTACTGAGACAAAATCGTCTTACGACGACCGATTGCGGATGCCAAAGTTCCCGTTCTCTGAAGACGAAATCGATGCGATCGCGACATTCGTACTGGGACTGACGGCCGAACCGCCGATGTCTGAATACATGTACAATCCGGCAGGGACTGCGGGAGCGAAAATTCGCGGTGAACAATTAATCGAGCAATACAATTGTTCGGGTTGTCACGTGCTGGAGATGCCGAAGATTCGCTATGGAGCGGATGTCGATGCATTGACGGCCTCGGACACCTCGGGGGACTATCCCGAAGCGGTGAAATTGCTGATGGCACTGCGGCCGCCGCGCAACGGGCTGACGGGTGCGAAGAAGGTTGTGAACGCCGAAGGCGGGAAAAAGACACTTTCGATTATGGAGCTTCATGGGCTCGTCACGAGTGCGCCGAGTGCCGATGAAGCACCGGAGGATCAAGAGTACGTCGTCGAGCTTTGGGAGAATCTCAAAGTCGCGGGCAAGAATTTCCTGCCCACATACAAATTCATTTTCCCCGCGGCCAATCTCGAAGCGATCGAGCCCGCCCGCGGCGGCCGATATGCCGAGTGGCTGGTGAATCGACTGGTGGAGACGAAGCAAGCGAAGGAGAAAACGTCGGCCTGGCAGATGTCGCCGCCACCGCTGTATAAGGAAGGAACCAAGGTGCAAACACCGTGGCTGTTCAACTTCCTGCGGAACCCTGGCAAGATCCGCCATACGACCGTGCTGCGAATGCCGCGATTCAATATGAGCGACGACGAGGCTCAATCGCTGGCGAATTACTTTGCCGCCGTTGATGGTGCGTCGTATCCGTATCAATTGATCGCCGAACGCGAGCCCGGTTATTTGCAGGAACGAAACGCTGAATTTCACGCGGACTTCCCTGCGAAGACGGACGACTATCTGACCGAATCGTGGAAGATGCTGAACGTTCCGTTGTGCATCAAATGCCATTCGGTCGGGGGTCAACAGGTCAAGATCTCGAATCCGGCGACCGATATCCGTGGACCGAATCTGGATTTGGCGGCAGATCGGTTACGTCCTGACTGGACTCTATTGTGGTTGTACAAGCCTGCGTGGGTGACGCCATATACCTCGATGCCGATGCCGCTTCCGCCGGTACAACCCGGTGCGCAGCCACGCTATCCCGACCTTTTCGGCGACAACGGTTTGAAGCAGACGATTTCCTTGCGGGATGCGCTGATGAATTACCACAAACTATTAGAGCGTGAAGGCAAATCGGGATCTCCGTCGACGCCACCTGCGCCGCCTGTGGGAGGTGATGACTGATGATGATTCGCAAATGCACCTCGCAATTGATTGCTGCGTTGTTGGTGGGGACGTTGCCGCTGGCGCTTTCGGGTTGTGGTGAGCTGGTTTCCGGAGCGAACCTGAAGCCGACTGTGAAGTACAAGCCCGGCACCGCGAACAGTGCGGCTGCGGATGCGGCGGCAACACCGGGCACGACGACGGAAGTCGCGACGGGTCAAGGGGTCGGCACGCTGCGTGGAAAGGTCGAGTTTAACGGCTCGTTCAGCCCACTGCCTCCACTCTATTTGAAGGGGGCGGATGTCAAGGACGCGGCGGTTTGTGCGGCCGTTGAAGCTCCGAACGAGACAATTCTCGTTAAGGACGGCGGACTCGCAAACGTCTTCGTCTATTTGCGCAAAGCTCCCAAAGTCGCAGGCGATGCGGTGCCGGCGACGAACCTGATTTTCGACCAGAAAAATTGCACATTCAAGCCTCATGCTATGATCATGCGCGTGGGTCAGACCGTGAAGGTGCTGAACAGTGACGGGGTGGCTCACAACACGCACACGCGCGGCAAGAAGACGGTGGAATTCAACTCAATCGTGCCACCAAACGATGCAGTTGGCGCGACACTGATTTACAAACAGGCCGAGCAGGAGCCGATCTCGGTCGTTTGCGATATCCATTCCTGGATGAACGCGTATCATCTGCCGATCGATCACCCGTTTGTCGCGTTGACAGGGGAAGATGGCACGTTCGAAATCAAGGATCTTCCGGCGGGGAAGCATGAGTTCAAGGTCTGGCATGAAGCGGGCGGGCTGCTCGAAAAGGCACTCGTCGTGACGGTCAAGCCGGGAGATAATGATTTATTGACGATCAAAGTCTCGCCCTCCCAATTGGGAAAATAAGCCGCGATCAGCGGGTACTGTGTTTTGTCAGGTTCGACGTTTTAGCACTGACGGTGCAGATGATGTTTCGCGTGATTTGTCCTTCTTCGATTCCCCAAGTGACGCACCTGCGATTTCAGTGTGTCATCGTGTGTGGATTGGCGTTCTGGAATTTGGGTTGCGGGGCGGGCCCGGAAGCCGAGTTCAAGCTGCGCGAATCGACCGACGATTTGATCACTGACGCCAACAGATCCGTCAAAAAGATCCTGAAAGAAGACTTCGGCACTCCAAACGATTTGGTTGCCTGGGAGCGGTTTCCCGTCAACTATGGCGGAGCGAAGGGAGTTGTCGCGTCGATTGCGGCTGACAAGTCGATCATCGTGACCGTCGACGGCGATTCGAGCAAGATTCATCAAGGCTCACCGATTCTCTGGGTCAGCGGCGCTCTTGTCAGTGACAAGCCCGGTGTCGAAACGGTGGCCAGTTTCAATGGCGAAACGAATCAACTGGCACTGTCCAGCGGGTCCGGGACACCAGTTGTGGGCGATCGGTTCGTTGTGGGATTCGGCAAAGACCTGCAACTGGGTCGGCACGTCTACATGAAGAATTGCATGCACTGCCACGGTGTTGGCGGCGATGGTGCGGGACCCACGGGACAATTCCTCAATCCTCGTCCACGCGATTACCGAAACGGCGTGTTCAAATTCACATCCACGCGTCCCGGTGAAAAGCCGACTCGCGACGATCTGGACCGGATCGTGAAATACGGGATTCCCGGAACGTACATGCCGTCCTTCCTGTTGCTGGGCGATCACGAAACGCAGGCAGTCGTCGAATATGTGCGTTGGCTGTCGATACGCGGCGAATTTGAAAAGCGGCTTGTTGGCGAATTGTCGTCCGACTATTCGATGAAGTCGATTGCCGACTCGACGGCGAAAGCGAAAGTCGCCTATGACGAGAAGATCAAGAATAAAGAGGCGGCCGAAAAGCCGCCAAGTCCGTCGAAGGCGATCAAGATTGCGAACGGCGAGTTCGCCAAGTACTCGAAAGAAGACTTGCCCGGAGCGATCGATGAAACAGCCAATTTCCTGGCTGACGCCTGGACCCGGGCGGAAGCTGCGGAAACGATCATCATCCCCAGTGTTCACCGGGTCGAGGATACGCCCGAATCGCGTGAGCGCGGACGGATGTTGTTCATGTCGGACAAGACGAAGTGTTACACCTGTCACGGAATGACCGGACGTGGTGACGGAGCCGCGACCGAAGATTTCTGGCCCAAGCCGGGTTCGACGGAGAAGTACGACGAGCGTGGTTTGCACGATGAATGGGGCCGGATCCTGAAGCCGCGAAACCTGACGCTGGGTCAATATCGTGGCGGACGCCGTCCCGTGGATATTTTTCGCAGAATGTATGCGGGCATCAAGGGAACTCCGATGCCGGCGTTCGGCGGAACGGCTCTCAAGGACCCGGAAATCTGGGATCTCGTCAACTATGTCATGAGTCTGCCGTACGCCTCGAAGCCGTCCTTACCAGCGGCGGGAGCGGGAGGCCATGTGGTGAAGCTCGACGAGAAACCGGCGCATTGAAGTTTGAGATTTGCGAAAGATCAACGCCGTTGACCAGGTGGTTCGGCCAGCGAGTAACTCGAGGCGGAACGCGCCGCGAATGGCGGAGTAACAAAGGCGATTTATCGTGGGCAGGTTTTGGGCATCATTTTTTATTCTGGCTGCGGTCATCACGTTCGTTGTCTCGTGGATTTCTCCGAGCATGAACTGGTGGTTCCCGCGCGACCCTGTGACGATGTCGACGATGGCTTACTCGACGCTGGGGCGCAAGATCGATGATTTATTCTATCTGATCCTGGTTATCGTTTCGGTGACATTTGTGGGCACCAATGCCGCATTGGGTTATGCGTTGTGGCGCGGAGCCACGATCCAGAAGAACGAAAAGGTCTGGTTCTCGCACGGAAGCCACAGCCTGGAAGTGATCTGGACGATCGTTCCTTCGGCCGTATTGCTGTTCATCGCACTGATTCAGATGGACGTTTGGGCCTCGTATCGAATCAAGGGATTTGTCAAGGACAGTCATGGCCAGCCGAAAAACATCGTCGCGATCGCGGAAGTGACCGCGCGACAGTTTGAATGGCGAATTCGCTATCCCGCCCGGGGAAAACTTCTGAAGCCCACACCGCAGCCCGATGACATCTACTCGGTCAATGAGCTTCACGTTCCCACAGGCGATCTGGTTTCGATCACGCTCCGCACCGACGATGTCCAGCATGCGTTCTTCGTGCCCGAGCTTCGCGTCAAGCAGGATGCCGTTCCCGGGAAATTGATTCCGGTCTGGTTCGATGCGACCGAACCGCTCACCTATGAAATGCTGTGCGCGGAACTGTGTGGCTGGGGACACTACAAGATGAAAGCCAAGCTGGTGGCTCAGTCGGCGGTTGATTTTGAGGCATGGAAAGAGAAGGCGTCCGCAGAACAGTTTGATGACGGCTATCGCAAACCGGCCGAGTAGGGCATGTCGCAGATGAGTATCACAGTCACTGCCGAAAGTGACTGTCAATGTTTTCGGTTTGATTCCCCGTATACGAAATAGGGCCTCAGCAACGATTCGTTGAAGTTCCTGAAAAGCAGATCGATTATGAGCACTCTCAATCCCGCCATCGACCATACCGGACATGCCGACCACGGCGGACACGGTCACGAACAGAGCTTCATCTCGAAGTACGTGTTTTCGACCGACCACAAGATGATCGGCAAACAGTTCCTCATCACGACGATGTTGATGATGATGGTCGGCGGTGCCCTGGCACTGGCGGTGCGCTGGCAATTGGCGCGGCCCTGGGAACGAATGCCGATTTTCGGCGACATCGTGTACGGAGCCGAAGGCGGCCAGATTTCGCCCGATGCCTACACGATGCTGTTCACGATGCATGCGACAGTGATGATCTTTCTGGTGATCATTCCGGTCCTCGCCGGAGCGTTCGGGAACTTCCTGATCCCGCTGCAGATCGGTGCGGATGATATGGCGTTCCCCACGCTGAACATGCTCAGCTACTGGTTCATGTGGCCCGCAATTGCCTTTTTTGGCGCGAGTTTCTTCATGAATGGTGGCGGACCGGCGGCTGGCTGGACGTCATATCCCTTGTTGTCGCTCTTGAGCGAAGCCGCACCGGGATCCCGGAACGCTCAGACACTTTGGCTGATGGGACTGACATTCGTGGGCGTATCCTCAATGATGGGATCCGTCAATTACATGACGACCATCATCAATATGCGTGCGCCGGGAATGACGCTGTTCCGGATGCCGCTGACGATCTGGTCGATGTTCATCACGGCGATTTTGCAGGCGTTCGCTTTGCCAGTGTTAACCGCAGCAGGTTTTATGATGCTCGGCGACCGGATGTTCGGCACCTGTTTCTTCGTCCCTGCGGGAATTGTCGTGAATAATGCGGCTCCGACAATCGGGGGCGGTCAAACGTTGTTGTGGCAGCACCTGTTCTGGTTCTATTCTCATCCCGCCGTTTACATCATGCTGCTGCCCGCGATGGGCATGGTTTCGGATATGTTGGCCTGCATGTCTCGCAAGCCGATCTTTGGCTACAAGCCAATGGTTTACTCGCTGGCGGCGATCGCCGGTCTCGGCTTCATCGTGTGGGGACACCACATGTTCATCAGCGGCATGAATCCCGCGCTCGGCATGACATTCATGGTCAGCACGATCATGATCGCTCTTCCGTCCGCCGTGAAGACTTTCAACTGGATCGGAACGATCTGGGGCGGGCGAATTCAATATAACGCCGTAATGTTGAACTGCATCGCGTTCGTGTCGATGTTCATCATCGGCGGGCTGAGCGGTATCTTCATGGCTGCGGTCCCCGTCGATATTTACATCCACGACACCTACTTCATCGTCGGCCACTTTCACTACGTGATTTTCGGGGCGACGCTGTTTGGCGTGTTCGGTGCCATCACGTTCTGGTTTCCCAAAATGTATGGCCGAATGATGAACGACACCGTGGGTCAGATCCACTTCGTGCTGACGTTCATCGGCTTCAATTGCACGTTCTATCCGATGCACATGCTGGGGATCGCCGGGATGCCTCGCCGGTATGCCGATCCGTACCATTTCCCGTACCTCGAACACTTGCTGCCAATGAACCAGTTCATGACTGCGGCAGCCTTCGTGATGGGTTTCGCCCAGTTCCTGCTGCTCGGAAATTTCTTCTACAGCATGTACTTCGGGCCCAGGTGCGGTCGCAATCCCTGGAATGCCAACGGCCTCGAATGGACGGCCCCTTCTCCGCCAGGACATGGAAACTTCGACATCCTTCCGGTCGTTTATCACGGCCCTTACGAGTACGGTTCGCCGGTCAGCGGCGAGAAGGATTTCCTGATGCAAACCGAATACGTTCCATTGGCGCAGCGTGTCGCGCTGGAAGACCACTAACGAGCGTCACCAAAGTTCGTCTCTCCTGAAGCAAACGTCGATCCGTCCGATGAATCCACCGGCTACTTCCGTCTGGCTGCACCGCTTCGCGTGGGTTACCGCTGCGCTGACGTTGCTGCTGCCCGTGACGACCGGTGCCATTGTCACGACGCTGAAGGCGGGAATGGTCTTTTCCGACTGGCCGTCGTCGGACGGATACAACATGCTGGCCTATCCGTGGCTCACGTCAGCACGCGACCAGTTCGTCGAGCATGGGCACAGGTTGTCCGGCATGACGATCGGCTTGTTAAGTCTGTCGCTGGCCATCGCGGCCTGGTGTCTGGATCGTCGGCCGCTCGTTCGATCGGTGGCCACGGCGATCTTCGCCGCAGTATTTGCTCAGGGGATGCTGGGTGGTGCCCGGGTGCTGCTCGACCAACAATTACTGGCCTTGCTGCACGGCGATTTCGCCGCGATGGTCTTCAGTCTGATGGCGATCCTGACCCTTATCACGAGCAGCCGGTGGGAACAACGGCCGCGACTGCGTTCGACGGAAGACGGTCAAAGTGTCTCGAACGCGGCCATGTTGCTGCTCGCATCGCTGATTGCCCAGTACGTCATGGGCGGGTTCCTGCGCCATCTGCGGGAGCGATCTGAAGTCGCGTGGGCATGGGAGGTTCATCCCTGGTTCGCACTCGTGGTCCTGTTCGCCAGTGTCTTGTTCGCATTTGCCGCTCGACGCAGCGAGTCGGCTTACCTTCGCCGTTGTGGAACGGCGCTCGTCGGGTTAACCGTTGCTCAATCACTGGTCGGGCTTGCCACCTGGTACGTCAAATACGGCCTGCCTTCGTGGGGCGTAGTCGCTCAACAGGACTCGACGCCGCAGATCGTGATCTGCTCGCTGCATAAAGTTGTTGGGATGTTGACGCTCATGACGAGTGTTCTGGCTGTGGTCTGCTGTCGGGCCGTCATGCCCGTTCACGCCAACCACCAGACGACGATGTCGGTCGAAGTTTCTGTCGGGGGGGCCGTCACATGAGTGCAACTTCGCCGCTTCCCGTTTGTACCGATGTCGCCAAGCCTGCCGGATTCGGGGCACTGTCGAAACTGTTTTCACGCGTCGCTGATTACACCGAAATTGCCAAACCGCGCATTTCGCTGATGGTGCTGGTGACGGTCTCATGCGGTTATGTTCTGGGGATGGAATCGGCCTCGGTTTCGGTCACCCTGTGGCACGCTTGCCTGGGAATCGCCGTGGTGGCGTTCGGATCGTCAGCCGTAAATCAGTGGATCGAGCGCGAAACTGACGGACGGATGCACCGGACGATGAATCGTCCGCTCCCTTCTGGCCGACTTTTACCATCGGAAGTTCTCTTGTTTGGACTGGCTGCCGCCTGCATCGGTTGCGTGTATCTGACCTTGCTGGTGAATCTCGAGACAGCGGCTTTGACCGGTATCACGTTCATCTTGTACGCGGGTGTTTATACGCCATTGAAGCGATTCACTTCCCTGTGTACTGCCGTGGGGGCGGTTCCCGGTGCGTTGCCGCCGGTTCTGGGTTGGCTGGCGGCGGGCGGGCGCTGGGATATCAGTGCGTTCGCATTGTTTGCCGTCCTGTTCCTCTGGCAGTTTCCCCACTTTTTTGCCATTGCCTGGCTACACCGCGAGGACTATGACCGGGCGGGCCTGCGAATGTTGCCCGCCAGGGCGACCCTGCCCCATGTGACAGGACTGCTGGCGGTGGTCTATGCGCTGGGGTTGATCCCGATCAGCCTGCTTCCCGCTCAGTCCGGATTGGCCGGTGGAACATACTCGATCGTCGCGATCGTGTTGGGACTGGCCTACCTGATCGCTTCTGTGATGTTTGCCTGGAACGAAACGCGAACGACGGCGCGACGCCTGTTATGGACTTCCTTGATTTACCTGCCCACGTTGCTGTTGACTCTCGTGTGGGATCACCTGCGATTGCTTGAACGTTTATGAACCGGAATTGTGTGAACCGTCGCCGACGCGGGACGGACCGACTTTCGCTACGAATGAGACCGATATGACACATGCTGTTGCGGCCCCGACCCTGAAGATGGGTATCCCGATCCCGAATGCAAAGCTCGGGATGTGGTTGTTTCTTGGTACCGAGATCATGTTCTTCACGGCCTTCATTGGCACTTACATTGTGATGCGCATGGGGTCGCGAGGCTGGCCCACGGACACCCATGTCACCCACATCAACATTGCCCTGGGTGGCACGAACACGTTCGTGCTGATTGTTTCCAGCTACTTCGTGGTGATCTCGCACGACTGTCTGCTCACGCATCAATACTCCAAGGCATGGCGGTTCATGCTTTACACGCTGGTATTGGGCTGCGTATTCCTGGGCATCAAGGGCATCGAATACACCGGCAAGATTCAGCACGACATTCTGCCGGGTCACATTCCCGAAAATAATCGTCAGGCGATGGAAAAGGTCGTCACACAGTTTGGCGCATTGATGGACCGGAAACTGGCTGCGGAATTCCCGAAAGAGAAGACGCGCGAAGACCAAAGGGCGGAACTCAACAGCAGTATCCAGACGCTGACAGACAAAACGCCGCGGACACCCGCCGAGGAAAAGACGCTGAAGGATCGGACCGCCCTTTCCAGGCTGAACACTGAATACATCAGCCTCAAGGAGCATGTGCGGGCCGATATCACGCTGAAAGTTCCTCACGAGAAACTGGACGCGATTCGAAAAGAAGATAACGCGCCAAGTAAATATGAGGCAGTGACACTCGATGAAGTGAATCACAAGGTTGACGAGATCCTGAGCGATCCCGAGACGAAATCGCTGGCCTACGGATTGACTCCGGCCCATCCGATTCTGTACGGCAATCTGTTTGCGTCGAACTATTTTCTGATGACCGGGTTCCACGCGATTCACGTAATTATCGGTTTGTTCATGTTCATCCTGATCCTGATGAAGGGCAGCGCCCTTTGCGTGGACGACGCGATCCTGGTCGAGAATATCGGCCTGTATTGGCACTTCGTCGACCTCGTGTGGATCTTCCTGTTCCCGCTGCTGTACATCATCTGATCGATCACACATTTGACAAGTTGTCGAAAACGAACTGAAAGTCGAAGCCATGTCCGACCACGATCACGATGACCACCCGTCCCACGGTGCCGCGTATCTCAGAGTGTTCATTGCGCTGTGCGTATTTACGGGGATCTCCGTCGCCGCTGACCTCGTGCATATGGAAAGCAAGATCCTCCTGGGTGCGATCGTGCTGGCCGTGGCCGTCGCCAAGGCCCTGTGCGTGATGATGTTTTTCATGCATCTGAAGTTCGAGCGAGCCTGGAAGTATCTGCTGCTCGCGCCGACGATCATTCTGGCCCTGGCCTTGCCGATTTCGCTGAGACCGGATATCGGTGAAACATATTACACCCAGGATGTTCAGCAACAGCGCGATTACGAAGAGCAGCAAGCGAACAAACACGATAGTGGTCATCACTGACTGCCGGTACGCGAATCGAGCCGCGGGGGTGGCGCTGCGTCTTCGGAAGCCCCCGGAATATCCGGTGTCAAAATCAACGGGGGCTTCCAAAGACGGAGCGCCGCCCGCTACCCTTTTGACTACGGTCGCGCACGCAAGCCGCCGCAACGTGCGGATTTTGCAAGTTGAGTCCCGAACATCGGGCCTCCGAGCCTGGAATTCCAAAGAGGATGCGATGTCAGACAGCATCGCGGTAAGCG
>Ga0206811_1162_pt1 | contig 11184 bp, 9 predicted proteins | sample Alteio_BWOrgCont_53_FD_152886 | JGI IMG/M metagenome (GOLD analysis project Ga0206811, IMG submission 152886) | Enriched cells from forest soil in Barre Woods Harvard Forest LTER site, Petersham, Massachusetts, United States -... | ecosystem: Environmental > Terrestrial > Soil > Temperate forest > O... | reverse complement strand
TGCGCCCCGATCAAATGCAAGAGGTACTTGACCGGTTCCACCATAACCTGGAGACATGGGGAACAAAAGGTTATCGCAGGAAGATAAGAACGCACTCGCTGTCGCCTCAGGTCACGGAAGAGGAGGCCACGAAACTTCTGCGGATCTCTGCGATTGAGGCTATTCAGAATGCGAGGGCGTATTGCCGTGGATTCGATCAGCTTACGGCACACCAGCAGATGGCGTTGAGCCAGCTGGTCTTTCAAATGGGTGTGAACCTTGAGGAGTTTGTTCAATTTCTAAGTGTTCTGAATGAGGATAGAGGCGATCCGTCATCCGACCATGCTGCCGATAGTCTCGATCGAAGTGCCGAACACTGGAGCTCAGTGCAGCGGGCGCTGATCGAAAGCCAATGGGCGAGACGGTATGCGAGCCGTGCCGCGTCCGTGATCGCCATGTTCGATCCTGAGTATGCGCAGAATCCCGAGGGAGTGGAGCGGCGCGTGGAAGCCGTTGTGCGGCCTCCGGTCCGGCATCACCGGAGAAGGTCGTCGGCATCGGTTGTCAGGACGGCTAACCTCAGTCATCTCAATAAATCATCGAATAAAAAATACAAACGTAAGGTTACTTAAGATTGCAATCGGCCATGGGAATACATTTCCCTTATAAAATGCACTAAAATTAAAGAGGAGTGGACCATCTCCAGGGCTGCGAAGTGTGCTATCGCGCAGCGGATGGTCTGGAGCCGAGGGGTTATGTCATCCGAGCTGCGCATCAGTCCGCGGGAGCGGCTGGTGCTTACGTCCATTATCGAGAGCTACATCGCTACGGGCGAACCGGTCGCGTCGCAGATTGTGGCGCGCCAGTTTGCGGATAAAGATGGCATGAGTTCGGCCACGATCCGCAATGTCATGGCGTCTTTGAGCGAAGCGGGGCTTCTCGATCAGCCGCATACCTCGGCGGGACGTATTCCTACGGCGAAGGCTTTTCGTTTCTATGTGGGGCAGTTGAGCGGAATTTCGCGGATTGTTCCGTTAACGCAGGAGCGTCGTGACCAGATTGACGATAGCTTTGCCGGGGTGAACAGCAGCCAGCAGTTTCTGGAGCGGACTTCGCATGTGCTTGCGCTGATTTCAAGCGGCGTAGGCGTGGCGCTGGCGTCTGCCGTAGAGGTGCATGCCCTGGAGCATATTCACTTTACGCGGCTTACGGCTGGTCGAGTGCTGGCGGTGGTGGTTACCAAGGGTGGATTGGTGCTGGATCGCGTGCTGACTCTGGATCGCGACTTGTCGCACCAGGAGCTGGAAGTATCGGCGCGTTTTCTGAATGAGAATTTTCATAGCTGGTCGATCGATCTCATCCGTATCGAGCTGGGACGCCGCATGGAACAGGAACGCAGCGAATACGACCAGCTCATGCGCTCAGTGAATGAGCTTTACCGCAAAGGCGCGCTGGACGGGGACGGCGGTGTGCAGGCGATCTTTGTGGAAGGTGTGGCGAACCTGCTGGCCAGTGAACTGGATCGGGAGCGGTTGCGCCAGATGCTGAATGCTCTCGAAGCGAAGCAACGCATGGTAGAGCTGCTGAACGCGTATGTGGACGCGCGGCAGCAGACGGTGCGCGTGGTGGTTGGATTGGAAGACGCGATTCCGGAGATGCAGGATCTTGTGCTTTTCGGTTCGCCCGCGAGGCTTGGCGCGGAGAACTTCGGCACGGTTGCGGTGATCGGTCCAACGCGCATTCAATATCAGGAGACGATCAATGCTGTCTCCTATATCGCACAGCTTTCTGACAAGATTTTCCAGCCCCCGCAGTAGGCATCTGAATACATAAGTAAGAATCGACTGAGGATAGAGTGCAGTGCGCTCAGAAAAGGTTTGAGTGGATTATGAGCAGAAGAACGTTAGAAGAGAATAAGTCGATGGAAGAACAGAATCGTGACGCGGTTACGACGGGGACGGCAACTGGTGTAGAGGAAGCGCAGTCGGAACCGATTGCGCCTGTTGAAACATCCAATACTTCCGAAGAACTGGAACGAGTGAAGGCCGAGCGCGATGCGCTGGTTGACCGGCTGGCGCGCCTGCAGGCGGAATTCGATAATGCGCGTAAGCGGGAAGCGCGGGAGCGGAACGATTTTCGCGATTACGCTGTAGCGGGCGCAGTCGAGCAGTTTCTCCCGGTGCTGGATAATTTTCAGCTGGCGCTGAAATCGACCGGCTCGGCCGAGCAGCTTCGCACGGGTGTTGAGTTGATTGTGAAACAGATGGAGGAAGCGCTGCGATCGCTGAATGTTCAGCCGGTGGAGGCAGTAGGCGCCACCTTCGATCCGCGTGTGCATGAGGCGCTGGACACTGTGGACCGGACTGACCTGCCGGACCATCAGGTATTGGAAGAGGTTCGTCGCGGTTACCGTATTAAAGAGAGGCTTCTTCGGCCTGCTCTGGTCCGTGTCGTCAATAACCCGCAGCAGAAAGAAGCATGAGCCGAACAGCAAACGTGATTAAAGCCGATTACTACGAAGTATTGAGCGTGACGCGGACCGCCTCCGATCAGGAGCTGAAGACGGCCTATCGCAAGCTCGCGATGCAGTTTCATCCGGACCGCAACCCTGGAAACTCCGAGGCGGAAGAGAAGTTCAAGGAATGCAGCGAGGCGTATCAGGTCCTGAGCGACCCGCAGAAGCGCGCTGCCTATGACCGCTTCGGTCATGCCGGCGTTAGCGGAGTGGGTGGTGGCGACGGGAATCCATTTAACGGGATGCAGGACCTTGGGGACATCTTCGGCGATTTCTTTGGCGAGATGTTCAACATGGGCGGCAACTCGGGCCGGCGTCCATCGCGCGCGCAGCGTGGCCGCGACCTTCGCTCTGATCATGTGATCGAGTTTGAAGACGCGGTCTTTGGCAAAGAGGTGCAGGTGACCATCCGGCGGATGGAGGCGTGCGACACTTGCCGCGGGACAGGAACGTCCAGCGGTCGCGGGCCTTCAACCTGCCAGCAGTGTCAGGGACGAGGCCAGGTGCGCTATCAGCAGGGATTTTTCTCGATTGCGCGTACCTGTAATGTGTGCGGCGGCACGGGGAGCGTCATTTCCGATCCATGCTCGACCTGCCGTGGCGATGGCCGTGTGGAGCGTCAGCATACAATCCAGGTCAACATTCCGGCAGGCGTGGAAGAAGGTACGCGGATTCGCTACCAGGGCGAGGGCGATGCGGGGCGCTTCGGCGGACCGGGAGGCGATCTCTACATTGTGCTGGCGATCAAGCCGCATGCTTTCTTTGAACGCGATGGGAATGATCTGCATTGTGTGATTCCAATCTCCTTTCCTCAGGCAGCGTTGGGCGACGAGATTACAATTCCGACGCTCGAAGGCGACTCGAAACTGAAGATTGCCGAAGGGACGCAGAGCGGTAAAGAATTTCGTATACGCGGAAAAGGCGTGCCTTATCTGAATGAACACGGGCGCGGAGATTTGGTTGTGCAGGTCGCGATACAGACGCCGAAAAAGCTGACAAAGGTGCAGAAAGAATTGCTCCGGCAACTCGGCGAGTCGCTTACCGTAGAAAATACGCCTACATCGCGTGGCCTGTTCTCGAAGGTAAAGGAAATGTTCAACTAGCACGGCTTAGGGAACAGGGCACAGTGCTCAGTTATCAGTGCTCAGTTATCGGGGCGCAGTTCATTCTGGATTGCGCCCTATTTATATTTTGCTCCCACAAGTTGATACATCCTTCCGCTGCTGAGTAGAGAAATTTGCCTGTGTCTTTACGTGAACAAAATTTCTATGCGCGGAAAGACAAACTAGTTTAATTTCCCTGAAGCCCTAAGCCCCGTTATTCCAGCAGAGCCGCAACAACTGCCGTTGCTGTAATGGCCGCAGTCTCCGCGCGGAGAATGCGCGGTCCGAGGCTTACCGACTTCCAGCCCTCCGCATCAAAAAGAGCTTCTTCTTCCGCGGTCCATCCGCCCTCGGGTCCGACCGCGAGTTGGATCGACGGCATTTCATTTCCTGAATTTTGTATTGCTTCTTCGACAGCACGGCGCAACGTTGTGGAGCGCTCCTGCTCGGCAAGAAGCAGGCGTGCCGCGTCGCTTGTTTTGCGCGCTGCGGTTTTTAGCGGAAGCACGTCTTCGATGGTTGGAATGTCTGACCGGCGCGACTGCTGTGCGGCTTCGCGGACGATGCGGCGCCAGCGCTCGACGCGATTCTGTGCCGATTGCGCGAGATGCTTTTCACTGCGTCGCGCGATGACGGGAACGATCCGTTCGACGCCGAGCTCCGTTCCTTTTTCGATGGCCCATTCCAGACGGTCGAATTTGAAGATTGAAAGAAGCAGGGTAATGGGTAGCGCGGGATCGGCCTGAACTTCGGCGACGAGGTTGAAACGGACGGAGTCGCCGGAGATGCCGGCGATGACTCCGTGCCAGACGCGGTCGCCGGCGACGATGTCGTATTCCATTCCGGACTGTGCCCGCAGCACGCGGATGAGATGCGAGGCTTGCTCTCCGGTGAGCGATGCGGTGCTTTCATCCCAGCTATCGGCGATCCATCTTCGTCTGGTCATAAGAATTTCATTGTCGCAGAAATGCGGAACACCGCAGAAACACTAAGGGGGACGCTGTGCGCGTCCCCCTTCTGTGTTGCCTTGTTGCGAAGTTATTTCTTCTTCGCGGTTTTCTTTGCTGCCTTCTTCGTTGCTTTCTTGGCTGCCTTTTTCGTTGCCATAGTATCTATTCTCCCTATTCGTGTACTGCAACAACAAATGCTGCAGTTAACGAATGTATAGAGTCCCGCAAAAAGAGTGTCAAGAAAAAAATGACAAACTTGCGAATAGTTTGTCTCGTTAAGAGTCAGAGGCGTGACAGAAATGATCGGAAAAACTTAAAACGCGTGCGCGTGTTTGAGTAACATAAGCGCGATTCCAGAGAAAATATCGTGCCATGCATGCGCCATCATGCCTGGTCGCAGACTGTCGCGCTTGATCGTAAGCAAACAGAACATCGCGCCATAGACGGTGATCGCAATGATGCCGCTGGCACCTTCATATCCATGCGCGACGCCGAAGAGGAGCGAGGATGCGAGCACTCCGATCCAGAGACGTTTGCCCGCGCGAGAAAACTGCTGGAGAAGATAGCCGCGAAAGGTGAGCTCTTCGCAGATGCCCGCGGAAATGCTGAGCAACACCCACAAGAGAAGCTCCAGCGCATTTTGCGGCGCGAGCTGCGCGAGAGTTTTTTGCGGCGTGGAGAAATGTGCGAGATGCAGCATGACACCGATGGCTGTGAGCAGAATCGCTGCCGCGATCCAAAATACGGCGGCGAGAATGAAATCATCTTGCCAGTCGCGCCATGCCGGGCGACGCTTGCCGAGAAGCTGACGCAGAGGAACGCCGCGCATGCGAATGCCCCAGACGACGAGCGCTGCCAGAATCCACTCCCACGCGAGCGTGGCCAGATATTGCGTTACGTGATGCTCGCTGAGCGTGTGATGCGCGGGTTTAAGGCTGCCGAGAAACGAGAACCCCAAAAGAGGCGCGATGAGAAGCGCGGTATGCCACCAGGGTGCAATCGCTGCGTGAGAGGCTGGCTCGCAATTTACATCGGATGGCAAAGTTGTTTGCTCTCTATCTTCTGCATCGTTTCGTTCAGGCATGGGTTGAGGCTCTCCATTGATTCTTGCATCTCCGGCTTGATATCTTCATCTGTTTACCGTCTAACGAAGAAACGGAGTTTTTTGCTATGGAAGAAATCGTGATTGTTTCCGGTGTACGCACGCCTGTCGGCAAATTTCAGGGTGCATTGTCCGATCTTTCTGCTACGCAGCTCGGCGCTATCGCGGTGCGTGAAGCGGTATCGCGTGCGAATCTCGATCGCGCGATGGTAGACGAGTGCATTATGGGCAATGTTGTTTCCGCTGGGCTGGGGCAGAATCCAGCGCGACAGGCCGCTCTCAACGGAGGACTGTCGCCTTCCGTCGGTGCGATGACGATTAACAAAGTATGCGGATCGGGATTGAAGGCGGTTGCACTTGCAGCGCAGGCAATTCAGACAGGGAACTCGGAGATCGTGGTGGCGGGCGGCATGGAGTCGATGACGAACGCTCCGTATCTGCTTCCGCAGGCGCGCAGCGGTTTCCGCATGGGCAATGCGACGGCGGTCGATTCGATGGTGAACGACGGGCTGTGGGATTCCTTCAACAACTACCATATGGGGCAGACGGCGGAGAACGTCGCAGAGAAGTACAAGATTACGCGCGAAGAGCAGGATGAATATTCCGTGCAGTCACATCGCAAGGCGACGGAGGCGTGGAGGGAGTGCCGGTTCAAGTCGCAGGTTGTTCCGGTTGAGATTCCCGCGAAGAAAAAAGGGCAGGCTCCGATCTTGTTTGAACGGGACGAGTCGATTCGGGAGGACGCAAATGTCGATGCGCTGCGCGCGCTGAAGCCTGCGTTCAAGAAGGATGGAACGGTGACGGCGGGGAATGCTCCAGGGGTGAACGATGCTGCTGCGGCTCTTGTGGTGATGTCGGCTGCGAAGGCGAAATCGCTCGGGCTCGAACCGATGGTGCGTATCCGTGCGCAGGCAACCAGCGGCGTCGATCCTGCATGGGTGATGATGGCGCCGGTTACGGGCATACAGAAAGTCCTGGCCAAAGCCGGATGGACGGCGGAGAGTGTTGACCTGTTCGAGCTGAACGAAGCGTTTGCCGTGCAGGCTATTGCGGTGACACGCGAGCTTGGCATTCCGTTTGAGAAGGTGAACGTGAACGGCGGCGCGGTTGCCATTGGGCATCCGATTGGAGCGAGTGGAGCGCGTGTTCTAGTTACGCTGATCTACGAGATGATTCGCCGCGATGTGCACCGTGGTGTTGCCGCGCTCTGTCTTGGCGGAGGTAATTCGGTGGCGATGGCTGTGGAGCGCTGAAGCTGATGGAAACGGCAGAACGCTTCAGCGGACGGGTAGAGAGTTATCGGCAGCATCGACCGCGATATCCGGATGCGGTAGTTAATTTATTGGAAACGGAATGTGGTCTGACTGAAAATTCGACCATAGCCGACATTGCTGCCGGAACCGGGCTGCTTGCGGAAAAATTTCTCTCGCACGGCTACGAAGTCATCGCGATAGAACCCAACGATGAAATGCGGCTTGTATGCGAGACGCTGGGCGGCAGGTTTTCTCGATTTCGCTGTTTGTCGGGATCGGCGGAGGCGACTGGATTGCCTGATCATTCCTCAGATCTGATTATGGTGGGGCAGGCGTTGCATTGGTTTGATCTGGAGCATGCGCGGGCTGAGTTTGTCAGGATTTTGCGTCCCGGCGGCTGGTGTGCCGTGGTGTACAACGAGCGCCGGATGAGTGGCGATGGATTTCATGATGGCTATGAAAGGTTGCTGCGCGAGTTTGGGATTGATTATGAGGTGGTGCAACGGCAGCACCTGACTCCGGATCGGATTGAGAGCTTCTTTGCGCCTTCTGAAATGCGGCGCGCGGCTTTTCCGAATGCGCAGCTGCTTACGCTTGAGGCTTTGGAGGGGCGGATTGTTTCTTCTTCTTATATGCCGAAGGAAGAGCACCCAAAATATGCCGCCATGCTGGCTGCGATCCAGGAACTCTTCAAGAAGCATGCGCGGGGATGTGTGCGGCTGGAATACGATTGTGCTGTCTATTATGGGCTGCTTGGGTGAGTTATCTGCCGGAGTATAAATCGTCTGGGTGAGGTTCTTGCTTTCCCACCCTATCGCAAACCATGCGATAGGATGGGGCACCCCTTTTCGTGCTGCTGCTCAGGGGAAGCAGATCCTTCGACTGCGCGCTGCGCGCTCCGCTCAGGATGACAGCCGTATGGGCAAGGCTTCATGCGTCTGGGTGAGGCTTTTGCTTTCCCACCCTATCGCAAACTACGCGATAGGATGGGGCACCCCTTTTCGTGCTGCTGCTCAGGGAAGCAGATCCTTCGACTGCGCGCTTCGCGCTCCGCTCAGGATGACAGCCATATGGGCAAGGCTTAATGCTCGATGACTCAATCTCTAACATTCGATGATATTGAGCGCCAAGCCTGCCAGAGATGTTTCCTTGTAGCGCGATTGCATGTCGAGGCCGGTGAGATACATCGTCTTGATGACCTGATCGAGCGAGACTTTATGGCTCTCCAATTCATTCTGCGCGATTCGGCAGGCGTGCACGGCTTTGACTGCGCCCATGGCGTTGCGCTCGATGCAGGGAATCTGTACGAGACCCCCGATGGGGTCGCAGGTCATGCCGAGGTTGTGTTCCATGCCGATCTCGGCGGCATGCTCGATCTGCCCGTTGGTTCCGTTCATGGCGGCCATAAGTCCGCCAGCGGCCATCGAGCAGGCAACGCCGACTTCACCCTGGCAGCCTACCTCGGCCCCGCTGATTGAGGCGTTCTCTTTGTAGAGAATGCCGATGGCGGCGGAGGTGAGAAAGTAGCGCAGGATGCCTTCGTCGTCGGCTCCTGGAACGAAATCGCGATAGTAGCGTGCGACGGCCGGCACGACGCCCGCAGCTCCGTTGGTAGGCGCGGTGACGACGCGGCCTCCCGCTGCGTTTTCTTCGTTCACGGCCATAGCATAGACGGTCACCCAGTCGAGCGGAGCCAGTGGATCGGCTGAGCCCTTTTCGCGCAGCCGTGCGGCGAGACGCGGTGCGCGGCGTCGCACATTGAGGCCGCCGGGCAGGATGCCTTCGGTGTTCATGCCTCGATCGATGCAGCCCTGCATCACCTTCCAGATATGCAGAATGCCGCTGCGCACCTCGGAAGGCGAGCGCGACACCGATTCGTTTTCCAGCAGGAGGTCCCAAATGGTGAGGTGATGATCGGCGGCCATTTGCAGGAGGTCTGCGGCGCTTTTGAAGGGGTACGGTAACGGAGCCGTGGTCATCACGGAAGCGCTGTTTGCGCCCTCTGCATCGGAGACAATGAAACCGCCGCCTATGGAGAAGAAGGTTTCACACTGGAGCACGGATCCGTCTGTGCCGAATGCCGTAAAGCGTACGCCGTTGGGATGCTGGGTTTGCGCGTCTGGGGGGCGCATCTGGTCGCGATGAAAGAGAAGGTCGGTCGCTTCGTGAAATGGGATGATCTTTTTTCCGGCGAGCGATAACTGGCCGCTGTTGCGAATCTGCTGCAGCTTCGATTCGATCGTCTCGGGATCGATGGTCGAAGGTTCTTCGCCCGAGAGGCCAAGCAGAACGGCGCGATCGGTGCCGTGGCCGTGGCCGGTGAGAGCCAGCGAGCCATACAGTTCCGTTTGCACCCGTGCTGTGCTTTTGAGCGATCCCTCGTCTTCGAGGGAGAGAACAAAGCGTCGAGCGGCGCGCATCGGGCCCATCGTGTGGGAACTGGATGGTCCGATGCCAACTTTAAAAAGATCAAACAGACTCGTCTTCACGAGTTCTTATTTTAGTCCCCGGAAGGGGTGGTCGTTTTCTTGTGGCGCGGCGGAGTTTTATTTTCCGGTTGTGATGGTGGTGGCTGTACAGGCACAGGCTCGCTGCTGCGGATGTAGGAAGCGGCGGCCATGAATCGCACCGAGGGCTTGCTGTCGCCGAAAATTCCTGCCAGCGCGTCGGTGACGTCCTTTCCGTGGAACCCGCCGAGTACGCGGGCCGAACCTGCGCGGACGATGTAGTCTTTGTCGCTGAGTGCGGCGATGAACTCGTCCTTGGTCGCGTCCGAGTGGTCTTGAGCAAGCAGATTTACCGTGAGCAATCGGGCGGAATTGGCATTATTGGATTTCATCATGATTCTTACGGCGTCAAGCCCGATGCCGAAGGGACCGAGCAGTGCATAGGCTCCTTGTTGTGCGCCGATCCTGGCAAGCGTGCTGGGACTATGCAGGTCCTGACTTGCCTGGCGCTTGCCTGTCTGTGCGAACGAGCCTTTGGTCTTGCGGTCCCCGGCAAGCACTCCATAGAGGATGTTGATGCCGGATGGGTCGTGCATCTTCCAGAGCGCGACGGCAGCGGCGAAGACAACTTCCGGCGCGGGGTCGTCGAGTGACTGGCGCAGGATTGGGATCATATTTTCATCCTCCATGGTTCCGGAGGCCACGACCGCCGCGACGCGCACGTCGATGTTTGGATCTTTGATGGCAGTCTGCAAATCTGTTTCTGCACGTTGTATGCCCTTGAGAGTGCCGAGGGCGTTGAGCGCAGCGATGCGTAGCTGCTGCTTCGAGTCCTTGGAATTCGTCGCGCCGGTTTCAAGCATTTGCCAGGCAGTGTCGGTGACCTGAGCGGGGGTCTGGTTGGAAACGGGAATGCTGACCGGCTGGTCTGCTTCTTCGCCGGTATCGCCAACGATGCCGTTGTCGTTCGGTTGTTGTTGCTTTGGGGCGTTGGTTTGTGCCAGAGGCGTGAATCCGAGGCTGATGCAGCAAGTCAGTACGGCCAAATTTCTATAGAAACGCATGACGATCCCTTTGTAGATTCTGAGGTGGCCAGTGCCTAAAGTTTGCCTGACAAGGGCGGCGGAGAAGCTTCTTTCTTATTGTGAGCAGACAGCAAATGCAATAAAATCAGCCTCTTTGCGCAGCCAGCTACTCCTACATTCCGAAAGAATAGTATAAAAGTAGCCTGGATAGATACTCGGGATCATCGCTCCCATGTTGAGACCGGGTGTGATTCAAAATCTTGAATAAGTGAGTGCGAACCTTGGCCCGACAGTTATTTACAGCCCGGCTTGAGCGTAAACTTTTGCTCTCCGATCCTGCGCAGTGTTTCCATCTTGAATTCTCCATCGATGAGCTCGAAAAATTCGATTTCATAGCGGGTCAGTTCGTCTCCACGGTTGCCAATGATGCCAATGGCAAGTCGCAGACCCGAGCCTATTCGATTGCCTCTGCTCCGCGCGCAAACCAGTTCGACCTGTGCGTCAATCGCGTCGAAAATGGATTCTTCTCGAACCTTTTATGCGATCTTGAGCCCGGCCAGGCTGTCCCATTCCACGGTCCACATGGATTATTTACTTTGCGTCAGCCGCTGACCGAAGCCATCTTCATCGCTACAGGAACCGGCATTGCACCCATGCGCGGATTTGTGGAATGGCTTTTCCCGGAAAGCGGAGAAGACCGCAGCCAGGGGCGTCCTATCTGGCTAGTGTACGGCACGCGCTACACGACAGAAATTTATTACCAGAAATATTTTGAGAAGATCGCAGCCGAGCGTCACAACTTCCACTATG
>Ga0206811_1161_pt1 | contig 11251 bp, 7 predicted proteins | sample Alteio_BWOrgCont_53_FD_152886 | JGI IMG/M metagenome (GOLD analysis project Ga0206811, IMG submission 152886) | Enriched cells from forest soil in Barre Woods Harvard Forest LTER site, Petersham, Massachusetts, United States -... | ecosystem: Environmental > Terrestrial > Soil > Temperate forest > O... | reverse complement strand
TTCACAGTCTTCTATCAGCGCGCAGATTCGTGATCTTGAGCAGGAGATCGGCGTGAAGCTGCTCAATCGCACTCAGTCGCAAGTGACTTTAACAGAGGCAGGCAAAAGGTTTCTGGAGGAGTCGCGCAAAGTGGTCGCAGCTGCTGATCGCGCCGTCAACATCGCGCAACGGACGGCACGAGGCGAGATTGGATCGCTGACTATCGGTTTTCTGATTTGGGGAACCGGGGCATTCTTTCCGGGAATCATCCGCGACTTTCGTAAACTCCACCCAGATGTGCAGCTCTCGTTGATGGAGATGCTCTCGCGTGCGCAGCCGGAGGCATTGCTCAACGGTTCGATTGACATCGGTTTCACGCGGCCGCTTGAGCCTCCTTACGATGCCCAGCTCCGCTCCGAACTGTTGTATACGGACCCGGTGGTTGCCGTACTTCCCGCAGATCACCGGTTGGCGGGCGGACCGCTCCGACTTCATGATCTGGCGAACGAACGCTTCGTGGTATGCGACAGAAACATCGCGCCCACCTTCTTCGATAAGATCACTTCGCTCTGTGCCCAGACGGGTTTTTCGCCGAACATTGTTCAGACGTCGAATCTCGTTTCCAGCGTGCTTACTTTGGTGGAGGCAGGCGAAGGCGTAACGCTGCTGCCTTCCGGTCTCCAACATAGCCGGTTCAGCAATCTCTCCTTCTGCCCAATCATCGATCCGGGGGGCGGCATCGATTTGGTCATGGCGTGGTCTCCAAAACGCGAAGGAGAAACGCACAAATCTTTTCTTGATTTCATGCGCAGCAAGAAGAAATTCATCCGAAGCTCACTCGAAATCGGATAGTTGGTTCATGGTTCTTGTTCGCCAAACTGCTTTAGACAATCTGAAGCAGATGCCGGATTCTGTTCTGGCGCCGAAGTAATGGTTGCAGAGTAGACAAGCCAACACCCTTCCGGATTAGATCGCAGCAGATATAAAGAGGAAAACGCACCACCGCATTTTCACACGGTACCAAGTCGCCAACACTCTCAAGGCGCCGCCTGCGGAGAGGTTCTGGGCTTAGAGGTCCGTGCGGATGATTGGCTATACGGACGTGATCCATGTGAACGAGAAACCGGCTTATCGGAGACTGGCGTCAAGCATCTGTAAACGGCCGCGGACATTTGCGGAGCACTTAAGGTGTTCGTTGCTATTGCTGGGATTCGTTCCGATGCATTCTGATTCTCAGCATTACTGAGCGATCCATCCTAAAGGCGTTTGTTTCACGGCGATAACACGGGTTCGAATCCCGTCGGGGACGCCAAATAAATTAACAATTTACAAATTATCCTGCCGGTCTTGGATTCGGGCTTGCGGCGTATGTCGGGAACAGAAACCGTTTATCGACAGCCAGGGGCAGTCTGTCCACGGCTGCATCCTGCAAAGAAAGGGCGATGAAGCCTGTCATTGTAGGTACGACTTCCGGGGATTCTTTCGGGCCGTGGTTACACGACTGCTATGCTTTCAAGCTGGACAGTGAGACAAACGCCTTTAGGATGGATCGCTCAGTAAGCTGCGAATCGATCGTTAGTACTCTCCCCGCAGGCCTACCGAAATAGCCGGATCAGAATTGGGCCCTGCACATAGCCGCAGGCAAGTTCGCGGCGCGAAGGTATCTCACGCCCCAAGCTGCGCCGCGAGCCAATACTAAGGTATGGACTAGCCCTTTGTTCAATAGATTCGCGCCAATACTTGTGGCTTAATCGCGATGTGTATAGAATTCACGCGAAGCGGAACTGCTGAAGAGCGAATTTGAATCCATGGACTCGAAGAACGGTGGGCGATAGGGAAGCTGTCAATCTGGCAGAATAGAGCCGAGCGCTGAAAGAGTCGTAGATGAGATCAAAAAAAAGGAGTAATAACGCATGACCCCTGAGCGACATAAGATCCTTTTTCCGGTCGATTTTTCTGCTCGTTCCGTGTTGGCAGCACCGTACGTGAAGACGTGGGTTGATCGTTTAGATGCTGCTCTGGATACACTCCACGTAGTAGATCGTGATGCGGTCCCATCGGAACAAGAGGATGAACTCCCCGATCTCATAGAGAAACGAATGGCAGACCTCAAGCATTTCTCTGACCGTCATTTTGGCGAAAATGTCGCGTCCTGCACAGTCGTTGCCGGGGGTATAGCGGATCAGATCGAGCATTTCGCCAAACGTGAAGAGATTGATGTGATCATGATGCCACGAGATCATCAGACCCTAGCGACCCGTTTCTTTCAGGACTCCTTGACAGCTGCACTCCTTGAGCGTTGTACCGCTTCGGTGTGGACAACGGAACACCTCGACGAGGTGCCCGCTGTGCCTCGCAACATTCTTTGCGCAGTGCATTTCGAGCAAGATGCATCCCTGGATGCACAGAACGACAGAATGCTTCAGACGGTTCGCGAGCTCGCATCCAGGTTTGAGGCCAGTGTCGCGTTCCTGTATGTCGAAAGAGAAAGTCGCGATTCGGGTGAAGCCGACACTGATCTGGAGCCGTGGAAAATGAGAGCGCAGGAGTTCTTCGGAAGCTCAGTAAAGTTACTAAGAAAGTCTGGCGACGTTATCACGGCGATTAGCGATACAGCGAAAGAGTTGGGCGCAGATCTGATCGTTGTCGGGCGCACGCGGCCTGAAACAATAGGCCTTGGACGACAAGTTCATCTTCTGAGGATCGATCACGCGACACATCGCCCTGTTCTCAGTATCTGGTAGAGGTAGGGCATCACGAAGGTGCTATTCCATTTTGAATGGATTCCTTTCTCTGCCGTATTCCCATTTTGATCTAACGATCCACATTGACTTTTGATCATGGCAGGCTTCGGATCGAGGTTCCGGCTTTGACTCTGTCTTTCGTAAACTTTCGAATAATTCCTGCTAGTCCGCCGTTCACGATCGTGCTTCGATCCAACGTGCTGGTGACCATATTGCGTAGCTAGTTCTTAACCGCATCGAGGTACTAGGAAGATGTAATTGGAATTACATCGCAATCCTCGCTACGATTTCATCGAACGTATGTATTTAGACGAGGGTTTTATGAGCACCATGGATATTTGGGCAGACAAGAATACTTTCGCTGCTTCAGCTGCGGCTGATGTGACATCGTTTGAATACGCTCTCACACGCACGCAAGGCGGCCTGAAGACGGAAAAAACCAAGCTTCAACTGCTCCTTGATCTGACCAGCGAAATTGCATCGAACCTGGAGCTTCGTCATCTTCTTCGTGCCGCGGCTGCAATTGTTCGCCGTATGGTTCAGTGCGATGCTGTTGCCGTCCATTTGCCTAATGAAGAAAGCAGCGCTCTGCGGCTTTTTGCGTTTGACTCTCATGAACGACGCACGAGCATGGACGAAGGAGACGATGAAGGGCATCGAGGGAACGGTGGCGAAGAGATCTACGAAGTCTTCCGATCAAGAAAGCCGCTTGTCAGTCGAGAGAGTGCTGGATGCGTCTTGCCGCTTATCAGCCGCGACCGGGTATGGGGGGTTTTGGTACTCGAGCGGCCCAAGGAGCAGGGGTTCCCACAGCAGGAAATAGATTTCGTAAAACAAATCGCTAACCAATTAGCAATTGCAATCGAAAATGCTTTGGCTTATGCCGAAATCAAAGATCTGAAAGAGCAACTCTCAAGAGAAAAGCTGTACCTCGAAGACGAAATCCGAAGTGAGCAAGGCTTCGAAGGGATCGTAGGCCGCAGCGCTGCGATCCGGTCGGTGTTGCGCAAGATTGAGACTGTTGCCCCCACCGATTCGACCGTATTGATCTGCGGCGAGACGGGCACGGGCAAGGAACTTGTTGCTCGGGCGATTCACGAGCGCAGTCACCGCAATTCAAACGCATTCGTGAAGCTGAATTGTGCCGCAATCCCCACGGGCCTTCTCGAGAGCGAACTTTTCGGCCACGAAAAAGGGGCTTTTACGGGTGCCATCATGCAGCGGATCGGCCGGTTTGAAGTCGCGAACCGAGGGACCGCCTTTCTGGATGAGATCGGCGATATTTCGCTCGAACTCCAGCCGAAATTGCTACGGGTGTTGCAGGAAAGGGAATTCGAACGGCTCGGGAGTACGCGCACGATTAAGACGGATGCGCGTCTCATCGCCGCCACGAACCGAAATTTGGCGGCCTGCGTCCAGGAACAGACATTTCGTGCGGACCTTTTCTATCGGCTTAACATTTTTCCTATCCATATGCCTTCACTTCGTGAACGCCCCGAAGATATTCCTTTGCTCGTGAGGCACTTTGTACAGCACTTTGCGCGCAGAATGAGTCGCGTCATCGATACTATTCCATCAGAAACGATGGAGGCCCTGGTTCGCCATTCCTGGCCTGGAAACATTCGTGAGTTGCAGAATGTGATTGAGCACTCTGTGATTCTTTCAACTGGTCCAGTGCTCCATGTGCCTCTTGCGGGTCTTCATGCCAACAGCGTGCCCAATCAGGAAGGCACCGGACGCAAGACTCTCGAGGAAGCTGAACGCGAACATATCCTCTCAACCTTGAAAGAAACGAAGTGGATTATCTCCGGTCCTCGCGGGGCAGCTGCGCGGCTGGAAATGAACCGTTCAACACTTCAGTTCCGCATGAGGAAACTCGGAATCGTCCGGTCCTGGACGCAGTGAAGCGTGCACCCGGAATGTGTCAGGTTTCTCGGTCGTATACTTACGGACATAGATGTGTCTAAAGAGCACGTCCATGCGGTCGATGTGCTGCCTCGACAGGAAAATGGCGGCTTCCAATACACTGTCTAGCATATAGATGGATGCCTGACCCCCGGAGATCGTATGGGACCGAACGAGATGGTATATATCGTCGACGATGACCTGAGCGTCGGAGAGGCCCTGTCCGCGCTCTTACGCGCGAACGGCAGGAACGTCCGAATTTTTACTTCGGGACGAGACTTTCTTGACTTCGAGCGCGATGACTGCTGTGCGTGTTTGATTCTGGATCTCAGAATGCCTGGGCTGAATGGGCTAGAGGTACAAAAGTTGATCTCTGCCGAGACAACGATTCCTGTAATCTTCATCACTGGGCGCGGGGACATCCCATCGACGGTCAGAGCGATGAAAGGGGGAGCGATTGACTTCCTTACGAAGCCAATCGATGAGGCGGCTCTGTTGACGTGCATCGAGCGGGCGCTGGAACAGGATCGGCTCTACCGAAAGGATGCACTGGAGCGTGCAAGCTTGCTCGCTCGGTACGAGTCTTTGACTCCGAGAGAACAGCAAGTGTTGCCGCTTTTGGTTAGAGGCATGCTGAACAAGCAAGCCGCGGGCGAGCTGGGTATTACCGAATACACTGTGCAGATACATCGCGGACATATTATGCGAAAGATGGGGGCTGATTCTTTTGCGACGTTGGTAAAACTCGCCGGTAGGCTAAATCTCGAGCCGACGATTGGGGCCTAACAGGAATGTGTAATAGACCGTTGTCGTTAAGTCTGTAGATATTAGTAGAGGGCGGGTTGAGATGGGTGTGCAGGCTCGCACGATTGCGGTCATTGACGACGATCTCCGAGTGCTCGAATCACTCGTCAATCTTCTCGCTTCCTGCGGATATAAAGCAGAAAGCTATTGCTCAGCTGAGCAGTTTCTTGGATGTGATGGACTTTCCAGGAGCTGCTGCATCATTACAGATGTCGAAATGCGCAAGATGAGCGGACTCGGTCTTCTGCAGCATGTGAAAAATATCAGGAGTCCAGTGCCTGTTGTCGTTATTACTGGGAAGCCATCCGAGAATTCCGAATCTTTCTATTTGGAAAAGGGCGCGATTGCTTTCTTCAGAAAGCCAGTGGACGGGGACGCTCTCATAGACCTCATCCGCTCGATCTCCTGTTAGCTGGATCGTCTACGCATAGACTGTGTGAAGTCGTGTCCTCCTCCAGGTCGCACCCGCGTAAGTTCCTCGCGATTCTGATCGGACACTTGAGAGCGAAGTGACTCAAGGGATCCACAGTCATGCGGCGAGTGCGATGCCAGTTTTATGTAATTGGCACAGGTGCGCGCCGTGTCTATTATCAAGACAAGACAGAGACCGATGAGCCAGGTTCATCAAGTTGCGATCGTCACTCCTTTGACCGTGGGTGCTGGTGCGGTTATATGTACAATTTTCATTCACTCTCTGGCTTTGGGCGCAACGGTGAACTTCTTTCGCCGTGAGACACGACTCGGCCGTGCTGGCATGAGGTACTTAATCGATCTGACAATCGTTGTACTGGTGATGTCATTCGCATTCGTGGCACACCTGTTTGAAATCGCCGTGTGGGCGTTGTTATTCATGATTTGCGGGGAATTTAAAGACTTTGGAGCCGCGTACTATCACTCAGCGGTGAACTATTCAACGCTCGGCTATGGCGATGTAATCATGTCGTCTACATGGAAGTTGCTGGGACCACTCGAGGCCGCAGATGGATCACTCATGTTCGGGGTATCGACCGCGATGATTTTTGCCGTCATTTTGCGTTTGCTAGAGACTCGATTTGCTGATCTCAGAGCCAAGTAATCATTGGCGCACGTGGAACTCGAAACATCCCATCCCCCATCTAAGATGAAAGCGGTAAAGCTACGCTGAACGTCGCACCACCGGATGGGTTGTTTTCGGCCCAAATCCGTCCGCCATGGGCTTCGACGATTGTGCGCGATACGGCCAACCCGATTCCCATCCCGCTTTCCTTCGTAGTCACAAAAGCGTCGAAGATCTTTTCCTTATCGTCGACTCCGGGACCATTGTCGATCACTTGTATGAGCATCTCGTTCTGATCTGTTACGGCAGCCTGAACTTTAACCAGGGGAGGCATTTGATTCCCCTCCATCGCTTCGACCGCATTCAAAATCAAATTAATGAACACCTGCTGGATCTGAATCGGATCGACAGAGACTGCCGGAAGATAGGCGTTGAGTTGGCAGTCAATGAGGACGCCACGCTTGTTCGGATCCTCATGCACGAAACGAATCGCCACCCCTATCATGTCCGGGATGTTTGCCTCCCTCTTTTCAAAGGACTCCCGTTTGAAAAGTGCTCGAATGCGCTGCATGGTCTCATCAGCTGAGCGAATATCTCTCAATATTCGCTCAATCGAGGCGTTTGTTTCAGTTAGATTAGGCGGATTGGCTGTTAACCAACGCTTTGCGGCCTGAGCATTTCCAAGCATAGCCATAAGCGGTTGATTGAGTTCATGAGCAATCGATGCCGAGAGCTCAGCTACGGTTGCGATTTTCGATGCTGTGCTGAGCTTCATGCGCGTATCCCGAAGATGGTCTTCTGCCCGTTTCCGCTCATCGATGTCCACCGAGAGGCCGTACCACTGGATGATCTTGCCCTGGGGATCACGCAAAGGTTCCCCTCTAGTTTGGTGCCATCGGTACTCTCCATCTGCACGTCGCACGCGGTGCATTACGTTGTATGACTCTCCAGTTTCGATTGCCCGGAGGAATGCCTTCGCGCTCTCCTCTCGATCATCAGGATGAATAAAGCTCGTCCACCCGCGATTCACGAATTCTTCGTGGGAGGCCCCAATATATTCAAGGAGTCTTTGAGAGTTATGGGTTGGTTCTCCGGTCGGTGACGTTGACCAGAGCATGGAAGGAATGGTTTCGATAATGCCAAGCAGTTGATGCTCGCGCAGTTGAAGAGCTCTTTCCGTCTCCTTCAATGCATCGATGTTCGTAAGAGTCCCGTACCACTTAACAACGTTTCCTCCATCATCGCGGAGAGGGAAGCTGCGATACAGGAACCAGTGATAGGTTCCATCTGCGCGCCGGCAGCGTAGTTCATGCTCGACGGGCGTTCCGGCGGTCAATCTGGCCCGCCAATTGGCCACCACGCGGTCGAGGTCGTCGGGATGGATTGCGCTCCCCCATCCGGAACCCCTCCCGTGTTCTCTGGAGAACCCCGTGTAGTCCAGCCAACTTTGGCTTATGAAATCGACCGATCCATCCGGCAGAGCGGTGCCGACAAAGGCGGGGATCGCTTCAACGAGAATGCGAAGCTCACTCTCGTTGCGCAGGATTCGTTCCTCTGCCTGCTTTGCCTCGGTTATATCGATAACCGCCCCGGAAAACTCGAGTTCATCGCAAGCACTTTGCAATGGTTTCGCGAGAACATGCAGATGCTTTATGCGACCGTCGGCGAAGAGCAGGCGATAGATAGAATCGAAGGCAATTCCAGTGCTCGATGCACGTTCCACCGTCTCAAGCACCGAAGCGCGATCCTCCGGATGAGCCCGTTCTATGATCCTGTCAAGCGTTACCTTCTTCGCAGGATCGTATTCGAATATGCGGTAAGTTTCGTCCGACCAAACAATCTCCCCGGTGTCTGGCCTCCACTCGAAACTGCCTGTGTGACTTAGATTTTGGGCTTCGGCCAAATAGGCTTCTCGACGCCGAAGCTCTTGAGTAAGGAGTTCGTGCTCCGTGACATCTATGGCTGTGCCGATGAGTTTCTGCGTGCCATTGTCGACGATGGGAGTACCCACGCAGCGAATGTATCGAACCTCACCGTCAGGTCGCACGGTGCGCTTGGTGATATCAAATTCCGAAACCTCGGTTAGCATTCCCTTCAGCAACGATGCCATGAACTCGCGATCGTGTGGATGAATGAGTGCCAGGTATTCCTCAGAGGTAGGTGCTCGTGTGGCCGGATCAAGACCGTATATATGAAAGAGTTCGCGCGACCAGTAGTCGAAACGTCCTACAGGGTCAAAAACCCAGCCACCCATCTGGCCGAGGCGTTGCGCTTCGGCCAGATAGAATTCGCTTCTTTGCAGCTCCTGGGCGCTCTTCCGTAGCTCTTCTTCAGCGCGCTTTCGCTCCTCGATATCGATACTCGATCCATGCCATTTGAGAATTTTTCCATCTGTGGCGCGCAATGCGAGTTTGTGGTGCAGCATCCAGCGATATTCTCCATCGGCCCGCCGCACCCGCGCTGTTCCCTCAAAGGGCTCTCCCGTGGCGATTGACTCGCGCCACTTCTGTACAAAGGCTTCGACATCTTCAGGATGAATAAAGGAAGTCCATTCCCATCCCAACAGCTTCTCCAGCGGCTGCCCTATGAAGTTGAGCCAACCCTGATTGAAGAAATCAAGGTAGCCGTCCGGTCGGGAGGTGTGGATCAGCGCAGGGGCCGAGTCGATAATCTGACGAAGGGGCAGACTCTGATCTTCGCCGGAACTGTGCTCGTTGGCTGCCATGCCGCATATGGTACAACCCCAAGAAGTCGGCCGTGAACGATTCCATCTCTGGCATTCGGCGTGAACTTGGTCCGCCGGTTATTATCTGCTGTCGCTGGTTGGCCATTTTTGTATTGGCCTTTCTTCGTTGACCTCAATCTCCTGGTCGAACAACGGAGGAGATTGACTCCCGGGAACAGCCTGGCTGGGGTCGGGCAATGTGTTGGCTCGTCCGCGAAACGCATGCAATATATGTCTCCAAGTCCGTAGCGGACCTAGAATGAGCAGTGATATCAGGGAGGCCGTCCCAAATACGATGTGCATCCATCCAGCCACTAGTCTCCCTTCTGATATGAACGGGTCATCGTGTGGACTCGACGCACTGCCCCGGATGTGGAGAGTTGCCGTACCGCCTTTCGTGCGCGCGACAATCTGGATTTCGCAGCTGCAACCGAAATGCCGAGCAATTCAGCAATCTCAAGCGCTGAATATTCTCGTTCATGTCGAAGCTCAACCACTTCCCGGAAGATCGATGGCAAGCGGAGAATGGCGCACTTGAGTAATTCTTCTTTTTCTCGTCTCTCGCAGTAAGCTTCAGGCGTCTCTGATTGATCTGGTATCTCCCAAAGCACCCAATTCTCCGAATTGTCGGACGCCAGCAGGAGGGGAAGTTCTGAGGACCGCTTTTTCCGCAAAATTCCGAGAGCAGAATTGATTGCGATTCTGGTGAGCCACGATGAAAAGCTCGACCTGCCTTCAAAACTCTTGAGGTTAAGGAACGCTCTCAGAAGTGTGTCTTGAAATGCATCCTCGGCATCTTCGCGATTCCGCGTGATTCGATGAATCCTCCACCGAATCTGCCTCGAATGTCGCCCACAAAGCTCCATGAATGCTGTGTGGTCTCCGGAGCGTGCCGCTGAAACCAGCAGTTCCTCAGCCATCTCTCGAAGGCACGCCCCGATGATGACGTTGTCTTGTTCCGGGATTGATCCCTGAATTGAATTACTTTCTCTGAGCAATGAGCACCTGTCTATTGAGTAGTGAGTGAAGCAGTTTAGTGAACTCGAAGAACACTGCGAGGAGCGTTCTGCGTAATTTCGAACACCTAGCTCCACAGACGCGATATGGCCGCGATGACGCCGGCGGTCGGTCTCTTTCCAGCTTTTATGTATGCAAATGAAGAACCAAGTCCAAACGATTGAAAAGACTAGGGACGGGTGTCAGGAAGGACGATATCAGACTAGCAACTGTTAGCCGATTGGCAGATGCAGCACAGGGTCGGCAACGCGACAGCCGAGTGCCAATCGATTGGCAATTGCTAATCGGCGGCCACTAATCTCGCTTTCCGGTAAAGGGTCGAACCTTTTGGCGGAACTGTCCGGGCACTCCATCTGACACCCAGGGCGTGAAGGATCAGGCGGTCACCAATGCTCAGATGGCTGGGATGTCGCACGGCGTCATGAGCGTAGTTGACGCTGGCATTGATCGATTCGCACCAGGGCATGCAAAGTACGACTCCACTGCATCGCGCACAGGTCCAGTCCTCATCGATAAGACAGCTCTGCCACCGTCTCGTCTTCTTTCTTACTGCCACAATCTCCTCCCGCAAGTGTGAACAAGCCGCCGGTCAGCAATCCGGACCGGTGCCTCACTGGACAGCGGAGTCCCATCCGACTAAGAGCCTAAGAGCAACTTCAGGGCCATTCATATCCGAACAACTTCGCCCGAGAAATATGCCTCATGCAGTTGAGAAAGTAAATCGAGCTCTCTGACCTGATGGACTGAAGTCCTGCCGCTTTCGACGGCTCTTTAGTTATCCGGCTGGAGTCGTGGTGAGCACTTGTCGCGGAGCGAAGGGTGAAGAATACGACACCGTGATTGCGTTTTGGGATTGCGTTTTGGGATTGCGTCTGGATTTCCCGGGGATATCGTGCCCCTTCCAATTTCGATAAACATGCGACGCTCTTGGACCGGCGACCCGGTCATAAAAAGACTTTTAACCCGATAGAAATAGTCGTATATTAACTAAGATCGATTTGGTCGTATATTGTGACCCCGATGGCCAATCGATCAAATGT
>Ga0206811_1160_pt1 | contig 11266 bp, 10 predicted proteins | sample Alteio_BWOrgCont_53_FD_152886 | JGI IMG/M metagenome (GOLD analysis project Ga0206811, IMG submission 152886) | Enriched cells from forest soil in Barre Woods Harvard Forest LTER site, Petersham, Massachusetts, United States -... | ecosystem: Environmental > Terrestrial > Soil > Temperate forest >... | reverse complement strand
CCGTAGCCGGCGTCTCTGTGGCGCCGTCCGGAACGAATAGGTACTACTTACACCAGAACTGGCTACGTCGCCACGGAGACGACGGCTAGTGCGCGCGAGAGCCCGCATGACCAGCGAGGTGCAAGTCCTCGTCTGATCGACACAACACATCAGTAATCCCCCGAAACTGCATTCGCCGCGAGGCGGGGTGGAGAGCATCGGTTGATGAACGCCCAGTCCGTAGAGCCGCAAGGCCCGAACCGATTCGATGATGCGAGACCGGCGAGCCTGCTAGCCAAAGGCGAAGCCCAAACGAAGAGAAGACGGCCTTAGAAAAGCGGAGACCGTGAGGTTCCGTGCCGTTACCGAAGCTCAAGGCGAGGCGAAAGTTGTGTGTTAAGACGACCTTGGGGGCTCGTTGCATGGTTGTGGACGGAATGGATGGACGGTTGTGCGAGGTCAATCGCGGAGACCTGTTGTCCATCGGCGATCCGCTTCAAATAGTGAAGCGGTGGACGGCGACAGGAGTCAGAGCCCGCATATTAGCGAAGAAGCCCGGGAAATCCGGGTGGAGCGAAGGCATGGGCAGGAAAGTGGATGCATGGGAGATAGGTCGAAGGAAGAACAACCGGCGTTAGTGTTCGCGAGAACTACACAAGTCGGAGAGGTGTGCCCGCCGGGCCGTGCCGAACCCTCGATCTGGTCTTCACGCATGTTGGCCGCCCTAGGCAACGGGGTGCAAGGGGGCAAATGGTACAGCCTTGGTGACAAGGCTTTCTCGGTTAAAGCTCTTGATACTGCTTTCACCCGTGTGAGAGCTAATGACGGAGCCCCGGGAGTGGATGGTTGGACAGTCGAGCGCTTCGATAGATCTCGGGAAGCGAACCTATCGCGCATCAGTTCGGAACTCATGGCGGGCACGTACCGTCCCGGTCCGGTCAAGCGCGTTTATATTCCAAAGCCCGGGAGCAAGGAAAAGCGCCCATTAGGCATACCGACGGTGCGAGACCGCACGGTTCAAGGAGTCTTGAAAGCGGCTTTAGAACCGATCTTCGAGATGAAGTTCCGAAACGGGAGTTACGGCTTTCGCCCGGGACGTTCTTGTCACCAAGCTCTGCGAAGGGTTTGGCTGGGTCTCCAAGCGGGTCTCGTATATGTCGTGGATGCCGACCTGCGGAAATTCTTCGATACGATTCCGCATGAGGTCATCATGCGCGGGTTGGAATCCGAGGTATCCGACGGCAAGGTTTTGTCTTTGGTTCGCTCTTATCTGGAGCAGGGAGTGATGGAAGGTGGAGTAATTCTGCCCGGGGACGAAGAGGATGAAACGGGGGTTCCGCAAGGTTCTCCCTTGAGCCCGCTTCTAGCCAACATCGCTCTGCATGACCTAGACGCCTTGATGGAAGATTCGGGTTACGAGCTTGTCCGCTATGCGGACGACTTTGTGATCCTGTGCAAGACTCGCGAGCAGGCCGAGGCGGCTCTGGAGGCGGTAAAGGGCTGGACGCTAAGCGTCGATCTCTGGCTGCATCCGGAGAAAACCCGGATCGTGGACTACGGAGGGAAAGAAACCTTCGAATTTCTAGGGCACTTGTTCAAGGACGGTAAGGTTTACCCCCGCGACAAGAGCTACAAGAACATCAGGGACAAAATCCGCGCTAAGACCCCACGTCATACGGGCAAATCGCTTCAAGCCGTGATTGCGAATCTAAACCCGATCCTTCGAGGATGGGCCCGATATTTTCGGTACTGTCCCCGGGGTTCTCTCGACCGAGTGGATAAATTCGTCCGCCGCCGACTTCGGCATATGCTCGATGTCAGCCAAGGCAGGCGACCCATCTGGGGAGGCACGTCCAATAACCGCTGGCCAAATGCGTACTTTGCCAAGCAGGGTCTCTATTCGATGACAGACGCCTGCCGAAGTTAGGTCAATCTCTAGTTAGAAACCACTACTGGAGAGCCGTATGCGGGAAATCCGCACGTACGGTTCGGAGGGAGGGGGAACCGAGAGGAACTCCCTACCCCTATCGGAGGCTGTAGGCAACTGCAGGTGTTTAGTAGCCTCGGTGGCTAGGCAAGAATAGGAAAGGCCCCCGTAAGGGGGCCATTTTTACTTACTTGTACCCGTCTTCATCCCCGGCGGCGCCGGAAGAAGATCCATGTCGGCGGCGCCCTTTTTCTTGCTGTCCTCAAGTGTGTGCGGCTTATGGGGGACACTCGTGCCGAGATCCTCCTTTACGCAACCGGCACACACTGCAACGACTACCGCGATGAGTACCGCGGCTTTAAAGCGCAAGGTCACCGAGGGTTCCATCGAGGGTCCAAAGGTAGTTTGTCGGGGCGTTGCCGGGCGCGGCATTGTTGGTCACGCCGTTGATCAAAGCGCCACCTGTCGTGTAGCTCGATGAGCCGTAACTCGTGCCGGTGGCGAGAAAGTCGTCCGAGGCAAATTTCGCATGCCCATCGACCCAAACCACGTTAGCGCCGTTGTATGGCCGGTAAGCGCGCGCTTGAGTCGCAAAGTGGTCGAACGGCATTGGGTTGTTTCGCGACCAGCCGCTGCTGTCGAACCCGCCAGGATAGGTTCCGTAGGCGTCGTAGAAGATACATGCGTTTGGCGCAGGGTTGGTGATCGGTGAAGATCCCGGCGCATTCACTCCCATGAATCCTCGGCTTACGTCGTAAAGAAACGCCTGCGACGTGGTGAACATCACGGTATTCGCAGGATGGACTCCTTGGGTTTCGGTGCGGCTTAAAGAACCGGCGCACTGCCACCACGGCGACAGGAACATGTAGTTGTATCCATAGTCCGGGAAGCGATTCTGATTGTAGAACCAAGCGTTGACTCCGGACCCATAAATGCCTTCGGGGTCACCCACGCCTGGATCGACGAACATCTGCATGGACTTGATATAGGGTGTCACCAACTCATCCCACATCGGGGCGTGCGTTGGAAGGTTGTCTGCGCAGTGAGGACCGCCCGTCGATGCAGGGCAACTCGAGTCGTTGTAGTTGACCTGGAACAGCACAAAGTAGTCGTCAAAGTCACCCTGGTACATCTTCTCCGCAAGCCCAATCTGCTTGACGTTCGAAAGCGACGAGGTCTTCTTTGCCGCGAGCTTCGCTTGGGCAAACACAGGGAATAGGATCGCGGCAAGTATCGCGATGATGGCAATGACGACAAGCAACTCGATAAGCGTAAAAGCTTTCTGGCGAATGTTCATTTAATGGAGCCTCCCATCTGCATGGTCACCCTCACTCAACACAACCGAATCACGCAAAGAGAGTGACTAAAACAGGCTTCATTCTAAGATAGGAAAGTCCTGTTTCCAAGGGCTAAAAGCAGTTCCAACGACTTTGTTTGCGTTGAGGATGCACTTGTCCGAGACATGGAGGAAACTTTCTCAGGTAACACGAGATCAAAGCGCAGCATAACCGCTTAAACTGCGTCACTATGTGACTTACTGCCACATTACGTGGGCACATTTTGTCAACCGGCCAGAAAAACCTCACTTAGAAGACCGCAAAGACGCAAAGGGGCGGGATGGTAGTTATGAATGTGCGCCTTGGCCATCATCAGCTGGTTGCATCTTCAATTGCCAAATCTTTGCGTGAGATTATCCGATCGGTATATCTTAAGCGCTGTCAAACCCTAAGGCAAGAAGTGCCTGTCTTCCAGTAGCTCCCGGATGCGTGTCGACACATCCGCGAAATAGCCGGGGTCGTATTTGAACTCGCTCGTGTAAAACTCAGCTAGCGAGCTTATATGAGCTTCTTTCGCAAGTTGCTTAAGCCGGGGGTTGGACATGTACCTTTCCCAACCTTTGATGTCTCGCTCCTCGTATTGAGCATTCAACTCATCCGGAGTTGGCTTGTGATAAACCTCGTCGTGCAGGAAGGCATGGAGTGGCAACCGGTCCCGCTTGGCGGGAGCTTCGTCCGGATATCCGACCACGATCGTCGTCACCGGCAGGCATGTATCCGGCAACTCAAGGAAGTCGGCGATCTCACCCAACGAGAACAGCGTCGTTCCCATGTAACAAATCCCCAGCCCTCGGGACTCAAAGCCAAGGCAAACGTTTTGAGCGACGATCAAGGCATCGGCCGCCGCAACGTGGTACCCGACCAGGTTGTTGAAGTTGTCGTTTGCGCCCCTCGCTCTCAGCCATTCCCGAGTTCGAAACCAGTCCGCGCAAAACGTGATGAGCAGGGGCGCCTCGAGAATAAAACTCTGCTTCATGTGGAGCTCATACAGCTTCCGCTTCCGCTCGGCATCGCGAGTAAGCACCAGCGAAAAGCTGTTCAAATTCCCCGACGAAGACCCTCCGCCAATCGCCTCCCGGCAGACCTCTTCGATGATCTCATGATCGATCGGATCCGGCTTGTACCTTCGGATCGAGCGATGCCGGTCAAGAACCTGTTTTAACTCCATAGGCGATCGAACATGATACCGGCAAGTTCCTACTTAACCGGTTATCTTGTATCATGTTCCTTAAGTAAAAACTTCTACACTGCAGAGGAGAACTAGCATCACCGCCAAGCGCCGAACGCCATGCGCCGAACCAAGCTATCATTACCAATATGAACCTGCCCGGCGTTATGCTGAGCCTGATCGCCCTAACCGGCATCTTCAGCCCGATGGCAATGGCCCAGCAACCCGAAGTTCTACGCGATGCTGTCGAGTGCACTGTCCGTCGCGGCCTGCCCAACGTATTCCAAAAGTGGTGGACCGGCAAAGAAGTCCGGATCGGCTACCTCGGGGGCAGCATCACCGCCCAAAACGGCTGGCGGCCAAAAACCCTCGCCTGGTTCAACAGGCAGCATCCGAACTCAACTTCAACTGAAATCAACGCCGCCATCGGCGGAACTGGGTCCGATCTTGGCGTTTTTCGCCTCAAGCAAGACGTCCTCGACCACAAGCCGGACCTGCTCTTCGTAGAGTTCGCTGTGAACGACAGCACCGCGCCTACCGAACAAATTCTGAGGGCAATGGAGGGCATCGTCCGCCAAACCTGGAAAGCAAACCCCACCACCGATATCTGCTTCGTATACACGCTTACAGAGGGCATGCTCTACAATTTCGACGCCGGAAAATTCCCTCACGCTGCCAGCGTGATGGAGCAGGTCGCCGACCGCTACGGCATCCCGTCGATTCACATGGGCGTCGAGGTAGCTCATCTCCATCGGGAGGGCAAACTGATCTTCACCGGACAGCTTACTAAGGAGGAGGCCGATCGATTGGGAACGGACGGGAAGATCCTCTTCTCGCCGGACGGGGTGCACCCTTATGAGGCTACCGGCCATGAACTCTACTTCCAGGCGATCAAGCGCTCCTTTGCCCAAATCGAACAAGCCGGCGTTGCTCCCGGTCCCCACACCATCCCTCCTCCCGTCATAGCCGACAATTGGGAGCAGGCCAAGCTGATTCCCCTCAATGCAATCGGCCTCAGCAAAGATTGGCAAAAGCTGACGCCCGCCCAAGATAAGAAGGCGGAAGAGTACAGCCGCTACCTGCCTGGTCTTTGGAAGGCTGACCGTCCGGGCACGACGCTCACCATCCAATTCAAAGGCACATCCCTCCTCGTCTATGGCTTGCTGGGGCCAGATTGCGGCCAGGTCAGCATCCAAATCGATAAACTGCCTGCCTACACCGTGTCGCTCTTCGATCAATTCTGCCTGTACCACCGCCTGGGCGTCCTGCCCGTCGCCGATAGCGTGCCGTATGGCATCCACACCGCAACCCTGCGCATCCTTCCCGATCAGCCCGACAAACTCAAAATCCTTCATCTGCGCCAAGAAAACGCCGCCATCACCACCCTGGACCCCAAGTTCTACAACGACACCGCCTGGTACGCCGGCGCCGTCCTTGTTGTCGGCGACATCCTCCCCCCCGCCGACGGCGTCCACCGCCCCGAGCAATAGCGACACAACTTCAAGCACCCCTGGGAGCGCGGAATTCAGTCCGCGTAGGTGTCCCGGGTTTCAACCCGGCATCAGATCCCGGGTTTCAACCCGGTCTCGGCATAAGCCGAGAATCCCGAGCGGACTTCAAATCGGATCCTACCGAGGATGCCACTCTGTGCCGCCTTGTCAAGCGAGTTCTCCTCAAGCACGGCTATCCGCCGGACATGGAAGGGAAAGCAGTCGGATTCGTCATCGAGCAGACGGAAGTAGTTTGTCGGAAGGCGTTGTGAGCTCGACGAACGACTGCCAGAGTGCGAAGGCTGTCGTCCATTAGCTAGAGCTATCGACGAATTGCGTTTCCCTTTTTGGCCACCGGCACAAGTACAAACGTGTACCGGGTTCCTTTTTCTAGTGCGTTTGTCAAGACTTCCTTCCCATGGTAACTAGATGGGATCTTCCACTTCGTTGGGGTCGGTCCGCCCACACTGTAAACAACGCCATCCAACTTTGCATAGTCGAGTGTCGCCTCGCTAAGGTCAGAGCCTATGATGGACGCGCCACTCAGGTCCGCGCCATAAAAGTTTGCATTTCTTAGGTTTGCATCATCCAAAAGCGCGTCATGAAGCTGGGCGAAAGCCAGATTTGCCGATGAGAGATCTGAATTCGACAGAGTTACGTGGGCCATATTAGCCTGGTATAAGTTTGCTCGCTTGAAGCTGGCGCCGTCGAGCTGAGAGTATCTAAACTCGGAACGAATTAGGACGGCGTCGGTGAACATTGCTTTGTCGAGCCAGGCTTTGCTAAGGTTCGCTCCCTTGAGATCCGAGTTATTAAATGTTGCCGACTGAAGATCCGACCCCCTGAGGTCCGCACTAGCAAGAACTGCGCCTTCGAAATGAGCATTTTCAATTCTCATTCCAGTCGCAACTGCTCCCGTTAGGTCGGCTCGTTCAAATTGGGCATCAGTTTTTGCCGTCTTCAATTGATCACTAGAAGCACTTGAATTTTGACTGCTGGTGCTGGAAAAGGCTTGTGAAAGGTTAACACTCACCAATTTGGCGCCTTCGAAGTGAGCTCCGCTCAGGCTTGTACCTCGCAAATCTCCTCCAATCATGTTCGCCGACATCCAACTCGAGCGGCTAAGGTCTGCATTTACTAGAAAGGCCCTTGGGACATAGGCATGCGCCATGTCGGCACCGCTCAAGTCTGCGCCCTCTACTAATGTCAAACTCCCCGAGGCCGGATTCCAGGGGCTCGGTTTGGGCGAGAACTCAGCATCAGGAATGTAAGGGCCAGGCTGAAGTCCTTGAAGCCTTCGAACGTAATGCGATACCTCCGCATCTTGCACCGCTGCAATTAATCCCACCGTCGCAATCGCCGAAAGTCCGACCTGGATTTCCAGAACGATAGATTGTCCAAATCACGGCTTTGCATGCACCTTGCGCAATCCCTCACACGGTCTTGCGTTTTTGACCTTGCGGCGGAGGTAAACACCGGGTATCCCAATGTCTGGCGTACCGGCAACACTGGAATATCACTGTAGCTATGAACTTTAGCTGATTCGATTGGGAGCGTGTTCGAGGGGCACCTGATTTTATCGTCGGGGTCTTCCATTTTAGTGCGTGTGCCTACCTGGAGCCATATGTTATCAGATTGCCTTAAACTATTAACATTGAAGATTCCTGCCTAAAGAGCGGTGAGTTGTGTTCGGGTTGGCAGGCGAGATAATAATCTGCTTCATACCTAATGTTCGACCGAAATCGCGTTACGTTTTGCTTACGCTGGCGCTTTATAGTGCCTGCTGATGACTACCAAAACTGTCTTAAGCGCCTTTATGGCGGCTGCTGCCGCGGTGGCAGGAGCGCAAACCGGGGGGCCGGTTAAGGACCCTGACCTTATTGGTCTCACCACGACGTCTGTCCTCGAGAAGGACAAAGCCCAAGTTGGAGTTCAGGTCAATTCTTTCGGAGCTTCGGATAACCTCTTACGAGCCGGGTTCTCCTTCGGCTACGGCTTCGGCAACAATTTCCAAGCGCGAATCGCGAGTACGTTTTCAGCATTCGATAGCTTCGGCCTCGCCTCGGGCAACAACATCCGATACGGCGGCTCAGCCGGCGATTTCCTCGTCAAATATCGACTGCGTGGAACGATCGACACTGCCCTCGAACTGGGGATCGGCTATTCCGACACCCCCGCCCAAGAGCAAGTGCTGGAAACCGTAGCGAGTCTCTCCGCAGGTTACGCCGTTACCGACGGAGTCAGACTCTACGTCAATCCCAAGCTCGTGACGCTCCTCGACAATCCGCTGTTCGCCGTAGGCGTCGGCGCTGTCGTGGACGTTGCTCCCGGCATCAGCCTCTTCGGCGACTGGACCCCGTATGTGAGTGGAAACAACACCCTCAGCACGACCGATGGCTCGATGGACAAAGATCAACTCTACGCCGTCGGCATTCGGTTTACCAAACTCTGGCCTGGACTAACGCTCGACCTTGCTTACACCAACATCGTCGGCGAGACCTATGGCTTCAGCCTAACTCCAAGCCTCGGCAACACAGGCGGCCTGTACGTCGGGCTCGCCTATGGATTTTAGAACCATGAACTCAAGAACACGAAAAACATTGTCGATCTTCGCCGCGATCTCGGCGGCTTTCGTCGTTTCGTCCTGCGGGGGTAGTGGCACCTTCAGTCCGGCGATCCAAGGGATCGGGCAACCCGTCCAAGTGACGGTCACAGTCAATCCCCAGGGCCAAACGGTGACCACCGGTGGGGCCCAGCAATTTACGGCAACGGTGACGGGTACCGGCAACACCGCCGTGCAGTGGGCAGTAAGCAGTTCCACCGATGGAAACATCGGCACGATCACTGCCGGCGGTCTCTATACCGCGCCAAATTCGATCCCCGCAAGAGGAATCGCAAGGCGGCCCGGCACAAAGCAATCGCCAGGCGACACTTCTGTTCAGATCACCATAACGGCCACGAGCCTCGCCGACCCAAGCGCTTCCGGCACCGCGATTGTGACGCTGCAACAGGCTAATGTTACGGTCACGGTTACTCCTGTCAACCCAACGATGGACACCGGAGAGGAACAGCAGTTTACGGCTAATGTGACCGGAACGAGCAACACCAGCGTGACTTGGTCTTTAGGTAGTTCAGTAAGCGGCAATATCGGCACGATTACCTCCGGCGGGCTCTATACGGCACCGCAAAACTTACCGTCAAAGGGAGGGGGAAGTAAGAAAACGCCCGGAGATACAACTGTACAAATCAATGTGCTTGCAAGGAGCGTGGCGCAACCGGGCGCCGTCGGCGAGTCAACCATCACGCTGCAAGAAGGATAAGCGCGCATTCAAACAGCCTGGGTTGTTCAAAACTGCCCAGGTTAGATTTGGGACGTTAGTCCCTAGTAGAACCTGGAGCGTCGCCGAAAATCGCGATTGGTGCGAGAATCGTGTTCTCGTGTTGCGGCTGCGTTTGCTGGGTGACTTCGTTGTAGAACACGAAGGTCAGGGGTTGAGAAGGCTAAGGGCACAGAAATATGCCCGCCTTCTCGCCCTGTTAGCCCTTCGCCCCAACCAGGCGCTAGGACGTGAAGAGCTCATCGAGCTTTTTTGGCCTGATGAGTCGTTCGACAGTGGCCGAAAATGCTTGCGCACCGCTCTTTCGTCTCTGCGCCGCCAGCTAAACGCCCCCGATCTCTTCCTCGAAGGATCGAAGCACACGATTAGGCTAAACCTCGCCAGAATCTGTACGGACGTCGCTGAGTTTGAATCGGCCATCTCATCGGGAGATCCTCAAGCTTCCGCCCTATACGGGGGCCCTCTTCTTCCTGGCTTCTATGATGAATGGGCGCTGGATGAACGAAACCGTTTGGATGCGGTCTTTGAGACGCTTCAAGCAACTCTTCCGGCAAAAAATCCAATGCCTGCCAAACAGGTAATGCCGGAATGCAGAGCAATCGCAAGAACGCTCCCTGAACCAACGAATCTGCCGGTTCCGATCACCCGGTTCTACGGCCGCACTCATGAACTGGAGACGCTTCACTTGCTCCTTGATCTGGCAGGAGAACGGCTAATAACCTTGACTGGCCTTGGAGGGTCGGGGAAGACGCGCCTTGCCATCGAGTTCGGACGCCACGTGATGCACCGCGTGGTTTTCGTAAACCTGGTCGAACACAAGACCTGTGAGGGCCTCAGATCCGCCATCGCCGATGCCCTTAGACTAGAACGCACACCAACGGCGACACTAGACGCCCGTATCAAAGGGGAATTGTCTTCAGTCGTCACCCTTGCCATCCTCGATAACTTCGAACAGTTGCTGAGCACGGAGAGCGCGCGGTGGGTGTCCGATCTCCTCATGGCTGTCCCGAATCTTGCCGCTATCGTTACGTCCCGGTTGCCGCTTGGTGTCGAGGGGGAGCGGATCCTCAGCTTGAGCCCACTCTTGCAGAGGGACGCGGTGAGGTTGTTTGTCGATCGCGCAAGGCAAGTTCGCCCCGATTTTCCCGAGTCTTCACTTCTTCCGGAGTTATGCGACTGCCTGGATCGAATTCCCCTCGCCATCGAGTTGTGTGCCTCCCGAGCTAGCGTCTTGAGCGCAGGCCGAATGCTCAGTGGACTTGCCGATCGATTTGAGTTGATGAAAAGTCGAAAGCGATCGGTCGACGATCGTCACCAGAGCCTGCACGCCGTACTGGAGTGGAGCTGCCCGCCAGACGGAGAACTGCGGGAGCAGCTAGGAATGCTCAGCGTGTTGCGCGGCTTCTGGACTTTGGAGGCTGCCGAAGCGATCCTTGGCGATTCTGCCTCTGAAGTCCTGAATCGGATGCTCGAGCGCTCATTAGTGATTGCGGAAGTTAGCGGCGAAGAATTGCGCTTCGGCATGCTGGAATCCGTTCGCGACTTTGCATCCGAATTCGTCGATAGCTACTGTCTGGATCTCGCCAAGTCCAAGCACTACAGATTCTTCTTTGATTTGGCGGACTCCGCGGCCCAGGGATATGAATTGAATCCACGCAGTTCTTGCCGGGTTCTAGATTCGGAGCATCCCAATATTCTTGCCGCCTTTGAATTTGGATGCCAAGCTCACGTTGAGACCCTCGAGGATACGATTCGAGCGCTTCGCGATATCCGATTTCTCTGGACCATGCGGGGGCGGCGAGCGGCCGTTCAATCTTGCAACGCTCGACTTGCGGCGCGGGTGGATGAAGAATTCCATGACCGCCTGATGGTGTTGGTGCTGGATGCCGCAGGGGAGCATGCTTGCGCGGTTCGAGCTTATTCTCAGGCGATTGGCTACCTGGATCGAGCCGTCGAAATCTCAGCAACCTTGGATGAACCCGGCCTCAAGACTTCGTGCCTTTATAATCTGGCCGAGGCGTATCAAA
>Ga0206811_1159_pt1 | contig 11373 bp, 14 predicted proteins | sample Alteio_BWOrgCont_53_FD_152886 | JGI IMG/M metagenome (GOLD analysis project Ga0206811, IMG submission 152886) | Enriched cells from forest soil in Barre Woods Harvard Forest LTER site, Petersham, Massachusetts, United States -... | ecosystem: Environmental > Terrestrial > Soil > Temperate forest >... | reverse complement strand
TTTCCGTTTGAAGGCGGCTTGCTTCGTTACTGTAATCTTGCATCGATGGCGACAATCGAAGAAATCAAGCGTGTCATGTCCAGTCCTCTCACCGAGCGGGGCAAAAAATTCTTGCCTGACGGCTTTGACGCGCGCGTTTCACCCGGACGGCTCCGCACACTGGACAAGCAGGCTGCCGTATGGGGTTATAACTGGACGCCTGACCGGGATGCAAAGATGGTTGCCGAAATACCCCGCTTAGGAGGCGTCACTAGTCCGCTTGATCAAATTCAAGGCCCCGGATGGATGGTGTGGCTTAAGCGTTCTGACGACTTCACCCCCATTGGATTTTTCAACCCAGGGCGACAAAGCATGATGACTTTCAAGTACCTCCACTTCAACCACTGGGGCAAGTTCTTTGGGTCTTCGTGTTCCAACTATCTGGTAGAAAAGCGGAAACTTCTTGGCGGGACTAAACAAGTACCGTACGTCATTTCATCCGTCGAAGAAGCCACGTTCATTTTTAATAAGATCATGGATGATCTCGACGATAGCAAGGTGTTTTGGTGGCTGCATAACAACCTGGAGGAATACAAGAATTCACAGGCAGGCGGGCCACGAATTGAGCGGCTGTAACGAAACTGTCATAGGTGCTGTGTTAGATTGCCCTTTCAACTAGAAAAGGGGGCGCTATGCGCTTACGTGATCGTGACCGCTCGCGGATTGGCCGCAACAAATTTTTAGAAAAGCTGTTGCGCGGCGAAAACCCATTTGAACCGGAGAATGGCCTAGCGAGCCTCTTCAATAAAAAACGCACACCTAAAACTTGGGAGCTGCGCAAAGTGAAGATGCCCTACGAAGGGCCAGACGGACAGTGCGTGGATTTTCTGCTGAAAATCGCCCAAGGTTACGCTTCTCCTGGTTCGACAACCTCTAACGAATACCGCTTAGCGCTACCAGGATACACCCACCTTTCAGCGGGCGATTTACGCCAAATGATGTCTCTTCCTGACGAAGCCGACCGTCGGAAAACTTGCCTTGGTTGGGTACATGAAGCAAGAGCAGCAGCAGCCAAACCGTTAAATACCGGGGTCGCCGTACCACATCTTGCGTTTTAATCTCGGCTGCGGGGCCTTGTGCTGCTTCTTTCTAAATCCGGTTTTGGGTGGCCGCTCGGCCTGGTCGTTGGCGACGGTGCCGTTAAACTGACCTTGCATCGTTGCGCGGGCCTTGCGCCCAAAAACCGCTTCTGCAGGTGACTTTTCGCGCGCCTGTTCTTTGGCTTTCTCAAGATCAACGTCTTTCATGCGCTCGCGGAAAATTGCTTCATTGACACCATCGAGCAGCCGTACCGGGTTCATCTTCAACCCTTTGTATTCCACAACCCAATCACGGCTTTTGCCCGGCACGATCTCAACGCCAAGCGCGCCAAGCATCGCTTTCATTTCCTCGCCGCTGTCGGTTCCGTCCCATGCTGCGCGCACCATCTTGAGCAACTTGTCTTTGTTTATGCCTCGGTCTTTCATCGCTCGAATTTCGCGATCAGAAAGGCGTTTGCCTCGCCGCGGCTCTTTCTCTTTGCCGGGTTCAACCGCGGGCCTTAAACCGAATTCCTTTTCCGATGCGCGGGCAATACTGTGATGCTTTTCGTGATCGTTGCCGAGCTGCACAAGGGGTTTTTTCGTTGGGTCGAGACGTGACCAAACGATGTGAAAGTGCAAACCGTGGTCGGTGTTGTTGTGGCCGACAATGGCGCGCGGACAGTTGGTAAACCCTAGCTGCTGTTCGAGCTCATCAATCATTTTCAGCCATTGGGTTTCGTGCAGGGCCTCGCCGTCACAAAGCCGAATGTGGGCGTGATAAAGAATTTTCTCGCCTCTGGTTTTGCATCTGCCGATGGCTTCCCAATCGGTCAGCGTGTCCGTTAGGTCATCGCTGGCCGTGTCGCGCAGCTCCATCACGAACGGGGTTTCGTTTTCCTTGGCCGTCAGCAGATAGCGCGCAAGGTTGCCGGCGTTGTCGTGTTCGTTGCCCTTGATAATCATGGCGATCCGTCAGGGCGTAAGCGCTGCGCGTACCTCATCGCGGATTTCCTCGAGGAGATTTTTCAGCAGCTTGGCGTCTCGAAAGTGCGCCAGGTCGCCGTTTGAATTGGCCACTTTCGCAATCTGGTTTAGGTTCGTTCCCACCTTCCCGAGCGATTGTAAAACGTCGGCTAGTTTCTCGTGGTCGACGCTGCGGCGGTATTTCCTTTTCGGTATCGGCGCGTTGAGAATTTGGGCGCGCGCCATTGTCGTCACGTCCACGGCGGCGGTATCTGCGTCCTGCTGCAGCTGCGCCAATTCTTCCGGCTTCATCCGGATTGTTAGGCGGGCGGTCAAGTTCTCCGACGGTCTGGCCATTTCGTTTCCTGGGGGGATCAAACGGGGGGCTTGTCCCCCCTTTGCAAGGAGCGCTTGCGCTGTTTTGGAAGGCAGAAACCACGCCGTAGGCGGGGATTTTGTCTGCCAAAACATTCCTTGCTGTTTTTACTATCCGATGGTGATGTTACCCTTCGTCTAGTTGCTAAAGTGTAAACTAAACCCGCCATGAGTTACCCGGTTTCGCAAAACACCATATCCGGTTCAAGCCTCCATGGCTCGGCGCATTGGATGCAACCAGACGAAGCGGCGGCTATGGGTCTAGATGATCCTGCCGGCGTTGTCCTCGGTGAGCGTACAAACGGCCAGCTCATCCGCTTCAACGGTGACGGCCACGTGATGGTTTTTGCCCCAACGGGTGCCGGCAAGGGCATCGGCTTTGTCCAGCCGAATTTATGCGAGTATCGCGGGTCGCTGGTCGTCCTCGACCCAAAAGGCGAAAACGCGATAGTAAGCGCGGATGTGCGCCGGCGCATGGGTCAGCGGGTCATCGTCCTTGATCCCTTCGGCATGACCGATCAGCAATCCGACACCTACAACCCCCTGGGCGCACTCACCTACGCGGACGGCGGCAACGTCGGGCCGTGGATTGAGTGTTTGGCCGATGCCTTGATCCCTTCGCAAAGTGAAAAAGATCGACATTGGACAGACGGCGCGAAAAAATTCGTCGTGCTGCTGATGTGGTGGATGGTCGCGCACGAACCGCCCGAGAAAAGGAACCTGGTGCGCTTCTACGAGCTGGCCTCGGGCGGTCGTGATCTGATTTACAAAATCGCCACGGTAATGAGCGAAGGGCGTTCGCAGGATGCGAACGTTGCGCGCGAATGTCGCGCCAAAGGCAATTGGTTTTTAGATCGGCAAGAACGTGAGCTGAGTTATTTTGAAAGCGTCGGTAGCAACTATTTCGGCTGGATCGGTGATGCGGTTTGGGCCGGTGTTCTGGGCGGGCCCCCTTCTCCGCCGTTGCCGTTGAAAACCTCGCCTGCCGGCATGACGGTTTTTCTCGTTCTGCCTTTTCATCGAATGGAGCGTTATCAAAGCTGGCTGCGGTTGATGGTCGCCGACCTGCTTTCGTCGCTCTATGAGACGCAAGGCGCGCCAAAAATCCCGGTGCTGTTTCTCCTCGATGAAGCGTACGCCGGTCTTGGCCGGATGCCGACGCTAACGAAAGCGGCGGCGGGTGTGCGTTCCGCCGGCGCGCGTCTCTGCTTCATTTATCAGGACGTAGAGCAAATAAACGAGCTGTACGGCAACACCTGGCAAACGTTCATTTCAAATTCCGGCGTGACGCTGTTTTGGTCGGTCAACGATCTCAAAGCGGCGCAATTCATCTCGACGCGCTGCGGGCAAAAAACTTCTCCAGTGCCTAACAACCCCGTCGGCATGGCTGAACCTTTGATCCGTGTCGAAGCGTTGAGCACGCTGCCGGCTGATGAAGTTATCGCGCTGTTCCGGAATTCCTCGCCGGCAAAGTTTGGCCGGCTGAACGTCCGGACAGACGCGCGTTTCTCGGCGCAATTAGCGCCAAACAAAACCTACGGTGCTCCGGTCGAAAAAACCTACACGGCGCGCACGGATTACGTGCCGGTCGACCTGGCCGCCGTAAATATCAAAAATCGGCGCGCGGATCCGGACGAAGAATTTGAGGCCCCATCCGCGCCGATCGCGCACGATCGTAACGCGATCGCTGATATTTCCGATCGGACGGGGATGCCGGTCAAAATGCTCGAGCATTTGCAAAACCAGTTCGGGCGGTTGATCTTGCGCGGCGCTGAGCTGGGTTATATTAACAAGAGCGGCACTTTTGAAGTGCTGATGTCACCGGGAAATTAATGGGCAATAAGACGATATCTGGATTTTGGCGTCTCTTCACAGAGCGCCTATTGTCCTCTCACATTATTATCAGATACATAACCCTCGCCATCACCGCATACTTCGCTTCTTTTCTTTTAGGGGAGGTTCACTACCGCTATCTATTTAACGGAGAAGTTCCTCTCGGAAAAGTTCTAGTTGATGGCCTTCGTCTAAATTTTCCGTACATTGTAATTTTGTTCGCGATCTTCCTTGTGCTGCTGAACATATCTCGCGTGTTCTTCAACTATCTTAGGCCCAGTTCTTACCGGGTAGAAGGATCTACTGAAAGCCAGAAAGCGCCTTTGGCTAACAGTGACATTAAAGAAACGCGCATTGAGATCGTTGAGAAAGAAATAAAATCCCTAACATCTTATCTCCGAGAGAAGGATGCTTACCCTCTAGACACCGTGATAAGAGTTAGCACACTGAGTAAATATCGCCTGATTGGAGAGATAGAAGATCTTGCCAATCGTGCAAACGTTAACCTCTACATTGGTATCGTCTTTTCTGTCATCGGCATTGTAATCATCGGCGTGAGCGCATTTCAGGACAGTGTTTCCGTAACTGCGCCCTCCAAGTCTGGAGTAAGTCTGGATACGGTTTCCCTTATTAGAGCGTATGGGATGAAAATCGCAGTTGGCGTTTTTCTCCAGATCATCGCTTTCTTTTTTTTACGCCTATACCGATCTAGTTTAGTCGATATCAAATATTATCAAAATGAGCTCACTAATCTAGAAGGTAAACATCAAGCGGTGGTGCTTGCATCCACGAGCGACGACCCTGAGCTCTTACATACGGTCGTTGTAAACCTCGGAAATACTGAACGCAACCGAATATTAGACAAAGGTCAAGGTTCAATCGGTCTCGAAGGCGCAGATAAACTAATAGACAGTGATTTCCAACTCATTGGAGACTTGGCGAAAATCATCCATTCTCGTGAAGAGCGCAAGGATGAAAAGAAAAGTGAGCCAAAGAAGAAAATAATCCCTGAGGGATGAAGCCATGGCTGAAGATGAAAAAGTAAATGTGATTTCAGCCGCCAAAGCTGCGCTTGAATGGCTTGCGAAGCCTCAGCATGTGCTTGTGGTAGTGCTGGTCTCGGGTGCCATGCTCTTTCTGCCGAATTCCAAGCTGTCGCTTATAAGCATTGATGGGTTTGTCAAGCAAAACCGAAGTTGGATCGGTCTTGCTTTCATCATTAGCACTGGCTTATTTCTCGTAAATCTTGGTTCGTGGGTTATTGAAAAAGTGACCGATCACAGGGCCGAAAAGAAACTCGATGCAGATCAATTTAAGCTTCTTTCCGAATTAACATCCTCCGAAAAGGGGCTGCTCAATCGTTTTGTTTCTGCAGATCAAAATTCCATTATGCTTCCGGTTGAAGAACCGGTTGCCGCTGTGCTTGTTGGCAAAGGAATTCTTCAAAGGGGAGGGGTCGGCACTGCAATCTCGTTTCCATTCATGGTGCAACCCTGGGCCTGGCGGCTTTTGAAAGAAAACCCTGATCTTTTGACAGGGGCGGCGGCATATAAACCATACAATCGATTTGGACGCTAACCGCGTGTGTGCTTCCGCTTCGGGGCAAACCCTCTGCTGGGCGGCTTGTATGAGCTGGCCACCTTCGCACCATAGCGCGCGGCAAAGAATGCAACGGCCTGGCCCTGCTCTTCCCTGCCCAGCTCGTCCAATTCGTCCGCCACTGCCTCAATCGCTGCGAATTCTGATCGGTTGCCCTGGCCTGGTGCCGGCGTGATTTTCTTCGTCGCCGGCTGCAAATTCCAGCCGTACCGCTCGGCCAAAAAGGCGAACGCCTGGCGCTGCCGGTGGCCGTCGAGGGCGTCCAAAATTTCCGATGCCCGCGCCATGGCCGGGAATTCGGCGGTCTGGGTCATAGCTTGTTTTCCCAATCCTGTTTGGTGTGGAACACATGCAGCACGCGCACGGTGGCCGTGGCGTCCTCGATGCGGTAAACGGCAATGTGACCGTCTCCGCCGCTTCGCTTTTTCATGAGCAGGTAGCGTAAATTCGGCCTGACTTCAACGGGTTTGCCCTCGTCGTAGTCAATGGCCAAGCTGGCAATCTTGGTTCTCAGAAACGCAATGTAGCGATCAGCCGGCGTTAGCCCGCGCTTTTTGGCGTTGTAGCGGTAGATTTGGTCTAGATCGCTGGCCGCCTTGGGCGAAACAACGACGTTTAGGAGGGGTTTGCCGCTAGCCATTCTGTCCTTGTCGCCGCAAGCCTGGCGTCAAGTTGTTCCATGGTTAGGCCATTCCCTGCGCTGATATCGGCGTCGGCAGCATCGATGATGGCCAAACGCTCCGGCGTAAACATCCGTTGAATGGCTGCGTCTTCATCGCCGTTCAGGTGGATTTCTTCGACCAGCTCGGGGCGCGCGCTGAGGCGCTGCGTCAAGCTGGTGAGCCTGGCTTTGAGGTCTGGCCGGGTGCTGTCGGGGATGATGATTTCAAGGCGCATGGTTACCTTTCTTGGACGTCTAAACCCATTGTATCGGTTGCGTGGGTGGTTGTCACGCGGGAAAGCGCCACACCAGGCGCTTTTTCCCCTTAACCCGTCTGTTTGGGCCTCGCAGGTTCCGGCCAAACAGCAAGGGTGGTTTGTCCCTTGTGTTCCCAGCGGGCGGCGTAGCCGTGGCCGGGTTCTGCGTCATCCTCGGCCCCAGGGTTAAGGGGAAAAAGTGACGCTTCCGGACAAGCCGCGAAATTTGGCCGCCTGTGCGTCAAAGGGGGCCGTAACCTCCCTGAACAGGGGCAAACGCTTAACCCCCTCTAGAAATCGTTCCTGGTTGACCTGGCGGGGTGTTCTGTGTAAGTGTCACCCCAAATGTTCACCCTCGAACCAACCCATTCAAGAGAAAGTCCCCTTTCCTACCATCTGTCGGTTGGCTCCGGCTGGCTGTCCTGGCCGCCGTCGCTCCGCTCAAATCCGGTTCCGGATTTTCGGGAAGAGCAACCTAAAAACCATTTTGAAATTCGCGCGCGCGGTATGTGAATTTCTATATCTGTTTTCTTACTTGCTTCTATATGTGTTTGTGCGAGTGTTGGATACCTAAAACGCGAGTGTTGGATACCCCTTGTGCGAGTGTTGGATACCTTACTTGTGGGGAAAGCGCGAGTGTTGGATACCCTCTCTCGAACCTACGCACGGTTCCGTTTTCGATGGGTCAGACAGAACTGGAAGAATAGCGGCCTCGGGTCGTGCGCGTCGATTTCCTGGGCCTGTAGCCAAGCCCAAAATGCTTGCTCTGCCTTCTCAACCGACAACCCGCCCAAGTGCAGCTTTGCCCGCTCAAGGGTTTCGTGGTCGAATTTTCGGGCGTCCATGATCGCTTTCGCCTGGGCAAGTTTGGCGGGCTTGGTCGTCTTCCTGTGGCGGGCAAAAACCTTGTCTGTTCCTGGCTTGGATTTGACCAACTGGGTTGAAGTCCACAGAAACAGCCCCTGCCGGGTGAATTCAGCGCGCAAGGCGTCGCCCTCGGGGTCTTCGTCTGCTGGCCTGGTCGCTCCGGATTGGTTTCTGTTCCAGGTTTTCGTTTGAATGTTGGTCAGCGCTCGGGAAAACTCGCGGCGAAAATCTCGGTCGCGTTCGTAGTTCTGGCCAAACTGCACTTTCAGCGCCGTGCTGGGGATGAACAGCTCGCCGCCTAACGACGCGCGGTTATTTAGCATGTGGTTCCGATGTCCCAGCATGAACAGCAAATCTAGTTCCAATGGGCTGTGAAGATGGTTCCGCATTGCCCAAAGCGGAACTGGAACGAAGCTTTTCAGGACATGCTGTTTGAACTCATGGGTAGGCCGTACCCAGCTCGGGAAAAGGTTTCCTTGTTGGGGTATGTCAGCACTTCCCCACAGCTCATAGCCTTGGCCGACGTCGGACTTGAATAGCTGATAGCCCGTTTTGTCGGTGAAAGCGATGTTGGCCGCGAACAAGTCCCGCAAGGTGGCCATGTGCTGCTTGCGGCGGCTGGTCTTTTCAGCTCCCGCGTTGTAACCAACCTCCCGCATGATCTCGGCCAGGCTTTCACCCAGCTCGTAGCGGTCTGCGTTGGGGCGTTCAACGATTTCCGTGCAAATCCAAATAGTTCCGAGCTTCGCAACGACGCCGTAAGGGATGCCAAAATCAGATCGACCACGGCGAATGGTGAACACCAAGCCGTGAAAGTCTTGCCGCCACTCCTCAATCTTTCCGGGGTTCTTGTAGGGGAAAGCGCACTGAACAAATTCACGGGCAAGATATTTCAGATCGGCGGCGGCCTGGTCAAGCTGTGCTGTCGTGGCCTTGGCCAGGGTTGCGGGCGTAACGGTTTCCGGCGTCTCATCGGACGGAGTTGGCCGGATGATCTCCCCTGCTCGCTTCATGCCGTTGCCTTCCCTGTCAAGCGCTGCCATAAGGTTGGTTTTTGTGCCGGCTGCACCGTTGGGGCTGGCAACGCTTTGAGGGTGGTTACTTCGTCCCGTAGGTGGTCGCGTTCGCGCTCGATGTCGGTCTTGTGTTCCTCAATCCTTCGGATGATTTCTTCCTTGTGGGCGATTTCCTGCCGTGCAAGGGCTAGTTCCATGGTCAGTTTTGCTAGTTCCGTCAGGGTTCCGTTACTGGCTGTTTGGTTCCCTTCTTGAGTAGTTTCAACTAGTTCCGCCTCGCTCTTCACCCGGTCTTGGAATAGTTTGAGGGCTTCAGGCAGGAACACCCGTTTAACCCCGTCCTCTCGGTCATGCAATTGAAGCCGTCCGGACTTAACGGCGCGGTTGATGGTCGCCTTCCCTATCCCGTATTCCTTGTGGAGCTGGTACTGCGTGATATAGAGATGTTTCGCGGTTCCGTTGTTTCCGCTGGCTGGTTCCGGTTCCATCGTTTTAGTTCCTTCCATGGTAGTTCCGTTTGGTTCCTAGCTTAAACAGACGCTTCGACGGGTTGTAAAGGGGCAAAAAGTGGCAACTGGTCGTCATTGCTTGCCGGCTGCGCCTCGCCGGCGTGCGCCGGCATGTTGTGCCGTATCCGGAGGGGGATTTGCCCGGCGGCGTGAACGGTGCCGGGGAGCCATCGGCCTTGGCCTGTGGGGGTAGGGATGCCTTCGCGGTTGAATATATCCGCGATCGTCTGGAACGTCACGCCCTGGGCGCGCATGGCCTGAATGCGGGGCCTGATTTGCGATCGGAATTCCTCGGCCGCTGTCGATCGGCGTAATACGGCCGCAGCTGCGTTTCCGGCCGGGTCTGGTGCGCCAAGCTGTTTGCCGTTGGCCTTGGCGCGGGCAAGGGCCGCTTTGGTGCGTTCGCTTATCATGTCGCGTTCGTTCTCGGCGACGGCGGCGAGAATTTGCACCATGAACTTTGAAGCGCCCGGGTTATCGACGGCGACAAAATCCACGTTGGACTTTTGCAGCTGCGCGATGGTGAGAAGATCACGAGACAGACGGTCAAGCCTGGCCACGGCCAGCGTGTGGCCGAACTGTTGGCATAGCTGCAAGGCGGCTTCAAAGATGGGGCGTTCTTTCCGGGTTGAAACGACTTCCGGTTCCATCTCAACAAAGATGTTGAACCCGTTTTGCTCGGCATACCGCCGGATGGCCTCGCGCTGTGCGTCCAACCCTAAACGGCTGCTGCCTTGTTCGGCTGTGCTGACCCTGGTATAGGAAACGAGGGCGGGGCGATGGTCGGCTTTACGTTTCATGGGTGCTTTCATGGCTTAATCGGTCGATTGAGCCGTTATAAGCCAGACGGACGGGCAAGGGAAGAGGGTGCGCGGCACTCGGAAAGGGGTTACGTGCGGCGGCTTGGGTACGCTCCGGACACTAACGATTTGGGATCAATACTTGGCTGGTCAAGCCATGTGCTCGCTGCGTTACGCATGGGCTTCTCTGTGCTCAAGAAGTTGGTTTCGTGGTGGCCTCACAAGGGCAAGAAGGGAACCGCTCAAACTTCAAAGGCAAAACTCGTCGGTGCTGAAAAGCCACTACCGAAAAAGGAGACAGAAATCATGAAAGTACGAATGCAGATCATCAGTGTTGTGGGTGGGGTAGCCCTCTTGGGGAGCTAGGTCGGAGAACGACCCCAAAGCAGCAGCGCAGCGACCTGGTGGAGACAGGCAAGTACCCAAGAAGAGGGCTAGGGGGTTCAAGTCCCCCTCTCCCCACCACGAAGTATCTCGGCTGACAGGGCTTGAGGAGACAAAAACAAGCACAAAAGCGGCAACTACCCTCGGGTAATTGGCCGCTTAAAGGTTGTTGCTGGCCGGGCGGGTGCCCTTTGTTCAGTTACCCAGTGGAACTTTACCAATCGGCTGCGCAAATGAGGCGCTTTGACCACGTGGAGCTTCTAAACCCCACTGTGCCCCTCACGGGACACAACCCAGACCTTCTTCCCAAGCTTACCCTAAAACCAATCCCGAAAATGCAAGCAGAACAGGGAGGGAATTATTTACGCAATGCTAACGGCATGATCCCTCAAGAGCGGATGATCGAAATTCACCTTGAAGCTGCGAGCTTTGCCCGCTTTGATGTCGTAGTTGCTATCGACAATCTCCAAAACCCCTTCGCGCACTGCCTTTGAGATAGCTGTGCCCAGCGTAACGGGTGTCGTTTGAAGCTTGGATGCCAAGGACGCACTAACAGGCAAGAGGATGGGTATCCCCGGCTGCCGTGCTTGAAGGTAATACGCGACGTTCACAAGCAGAACGTAGTACTGATTGCCGCTTAGCCTCAATGGGTTCTCTTCTGCGAAACTAACCGCTTCATCCAAATACGGAGAGCCTTTTGCAAATCGGCGCTTGCACCAAATCTCCTCGAATTCGAGCATTACGGCCTCTTCATCGTCCCACTCAATCCGGCGTTTCTTGCTTGGAAGCGCACCAAAAGCCTCGATGGCGTCAACCAGGAGCAAGGCTAGCGGTGCTAAGCGTTGCCCGATCTCCCCATCAGATCGAAGGCTTACAGGTAAGCCGCCCTTCAAGCGGCCAGCCAGCTCAAAGAGCCAAAGGTGCTGAGGCAGTCGCTTGTTTTCTTTTCCAGTCATGACCAAGACGGCAACCTGGATGGTAATTCCAACCAGGTGCGGCAAGCGGTCGGAAGGAATGCTGGGGAAGCGCGACTGCAGGGCGCTCACCG
>Ga0206811_1158_pt1 | contig 11431 bp, 6 predicted proteins | sample Alteio_BWOrgCont_53_FD_152886 | JGI IMG/M metagenome (GOLD analysis project Ga0206811, IMG submission 152886) | Enriched cells from forest soil in Barre Woods Harvard Forest LTER site, Petersham, Massachusetts, United States -... | ecosystem: Environmental > Terrestrial > Soil > Temperate forest > O... | reverse complement strand
GGTCAGATAATTCGCCTCGGGAGGAGCCGCACCGCCGCCGAATTTCTGCAGCCACACATGCGACGGCACACTGGCCGTCGACGGCCTCAGCTTTGAAACCACCGCTCCGAAAGACGGAGCATCCGGAACAGGCAACGACTGACCGGCCAACAGCATCTTGTTCGCGATGTCGTGAACGGGAACATTGTGGCTCATCGAGCGAATCACCGCGTAATGATTGGCCCGTGTGGCCAGACGCGGCATCAATTCACCGACGTGGAATCCGGGAACCGAAGTTGCGATTGGCTGATATGGTCCGCGAACTTCGGCGGGAGCCGAGGGCTTGGGATCCCACGAATCCAGTTGGCTGAGTCCGCCGTATTGAAAGATAAAGATGCACGACTTCGCGGGAGAACCAGCAGGCGATTTGGCGGAAAGAAGACTCGGAAGTCCCAAACCCAGCAAGGGAATCGCACCGGCCTGCAAGACCTGTCGTCGAGACAATTGCCCGTCCCGGGTTTGCAGATTCGAGTGCGCGAATTTCGGCATGCCCCATCTCCCATGGCATCGACATTACGGTTTAAACACTAGGGAGGCTGAAGTGAATGGTCAACTGAATTTGGATATACTCCCGTCGCTCACATCGTAACCGTTCACGGGCAATGCAGGGGGACAGGCCCATTTTCATGGGCAAACGGTGAACTGGAACTGAGAGAACAAAACGAACTCGGTACACTTCGCCATGAAAATGCGTCAGTCCCCGCCCGTGAAGATGGCCTGTCGCCCTGAATTTCAAGGAGGTGTTGTCATGGCATTTCATCGACTGACGATATTTGCGCTGGTATTGGTATCTCTGGTCACGAGTGGAACTCGCAGGTTGCAGGGCGAAGATCTGATCGGCGCGAAAGCGGTCTTGCGGCAGGTGGAGGAATCTGCGGAAAACAAGGCACCTGCCGACGAATCGAATCGATGGGGCAAAGTGGTTCGCGAATTGCCGGACGAGATGGCGAAGATGGACCCGAAGGAGGCTGCGGCAACGTGGTTGCAAACCTACGACCAGTGGCTCACCGATGAAGAAGGAATTCAGAACGGATCCGGACAGTCGATGTTGTCGGAATTCGTCGGAGCGCTGCCGCCGCCCGCTGCCTGGCCGGAACTCGTGAGAAAAATTGAAGCCCGACCGATTGTCGGAGACGAACCAGCTCAACTACGCGCACTGGGGCTGCGAATGCTGGGTCATCGATTGCTGGGACAAACTGATCGACTCAAACAGGACCTCGATCAGGCCTCGAAGCTTGCCGAGACCCGCAAGAAACGTGGGCAGGGATTGGCCGGTTTGTTCGGCAACATGTTTGGCGTTGCACAACCAGATCCAATGGATAATTGGCGTCAAAACGCAAAGGAGCGAATCCAGGCCGTGCGGCTGGAATTTGAGCCGAAATCGGCATTCGAACGATTCCGCGATCAGTTGAACCGACCCGAAGACGAGCTACAGGGATTTCTGTCGGTTCCCGATCTTGTGGCGCTGGCCGGAAACGAACAGGCGACTCCACTTTTGAAAAAGGCTCTATTGCTCACGAAAACGCGGTTGAATTTTGATTCGGACCGATCGGGTGGTGCAGAGAACGCGACGATCAACCTGGCCCGCGAACTGGCGCGAAAGCACGTGGACGAACTGTCTCAACCCCACTGGGAGCTTTGCAATTCGATCGAAACGCTCGACCTGTTCGAGGCATTTTCGGAGCTGGAAAAAGGGCGAAATCCAGAAAATCCGGGAATGGCATTCGGGTCGGGTTCGGAGAGTGTTTCGCCGTGGTATGTCGTCGGACTGCTCCTGGCTGACAGAACGGACGATGCCATCAAGTTTCTGAACCAGTCGCACGAGAACGGTGATGTCCCCTCCGAGACTGTGGTCGGAATTCAGGTCCCGACGCCATTTGGGCATCAGATTTCGTCGTTTGATACAAGTCAGATTCTGCCGTCGCTTGAAAAATCCGGGCGATCGCAGAAGGTTCATGCCGCTTTGGTCAAGGCGTTGAATGAGTATCCGGAACTGCCGTTTTGGGAAATGTTCGTCACCCTGTCGGCTCATTTGGGACAAACACGGCAGGTCCTGTCAGTGGTTAATACCGCCTTGGATCGCACAAATTTGCCGGAATCGGCCAGACGACAACTTGAACAAGTTCGCGCCGATGCACTGTTGGCAGCCGATCGTGTCCCTGAGGGTGTCGCCGCTTGTTTGACTCTGCTGGATGAGCCGAAACTGGCTGCCGGAGGTCGATGGAGTTCCGGGCAGACCCCGCAACAACGAGCGCTGCGAGTCGCCGAAATCGGACGGCTGCTGCAACGGGACGAATGGATCCAGAAAGGGACGGACGCCGCGGAGAAAATTCTGTTCGATGACAATAACCCGGCCGAAAATGAGGTGAACCTCGGCGGCAGCGATCAGAGTGACCTCACGAACTTCGTCGGTTTGTTGATCGATCTCAAGCAATGGACTCGTGCCGAGCATTTGCTCGGCCAATTGCTGGCGCGGCAGGTTGCACAGGATCTGGAAAACGAACGACAGGCGCAGGGATTTCGTCAACCCGCAACCGCAAACGAAACGCTTGAGTTGCTGCTTCAGGTCTATCACACGGCAGGACGATCGGACCATGTTCTGACGCTCCTGGAAGAGGCTCCGTGGTGGAACAACCGCGACGTCGCCGACTGGCTTGAACCTGACCACAACTTCTCCGGCCATCACGGCGAAAGAACGAAACTTCCCGTGCCGTACATCGTTGCGCGGGCTCTCGTTCAGGTCGGTCGCAATGAAGAAGCACGCAAGATCGCCGAGGCGATGGTGCGGGTATGGCCGGGTTTTGATCCGGGATGGCAACTGGCTCTGGAACTGACAGGGGACGATTTCGAGAAACTGGCCGAACAGACATTCGCTCAAGATCACTTCGAGGAACGACCACTGATTTGGCAAGCACGCTTCCATTTGGACCGAGACCATCTCGCGCAGGCCGAGGAAATCATCCGGCGGGCGATCACCATCGATCCGTCTGATGGCGAGCAAGGCCGCGATGATCGCATGCGAGCCTACGCGATACTCGCCGAGATCCTTCGCAAGAAGAAGGACGACAAGACCGCCGCGGTCTACGAAGGTGCTATGAAAGCCATTCGTCTGGCCGAACAGGCCGATCAGTTCTACGCCGCGGGTCTGCTTGGTCGCGGTATCAAGATGTATTCGACGAGTCTCACGCACTTTGCCGATGCCTACTGCATCCAATCCCGGCTCGCGGTGCAGCTTGCCCAAAGTGGCGATCTGGAAGGTGCGGCGAAGCACTATCAGCGAGCCTTTGAACTGATGCCGGACAGTTTCGGACGTGTGGAAAGTCATTGCTTCGGTTGCGAAGGCGTCTTCGATGGGCCACTCGCCGAAAACATTGCCACGCGCGTTTTTGCCAAACTGGTCGCCGACCAGCCGAAGAACCCGAAGGTGCATTACTTGCTGGGTTATTTGCGATCATCTCAATCGCGATATGGGGAAGCGGTCGCGTCGTTTCGCGAAGCGACACGCCTCGATCCCGACTATCTGAACGCTTGGGAAAAGGTGATCGATACCGACGATTTGCAAAATGTCAAATTACCGATCGAGGTTCGCGAGGAGGCCGTGTTCCAGATCTTGCGTCTCGACCCGCCTGGCCGTCATGCGCAGCCCAATCTCGCAAATGTTCGCGACCTGGCGCGGTTGTGGACTGTTCTCCACGACCGCGACCGCCAGGTTCCCAAACGCCCGGTGTCCTCACTTTTCAGTCTCAAAGCGTCCAGAATACAACTTGACGCCGAGCGAAATGCTCGAAATGTCAATTCCGGGTTTCCGATGCGAGTTAACGGTGGCGGATTTGAAATCAGTGAACCACTCGTGGAACGAATCCTCCGGTCCGGTCGTATAGGGGCATATCATGGCGGCGGACCTGAATTCAGCGAACCCCAGGTTCCTGGTGTGAAATTTCAATCGCACGACGCGCTTCGGGCAATCATCGAACTGATGCAAGGCGAGCAAGCAAACGCTCTCCCAATACCTATGGCCCCGATGCTTATCGCCCCAATGGCTCCTGCCGGTTGAAAATAGTCGAGTTGGCCATCAACTGACGGCCTCAATGGCCGTTGAGATGCCCGGCGTTTGATTGGTGCTGAAAAATGTCCTGTCGTCGGAGAATTTGATCGATGTCGCGCGTCTGCAAGTCTCATCATTCGTTCGTCTCGGCAACTCGGCCGCATGTCTTCTGGCTGATGACCGTTTTCTTATGGTCGCATGCCATTTCGGCCGAAGAATCGCTCGGGAAGGCGATCAAGAAGATCACTCATCAGGCACATTTCGATCACGCTCATTGGGGAGCGTTGTTCGTCGATCAGGGTTCCGGTGACGTCGTCTTCGAACATGCCGCCGACAAATTGTTTGCACCCGCTTCGACGACCAAACTTTTTTCGGTGGCATGCGCGCTCGATGCATTCGGCGCGGATCATCGATTTCTGACGCCGGTCGTTCGGCACGGCGAAGTCTCCGACAACGGTGAGTTGAAAGGTGATCTGATCCTGATTGCCAGTGGCGATTTGAGTCTCGGAGGACGAACCACAAGCGACGGAAAAATTGCCTTTCGGAACGGGGATCACACGTATGCCAACGGGAATCTCGAAGCGGCATTGACTGAACAGGATCCACTTGCGGGGATCAATGATCTGGCCAAACAGGTGGCCGCGTCAGGGATTAAACATGTGCGTGGCAACGTCCTGATCGACGACCGGTTGTTTGAAAAATCCGAGTCGTCGGGCAGCGGACCGAGCCATGTGTCACCGATTTTGATCAACGACAATGTGATTGACTTTGTATTCACTCCGTCGGACATCGGACATCTGGCGAAGTGGACATCGCGACCGCACACCGCCGCGATTCATTCCGAATCGAAACTGGTGACTGTCGAAAAGGGCAAACCGCTTGAAATTACGATTCACGATGCGGGACAGGGACGCATTTCCATAATCGGGCAGATTCCACACGGTCACAAGCCTGTCCTCAGGGTTCATGAAGTTCACGATCCCAATGCCTTTGCTCGCACCCTGTTCATCGAAGCGCTCCATCGCGAAGGCGTGATTGTCGACGCGCCCACGTTGAGCGACGCGCCAGCGAAAGAATTGCCGGCCGTGGCCGACGTTCCGTCTCTTCCGCAGGTTGCGTTACTGACGCCGCCGCCTTTTTCCGAATCTGTCAAACTCATCCTGAAGGTCAGTCATAATCTGCATGCCAGCACTTTGCCGTTGCTGGTCGCCAGCAAGCACGGCGAGCGGACGTTAAGCGCAGGTCTCAGACGACAGCATGATTTTCTCAAGCAGGCAGGTGTCGATGTGGACACGATTTCATTCGCCGGAGCGGCAGGCGGGGCGCGAGGCGATTTCGTGACGCCTCAGGCCACTTTGCAACTGCTGCAATACATGGCGAAACGTCCCGATTTCCCGACCTATCGAGATGCCCTGCCCCGGTTGGGCGTCGATGGCACTTTGGCAGGCAATATTCCGCATGACAGTCCGGTCCGCGACAAGGTCCAGGCAAAGACGGGTACCTTGTATTTTGAAAACACCATGAATGGTACGACACTCATGACGAGCAAGGCTTTGGCTGGCTACATGACCACGGCAAAGGGGCGACATCTGGTGTTTGCGCTATTCGTCAACAACGCCCACATCCGCGATGGAATTACGACGAAAACATTTGGCGATGATCTCGGAAAAATCTGCGAGATCGTCTATCTGCAGGAATAGCGAATGGGACTGGTTGTACATTTTGAGTGCGGCTCGGTGGCCATGAACGATTTATCGCCGACAAAACGACAGAGGATGCATCGTGTGCCACCGGCTTTGCCAGTGTCATTTTGGGATTCCTGTCGTATCCCGGCAACGATTGCCCTGTAATGAATGCTCAACGGCACTGGCAAAGCCAGTGCCGTTGACACACCACGAGGTTTCGTACTCAACGCGTCTCCATGGCGGCCGAATATTCACCTCGCCTCGCCGCGCTATTGCATTTGATCCGATGATAGAGCGCTTTCTGTGCTGCGGAAACGTTTGCATCGTTGCCTCGCCAGATCTCCAGCGCGGGTTGCTGAATGGCGCGCGAATATGAAAAGGTCACAGTCCAGGGCAGTCGGGATCGATATCGTGCATTCATGGAATTCAAACGAGCCGAGGCCAGCTCACCGGGTTGACCGCCGGACAGGAACGCGATCATCGGCACGGCGGCAGGAACGGCTCGTAAAAAGCAGCTCGCCGTGGCATCGGCCACTGCGTCCACTCCGTCTTGCGTGGGACAATCCAGTCCGGGCAGCACCATGTTGGGTTTCAGAATCATTCCTTCAAGCGCGACGCGTTGTTCGACCAGTTGATCGAATACTGCCCGCAGCGCATGTTCCGTCGCTTCCTGGCACTGCTGGAGCGTGTGATCGCCGTCCATCAGCACCTCGGGTTCAACGATCGGGACGATTCCGGCTTCCTGACACAAGGCCGCATAGCGAGCCAACAGATGAGCATTGGACTTGATGCAAGTCCGGCTCGGAATGCCAGCTCCGATTGTGATGACCGCGCGCCATTTGGCAAAACGAGCGCCCATCTCGAAATAGGCTTTCAGGCGGTCGCGCAGCCCGTCCAGACCTTCCGTGATCTTCTCGCCGGGATGTCCCGCCATATCGACCGCGCCTTCATCAACTTTGATGCCAGGGACAATTCCCGCGTCAAGGATGAGTTTGACAAAAGGAGTGCCATCTTTTTTCTGTTGATGAATTGTCTCGTCGAAAAGGATCACGCCACTGAGACCCTCACTGAGTCCAGGCGTAGTCAGGATCATTTCGCGATAGGCGCGTCTGGCTTCTTCGGTCTGCGGGATTCCCAGTTTGGCGAATCGCTTGTGGCAGGTCGGATTGCTTTCGTCCATTGCCAACAGGCCTTTGCCTTCGGCAGCCAGAAGTTTCGTCGTGTTAACTAGCAGTTGCACATTCATTTGGAATCCTCCCATTTCCAGTTGCGGATTTCCGGCATGTCTTCGCCGTGTTTGTCGATGTATTGCTTGTGCTCGATCAATTTATCCCTGAGTTGCAGCTTCACGTAAATGCCCTGTTCACCGGTTTGCGGCAACCGGTCAATCGTATCCATCACCAGGTGGAAGCGATCCAGATTATTCAGCACCGTCATGTCAAAAGGAGTCGTGATCGTGCCTTCTTCTTTGTAGCCCCGGACATGAATATTATGGTGATTTGTGCGCCGATATGTCAGCCTGTGGATCAACCACGGGTACGCGTGAAAGGCGAAAATGACCGGTTTGTCCGTGGTGAACATTTCGTCGAAATCCCGATCGCTCATCCCGTGGGGATGCTCGGATGGCGGTTGCAGCCGCATCAGGTCAACGACATTGACCACGCGAATCTTCAGATCGGGCAACTTCGCGCGCAGGATCGAGACCGCGGCGAGCGTTTCCAGCGTGGGCACGTCACCACAGCAGGCCATGACCACGTCGGGCGCAGCCCCCTGACCATTGCTCGCCCACTCCCAAATGCTGATGCCCTCGATGCAATGTTTGACGGCCTCATCCATCGACAGCCACTGAGGGGCGGGATGCTTGCCCGCGATCACGACGTTGACGTAATGACGGCTGCGCAGACAGTGGTCCATGACGGACAGCAGGCAGTTCGCATCGGGCGGAAGATAAACCCGCACCACCTCGGCCTTCTTGTTGACGACGTGGTCGATAAATCCAGGATCCTGGTGCGTGAAGCCATTGTGGTCCTGTCGCCAGACATGCGAGGCGAGCAAGTAATTCAACGAGGCGATCTTCCTTCGCCACGGCAGACTGGAAGTCACTTTCAACCACTTGGCATGCTGATTGAACATCGAATCGACAATGTGAATGAATGCCTCGTAGCAGTTGAAGAGTCCATGTCGACCGGTCAGCAGATAGCCTTCAAGCCAGCCCTCGCACTGATGCTCGCTGAGCATTTCCATCACTCGCCCAGTACGTGCGAGAAATTCGTCGTTCGACACCGTCGCGGCATCCCACTGGCGCTGGGTCGTTTCAAAGACCGCTTCCAGCCCGTTGGAAAGAGTCTCGTCGGGACCGAAGATGCGGAAATTGTGGTGCTCGTCATTCAATTTGATCACATCGCGCAGGAACCGGCCAAGCACATGCGTGTCGCCGATACCGCGAATTCCCGGCGAAGGCACTTCAACGGCATATTCGCGAAAATCCGGCATCCGCAGATCGCGTAGCAGAATTCCACCGTTGGCGTGGGGATTTGCGCCCATGCGTCGTTCGCCCCTGGGTGCCAGCTCAGCAAGTTCCGGTTTCAGGCGACCCTTGTCATCAAACAGTTCTTCCGGGTGGTAACTTTTCAGCCAATCTTCCAGCAGCTTGAGGTGTTCGGGATGTGCTGCGGGATCCGAAAGAGGCACCTGGTGCGAACGGAAGGTTCCTTCCACCTGGACGCCGTCAACAGTTTTGGGGCCCGTCCAGCCCTTGGGTGAATTGAGAACGATCATTGGCCAACGGGGACGACCGGAGTTGCCGTGGATACGTGCCTCTTCCTGAATTTTCCTGATCTGTTCGACGGCAATGTCGAGCGTAGTGGCCATGGCCTCGTGCATCAATTCGGGTTCATGTCCCTCGACAAAATACGGCGTCCACCCGTATCCGCGAAATAGCTGTTCCAGTTCTTCCCGCGTGATGCGGGCAAGTAATGTCGGATTCGAAATCTTGAAACCGTTGAGATGCAAGATCGGCAGTACTGCACCATCGGTCACCGGATTGAGAAACTTGTTGGAATGCCATGCCGTCGCCAATGGACCGGTTTCGGCCTCGCCATCGCCAACAACACAGCCGACTATCAGATTGGGATTGTCGAAGACGGCTCCGAACGAATGGCTGAGCGAATATCCCAGTTCGCCCCCCTCGTGAATGGAACCAGGCGTCTCGGGCGATGCATGGCTGGGGATTCCGCCCGGAAATGAAAACTGGATAAATAGTTTCCGAAGTCCTGCTTCATCCTGGCTGATATTGGGATAAATCTCGCTGTACGTTCCTTCGAGATACGTGTTCGCCACAACAGCCGGACCGCCGTGCCCGGGTCCGGAAACGTAAATCATGTCGAGATCATATTTTTGGATGACGCGGTTCAAATGTGCGTAAATGAAATTCTGGCCCGGCGTCGTTCCCCAATGACCGAGCAACATATGCTTCACATCCTCGAGCGCCAGCGGTCGCTTCAACAAGGGATTGTCGTACAGATAGATCTGCCCCACCGACAAATAGTTCGCGGCACGCCAATAGCCGTCGATTTTTTTGAGAAGGTCGGGAGAAAGTGTGTTTTCGATGATGTTGGCTCCAGTAGCACGATATTGCCGAAAAAATGCTCTCCACGTTAGCCCGACGCGCAAGCGAGTGATCTTCGCTCGGCAACAGCGGTCCCTCGCTTGCGCGTCGGGCTAACGTGGATCAATCAATTCTACGGAGTTGCATTTCCTCGTGATGTTGTCGCTGACGGGTCGCAGCTAATTTCGCGCCAGCACAAACGAAAAAAGCCGACACTGGAAAACACCCGGAGGTTTTCCATCGCGTCGGCTTACCTTCTAACAAGCTCTTCGGCAATAGCCGAGTTGCCCTTTATTCAGTCTTCCGTTGTTGACCTGTACTTCGTCTCGCTCAATCTTTCGTCGTTGTGAGGCCCGTTTCGAACCCAAGCATCGCCGACTTTGGCGATGTTATCCCATCTGGCTGGAATATCAATGAGGATGCGTCGAATTGGATGGTTCGTGATTGGGTCTGGTGAGATGAAATCCCGATAAGAAATCCGAGTGGCTTTCCGCGATCGGACGAAGTCGCCTGCTTTCTCACTCGCGCTGCCGCCCGATCAATTCAATATGACCAGTCTTCAGTTGCGAGAATCCAGCGTGTTACGACTTTTCCTCAGGATCGTCGACGCTTCGTCGGTGTTCAGCTACATTTTTCACAAACCGACCAAACCCGGTATCGTCCTTCCAAATCCCCGCGAAACTCATCCATGGTTGCCCGTAATTGCCATTCGGCAACGAAACGCGAACGAGTTCCGCACCAGCAAGTCGGGTGGCAGCCAACGTCTTCAATCGCTCCAGGGCTTCCTCGCGCGAAGCCCCTTCCGCTTCCATCGCGACCAGCTGGACGTAGTCGCCTTGAATCGCCCGTCCTTCGGCTCGATCAATACGATCATGTCCGTCATGTTCCCCTCACCTGTCAAAGAGGTTCCGCCGCCAAACATGTGCTGCTGATCACCAGACAATCTTCGACGATACACGGAATGGTTGATCATGGCTATCGTCGTCCCGGACGATCCATCGCAATAACTTATTTGCGACGCACAACAAGTCGTCAGAAGACGGCCCTTTAAAACGATTCATTGGGATTAACCATGCGCATTTCCGGTCAACGCATCGATATGGAGGCGTTGTCCGTTGACCATCAGCGGATCGCTCTGCGCGACGGTGGCGCGCGCGCGCTGGCTGGGACGACACAGAAATGGATGCCTACGATCACTACGACGAGTACCATTCGCAGCCATGATGACCGTCTCGCGAGGCGATGTCGTATTGGTCGAATACCCGTATACGGACCGGGCGGGGTCCAAAGTACGTCCGTGTATCGTGGTGCAAAACGACGGCGACAACCAGCGCCTTGACGACACGATTGTCGTTCTGATGACGAGCAAAACGCGGTTCACCCCCGGCAGTGCAACCGAGTTGCTTATCGCTGCCCGATCCCCGGCTGGACGACAAGCCGGACTGATTTTCGACTCGGCGGTACAAGGCCAGAACCTGCTACTGTGGACCGCAGCTTCAGTCGCCGAAAAATCGGCGTCATGCCTGCCGAAACAATGTCGAATGTGGACCAATGCCTGGAGGCGGCTTTGTCGCTGACGTAAGTCTCGTTGAGAGCCGACCTATTCCTCAATGGAACTTGAGAACGCGCCCGACGGACTTCGCAATGATCACCTCTTCGTCGGTTGGGATGACGCGGACTTTGACCGGGCTGCCGTCGCTCGAGATCACCAGGGCATTAGATTTATTTGGCCCTTCATCAATCGCGATTCCGAGAAATTCCAGGCCAGTACAGATGCGACGGCGAATTTCGGCTGAGTTCTCACCAATGCCTCCGGCAAATGCCAATGTTTCCAGCCCGCCGAGAACTGCGGCGAAGGCACCAATTCCTTTCCTGGCTTGATAGCAGAACAGTTCTATCGCCTCGGCCGCGCGGACATCCATGCTCTGACGTGCGAGCAGATCTCGCACGTCGGAACTTGTTTCCGAGACGCCGAGCAGGCCGGACTCGTGGTTGACGAGGTTGTCGAATTCATCGGCCGACATTCCCGCCGTTCGCGTCAGGAATCTGACGAGG
>Ga0206811_1156_pt1 | contig 11454 bp, 12 predicted proteins | sample Alteio_BWOrgCont_53_FD_152886 | JGI IMG/M metagenome (GOLD analysis project Ga0206811, IMG submission 152886) | Enriched cells from forest soil in Barre Woods Harvard Forest LTER site, Petersham, Massachusetts, United States -... | ecosystem: Environmental > Terrestrial > Soil > Temperate forest >... | reverse complement strand
AGGTGCGGGCGGCTGCTGCGGCTGGGGAGCTGCTCCGCCATCCTGTCCGCCGGGCATCTGTTGTCCCACTGGCATTCCATTCTGCTGCATGCCGTTGGGGGCGCCACCACCAGCGGGCTGGCTGGTAACGTTCTGCAGTTGCGACTGAATGGCCTGCATCGTTTTGTCCAGACGCCCAATGCGCGATTTCAACTCGTCGATGGAATCGTTCATGCTCTGCATCTGGCCGGAGAGCTGGTCGACTTTATTTCCGCCCTCACCTTGCGCCTGCACGGCCTGCTGCAGGCTGTTGACCGTCTGCGACATGCGGTTCACGTTGTCCGCTGTCTGCTCGACCAGGTGTTGCAGCACGCCCATGCGTTCATCATTGGATTGCTGCAGGCGCTGCAGCATATCCTGCAGTGATTGCACCTGCGTCTGCAGCTGAATCATTTCTTTCGAGGCGGCGTGAGCTTTTGGCAGAGGGCAGAGAAGCACAAGCGTGGCAACGGCTGTGAGCTGAATGAAACTTTTTCGCATAGAAAAATCCCCGGCGGTGTATGGCCTTGCATTCCAATGCACGGCCTTACAAATGAGTGTAGTCCAAAAGCAAACGGCAGCACTGCACCAGGTCTGTAACAGCCCTTGGCAATGCTGCCGTCCTTCTAGAAGGAACTAGCGGTCCACGCCGAACTGGGCGCGGCGATTCTGCTGCCAGCACGCTTCCGTGTGGTCGGTGCAGAACTGCTTTTCCTTGCCGTAGCTCACCGTGCGCAGACGATCCGGGCTGACACCGGCATTCACCAGTGCCTGCTTCGCCGCATTCGCGCGATTTTCGCCCAGGCTCAGATTGTATTCTGTCGATCCGCGCTCATCGCAGTAGCCGCCGATCACGACCTTGATGCCTGTGTGCTGGTTCAGGAAGGCCGCGTCTTTCGCGATGATCGGAGCTGCATCCGGACGAATCTCATACGCGTCGTAGTCGTAGAAGACATCCTGTACGTTCTGATGGAAGAGCGAGTCATCCATGTCATTCTCGTTCAGATTGCTGGCCGGAGCAGCGGCGGAATTCACTGTCAGCCGCGCCGTCGCATCGGTCGATCCACCATCGCCACGAGCGATCAGATGGTAGTTGGTCGACTCGGTCGGCTTCACATTCATGGTCCCAGCAGTCGCAACCTGGCCAACGCCTTCAATCGAAACATCCGTGGCATTGGATGTTTTCCATGTCAGCACGGCGCTGTCGCCCGGATTGATCGCAGTCGGGTTGACCTGGATCTCAGCTGCCGGCGCGGGTGCCGAGACAGTTGGTGGCGGCGGCGGGGGCGGCGCAGGCTTTTTCTTATGGCATCCAGCTACGGTTAACAGTGCCGCCAGACTGACTACGGAAGCAATGTACTTGCGATGAAGGTGTTGCACGTGTCTCCTCCTTTGGGAGCGTAATTGTTAGGCTCTCGAACGAGCGTTGGTTCTAACCAGGACAGGGCAGCCAGAAATCGATCCTGCCTGCCACGAAATAGACTGCAAATTACTTCCAACTCCAGTTCGGCATCGAGCCGGAGCCACCACGTGTTAATTGATGTTGTTCCGATCCGTCTGCCAGCATGGTCCACAGCTGGATTGAGCCGCCGTCTTCACGCTGGAAAACGAGGTGGCGTCCATCGGGTGACCAGGATGGAAAATCATTGTGCCCCGCTTCATGCGTCAACTGCGTCCAGCGCTTGCTGGCAATGTCCATGATGTAAATATCCTGACCACCCGGCGCACCCGGTCCATACTTGCGGTTCCATGCAAATGCCAGAAACTGCCCGTTTGGCGACCACGAAGGAGAAGTCGCATAGCCGCCATCGGTCATACGCTGCACATTCGCGCCGTCCGCATCCATGGCGTAAATCTGCGGCAGGCCGGTACGTCCGCTCACCCATGCAATTTGTGAATTTGTCTTCGGATTCCACACCGGCGATACATCCGGTCCATGGAATGCGGTGACGCGATGCAACCCGCCGCCATCTGCGTTTGTCGTATAAATTTCGGAGTCGCCATCATTTGCCGACGAGAATGCGAGCTTCGAGCCATCGCTCGACCATGCGGGAGAAATCGTTGTGCCGCCGGGAGAGTTGAAATTGACCATCCGGTTCAGCAACAAAGAGTACATGCGAATCGACCAGCCGTTTTTGCCCAGGCTCGAAAATGCTATGCGCGAATTATCAGGGGCTATGCGCGGCGACAGAGAAATGGCGCCGAGATGCGTGATCTGATGAGCATTCTGCCCGTCGTAATCCATGACCCAGATTTCTTTGTTGCCGGTGCGGTTTGAAACGAAGTAAATCTTCGTCTCGCAGATGCCCGCAATGCCGCCCAGACGCGTGATGATTTCATCTGCAAATCGATGCGCAATCGTGCGCGCGTTGTCGACAGTGGCATTGTCCGAGTACTGCTTGCCGAGAATCTGCGGTGACTGCTGGTTCTTGGCGTCGAACAGATAGCCATAGACCGTCACCTTGCCATCGCCCACGCCAATGGCGCCAAATGCCACCATGTCCGCATTCGATGGAGCGGCAGCCCACTGAGCGAGTTGAATCTCCTGCGGAGAGCCCGGCATCAGCGGCGGAGCCATGCTCTTCGAAACCATGTCGAAGATGCCGGCATTCGAAAGATCGTTCATCAGCGTCGTATCGAACGCTGTTTTGAGCGAGCCCGTCTGCGAATCATTCGATGTCGGTTTGAAGTCAGCTGCAGCCAGGCGAATCTTCGCCGCGCCGAGGTTCGTGCCCGTGCGCACCCAATCCTGCGCGTGCGTGCTTGTGAGACCGCTGAAGATGAAAAACGCTGCAAAAAAGAGGAAACAACGCGAGGTCAAAATTTCTTGCTTCTTACCAATAATCATTCTTCCGTCCCGCAGACATATTTGCGAAAACTGGAGCTAGCCATGAACAAAACATCAATGCCCTGGCTCCTCACAATAGTACGACACTGAAAGCGAACTGCCGTTATATCCGCCCGGCAAGGGACCGTATGAGTCAACCCTTTGCACTGCTCTTAGACAGGATGTATCCAGGCTAGGTGAGCCACTCGATTGTGCGATGCGTATCTGGCTCGGAGAGCCATCGCGCGAAACCACAAACGAGAGATACACCTTCGCCCCTGCCGGCGTGCTTGAAGACACTTCCTGTACCAGCCAGTTCTGCGCTGTTTTTCTGCGAATCAACTCCACGTACCAGGGGAAGCGCGAACCGAAGTCTCCCCCATTGACTGCGACGGGATTATTGCCGTTTGGGTTGCTTGTCGACGATCGTGGAATATTTGTTTGTGCCGCTTCGCCATAGTTCGCCCGGTTCTGCTGGTTCGGAACCGGCTGCGCGTGCTTGGTGGAAGTCGGTGTCACCGTCTTTTTTGGCTCAGGCTTTACCGGAGCTTCATTCTTCTGCGGAGCCTGCTTGATCTTCGGCTGCGGCTTCTCTTTTTCAGGAATCGGAATCGCATCCGGTGGCGGCGTAGCCACAGTCTTTTGCGGTGCAGGCGGAGCAGGCGCAGGACTCGGCGTTTGTGTGGCCAGCACATTGTCGGTTGGTTTCTGCTCGCTTGGTAAAGGAATGGTGGGAGCTGCGCTCACCAGCGTTGCCTGAATGGCCCCCGGTGCCGACTCGTTATTGCCCCAGATGCCCCCATGGAATCGTCCGATGAGAAAGATGTAAAGCACGACAGCGCCGACCACGCCCGCGTGCAGCACGAGCGAACCCATTGCCGGACCGCCAATGCGATCCCGCTCAAGCTCGATTCTCTCGCTCGTTCTCATACCGCTCCGGCCTACTTCGCTGCGCCGTTCTGAAGCGGCTGCGTCACAATACTGATGTTCGTAATACCCGCCTGCTTCACCGCATCCATTACCGAGGCAAACGCGCCAAAGGGAACACGCTCGTCGGCACGCAGGTAAATCACCTGGTGAGCTGGATCAGTATTCGGCTGGTGCAGACGCGTCGGCAGGTCGGCAAGATTCACCGGCTGGTCGCCAAGAAACACGCGCTGATCTTTGTCGATGGTCAGTACTGTGCGCTGTTCGGTGATTTCCTTCACCGTCTTTGTCTTGGGCACGGCCACATCGATGCCCGATTGCAGCACCGGGGCCGTCAGCATAAAGATCACCAGCAGCACCAGCACCACGTCCACCAGCGGAGTAATGTTGATTTCCGCCAGCGCCGTCTGCGTGTGCCCGCTTCTACTTGTGAAGGCCACGCGCGGCCTGCCTTTCCAGGGGATCTTCGTTCGCGCCGACCGTGAACTCTTCCATGCTGTTCAGCAGCTCACGGGAAAAATCATCCATGCGTGCGCCAAACTCTCGGCAGCGCGCCGTGAACTGGTTGTAAGCCACGACCGCAGGCACTGCGACAATCAGGCCGGCGGCGGTCGTAATCAGCGCTTCGGAAACACCCGGGGCAACCGCGCGCAGCGTCGCCGCACCTGCCGTGCCCAGTCCGTGGAAAGCGTCGACGATGCCCATGATGGTTCCAAAAAGGCCGATAAAGGGTGAAATTGCTCCAATGGTCGCGAGCCACGTCAGCCGCTGTTCAAGAACGGTCAGCGATTCGCTGGAAGCCGTTTGCGCCGCGCGCTCCAGCGCCGTAATATTCTTCGGCGGCCCGTATCCACCCGTCTGCCGGCGATAGGTCTCGTAGACCTCGTCAAACACATTCACCAGTGGACTCGGCTTGAATTGCTCGCTGACCGCGGCGATCTCCTGCAACCGGCTCGCCTTGCGGAAGGCTCGCAGAAAGCGGGTGCTCTGGGTGCGTGCGCGCTTAAAGGTGCCCCACTTGCCCAGAATGATAGCCCACGAATAAAGGCTGGCTATCAACAGCAATCCGAGAACGGCCATCGCCACCGGGCCGCTGTTCTGCAGCATTTCGAGAATCGCGCTGCCGCTGGGTGGTGGAGCGGGCGCCGCGGCTGCATCCGGGTCCGCCTGGAACAAAACGAAGGCTAGTGCAAAAAAAAGGTGTGTCATCGCCTGGTATTAACGTTAGCAGACGCGGAAGCAGGCGACCAAGTTGTACGAAGAAAGGGAATTGAGCTGGTTATCTTCTGCCGTCCGCCAAGAACCGCAGCGCAAATAGGACCACTGTGGTCGGTTTTAAATGTCACAAAGAAAAAGAGATAGCCGCAGAAAACCCGGTGAAAACTTTACGCGTCCGAAGTATCATGCGCACAGCCATCATGACCTCGTGATGGCCGCACTCAATTTTTATCGGTGGATAAGGAGCCTTGCTATGATCGCCATCAATTCAGGTCAATGCGGCCTTTGTACTCACTTCGGTGAGCCTCACCCTGCAACCCCCACGCTGATCCAGATTCACAGCAGCAAGCAAGCGCCGGAAACCTTTATCGACGATTGCGGTCATCCCAAGCACGCTCCGCTTCACCTCAAGGTAAGCGCCATGAGCGGATGCGACGGCTTCGAGCCAACCGCCTCGGCATAGAGAAATTATCCGGGTGGGAAAAGTAGAAGGATCTGCGGCTGCCACCAGCAGGCGAGAAAACGGCTACCCATCCTGAGCAACGCGAAGGCCGGAGACCATATCGGGATCAGGCAGTGCTAGGGCGCCGAAGGCGCGTATCGCTGGATACGAAGTCCTGATATTCTGCGCGCAGGATGCTCCTCGAACTCCGCGCGGAAAACTACGCTGTCATTGACCACGCTATCGCCGTCTTCGGTCCCGGCCTGAATCTGCTTACCGGCGAAACCGGAGCGGGCAAGTCGATCCTTGTCGATGCCCTGGCACTACTGATGGGTGACAAGGCTTCGTCTGACATGGTCCGCCACGGAGCGGATAAGGCGGTTGTTGCCTGCGTTTTTGAAGGCACAGCTGGTGCGGAGGCCACGCTCGAAGCCAATGGCATCGATAGCGAAGGCCACGAGATTATCTTGAGGCGCGAAATCCTGTCCAATGGCAAGGGGCGTGTCTTCGTCAATAATCAGCCCGCGACGGTGACGGTGCTTCGTCAGCTTGCTCCGGAGCTGGCCCTAGTTCACGCGCAAAGTGAAACGCTCGGAGCCTTCGATCAGCCGCAGCAGCGCGGTTTGCTCGACCGTTTCGGCAATCTTTCCGCCGACAGCGTAGCAACCGCTCACGCGCAGTGGCGCTCCATTCAGCAAAAGCTCGACGATCTGGAGCGCGATGAGCAGGATCGCCTGCGGATGGTCGATCTCTGGAGCTTCCAACGCAAGGAAATCGATGGCGTCAATCCTGCGGAAGGCGAAGATGAATCGCTCGAAGTCGAACGTCGCGTGCTCTCCAATGCCGAAAAACTCTATGCCGCCGCCATGAGCGCCCACGAGCTGCTGTATGAAGGAGCCAGTTCCGCCGAGACCGCTCTACGCGCCGCACAGAAACAAATTGAGGAGCTGGCTCACTATGATCCGCAATTTCAGGAAGCTGCGCAGCAATTGGCATCCGCGCGTGCAGCCGTCGAAGACGTAAGCGCCACGGTTCGCGACTATGCCGAGAATATTCAGGCTTCGCCGGAGCGTCTTGCTGAAATTGAAGACCGTCTCGCCGCCCTCGATCGCCTCAAACGCAAATATGGCCCGGCTCTACCCAATGTGATCGCCTATGGCACAGAAGTCGCTGCAAAGCTCAACGAGATCGAGAATCGCGACGAGATTCTGAAGACTCTGCGTACCGATCTAAAAACTGCAGCAGATGCGTATCGCAAGGCCGCGCAGTCGCTCACCAGCGAGCGCGCGGCGGCCGCAAAAAGACTTGAAAAACTGGCCGAGGCGCAAATCAACGACCTCGCCATGAAGGTCCGCTTCGCCGTCGCCGTCAGCCCAGATGAAACTCCCGAACACTGGACAGCGCATGGCTGGGACACAGTTGAATACCGCATTGCTACGAATGCGGGCGAGCCGCTGAAGCCGCTTGATGAGATCGCTTCCGGTGGCGAAATGTCCCGCGTCCTGCTGGCGCTCAAAGTCAGCGTCGAAGAGGGCGCAGCGAAAACGCAGAGCCGGAAGAAGACTCAAGTCCCACGCACGCTCGTCTTCGACGAAATCGACATCGGCATCGGAGGCCGTGCTGCTGAAGCCGTCGGGCAGAAGCTCAAAGCACTCTCACGAGCTCAGCAGGTCTTGTGCGTGACGCATCTTCCGCAGATTGCCGCCTTCGCCGATCAGCATTTTCTCATTGAGAAGAAAGAACACAGCGGCCGCACCAAAACCTCTGTCCGCCTGCTCGAAGAAGTCGACCGCACCGAAGAAATTGCCCGTATGCTAAGCGGTGCCAAGCTGACCGATACGTCCATCAAACACGCCGAGCAGATGATTAAAGCCAGCAAATAGCGAATACCGACATAAAATTGTCATCCTGAGCGGAGCGCAAAGTGCGGGAGTCGAAGGATCTGCAGTTCGCATCCTTCACGAAGTGAAGGGTGGGAAAGCAGGAACCGGACAGGTCGGCAGTCTTACGCCTTTTCAGCATGCGGGCCGGGAAAGAACCCCTTGCGCAAATTAATCCCATACTCCAGATAAGCCTTGAGGCAGCAACTCATCTGCATCCAACCGTAGCAATTGCCATACGAGCTGTTCAGCCCTTTCTGGGTCTCCTTCCAGTTGCCTTCAGAAATGCTGACCAGTGTTTCCTCGGCACTGAGCGGCTCAAAACGCATCTCGACATGTGTGTTGTAGCCGCCTTCCATCGTTTCCCACTCAAATTCGATCTGCTCATTCGGGACAACCTTCTTCACCGAAAGAGGCACATCCCCCGGATAATCCGCAGACCTCCAGAGCACTTTCATGCCTTCATCCAGAGGCGCGCTCGCCGATTCCGTAGCAAAGTACTGCGTGATTTTTTTAGGGTTGTAAACCGCGTCGAAGACCTCCGCTACGGGCTTCTGAATCTTCGTCTGGATCTGAAACTTTAGTTCCATCGTTTCCTCCTCGGGTTCCTCCTGGTCGTGATTCCGTAAATGAGGGAAATATATGTTGTATTTTTATAACATGTCAACAGGAAAGAAAGAGCGTGAGCGGCAGGAGTCGATTTTCAAAGCCCTGGCCGATTACCGCCGCCGCGAAATGCTCGATCTGTTGCGAGACAAGCCGCAGACCACAGGAGACATCTGCAAGCACTTCAGGGATCTCGACCGCTGCACCGTCATGCAGCATCTCGGCGTGCTCGAAAAAGCCGAGCTGATCATTATCAAGCGCGAAGGCCGCAATCGCTGGAACTACATCAATCCGCTACCCATTAAGGAAATTTACGACCGCTGGATCAGCCGCTACGCAACACACGCCATCGACATCCTCGCCCGCATGAAACACGACCTCGATGGCTCCTAAAGAGCTGTCATCCTGAGTAAAGCGAAGGATCTGCTTTTCCTCGGCATTTGCAAGAACAGGGGTGCCCCATCCTTTGCAAAGCAAAGGGTGGGAGGGTGGAACCTCCGTTACGTGCCTCCACCAAAAGCTTGAGGACGCGTCACAACCGCACCTGCTACACTGCGACGCAATGCGCGTCCGTAAGCCCTATCTGCCTTTCCTCGCGACCGTCCTCTTCGCCGCAACCGCACTCGCACAGCAACCACAGCATCTCTTCTTCCGCGTAACGCTGGGGCCAGAGATCAGTGCGCCAACATCCGGGCGCCTGCTTGTCTTCCTTTCACCCGGAACCGGCGCCAAAGAAGTGGACATGAACCAGTTTCAACCGAGCGAGGTCTACGTTGCCGCGAAGGAAGTGCCGTACCTGAAGCCGGGCGAAGCAATAGACATCGATACCGACGACCTCGCCTTTCCCGCCGCCTTCTCCAGCATCAAGGCGGGCGATTATCAGGCGCAGGCCGTGCTCGACGTGAACCACACCTACACCTATGGAGGACGCAGCGAAGGCGATCTCATCAGCGACGTCGTCACGCTGAAATCATGGACGCCGGGTGAGGGAAGCGAGCCATCCTTTGTGCTGGCGAGCAAAGTTCCGGCACGACCAGCCCCGAAGCTCCCGCTCACACCCGAAGTGCAGAAGGCAGCCGAAGAACACACACGGCTAGCCGATTTCACCAGCCCACTGCTGACAAAATTCTCAGGCCGCGAAACCCACATCCGCGCCTGGGTTATTCTTCCGCCCGCATACGCTGACCACCCTAAAGACAGATACCCAACCGTCTACTGGACGCATGGCTTCGGCGGCAATCTCGTCTATGCAAAAGCGCAGGGCGAAATGATCTACGCTCGCATGGCGCAGGGAAAAATGCCGCCCATGATCTGGCTTATGCTCGATGAGTCGCTCGCCACGGGCACTCACGAGTTCGCCGACTCAGTCAACAACGGTCCCTGGGGCGCCGCGCTCACTACCGAATTCATTCCCTGGATCGAAGCGAAGTACCGCATGGACGCGAAGGTCAGCGGCCGCTTCCTCGAAGGCCATTCCTCGGGCGGATGGGCGACGCTGCAGCTTCAGGTTAACTACCCGAAGATCTTCGGCGGCACCTGGTCCACCTCGCCGGATCCAAGCGACTTTCATAACTTCAGCCAAATCGATCTCTATGCGCCGCACGCGAACCTCTATCGCAGCCCCGATGGCAGCGCCTATCCCATCATCCGCGACCACGAAAAAATCATGGCCACCATGGAACAGCTCGCAAGGCAGGAACGCGTCTTGGGCGCCTATGGTGGTCAATTAGCTTCCTTTGAATGGGTCTTCTCGCCGCGAGGCGCCGATGGCCGTCCTCTCAAGATGTTCAACCGCGATACCGGCGACGTAGATCCGAACGTAGTCGCCTACTGGCACGACCACTATGACCTGGCAAACATCGTAGCCATGGACTGGACCAACCGAGGCAAATACCTGAAAGGCAAAATCCACCTTATCGTGGGAACGGCCGACACCTTCTACCTCGACGGCGCCGCCCACAAATTCGAAGCCGTCCTGAAAGGCTTGAACGCCGACCCGCACTTCACTTTTATCGACAATCGCACCCACTTCGACCTCTACAAAGAAGGCGACGACCGTATGGCCCTCTTCGACAAAATCTCGGCCGAGATGTATGCCGTAGCCCGTCCGGGGAAAAAGTGAGTATTTGGTGCAATCAATGCAATCAGTGCTAGCATTGATTGCATGGCAAACATTACCGTCAGAAAAATCGACGAGAAAGTGAAAGCGAAGCTCCGCGTCCGCGCAGCTCAGCATGGGCATTCCATGGAAGAAGAAGTGCGGGAAATCCTGACAATTGCTGTAGAAGAAAGGCCGAAGCACTCCGAAAGCCTGTATGCAGCAATTCGGCGGCACATGGCAGAAGCTGGAATCGAAGGGGTCGATTTGCCCGAAGTTGCCCGTGGACCCATGCGTGAAATTCCAACCTTCGATTGATGATTATTCTGGATACGAATGTCATTTCAGAAAGCATGCGGAAGTTGCCTGAAGGCCTGGTAATGTCATGGCTGGATGCACAACCCGCAGCAGATCTTTTTACGACCGCCATTACGAAGGCTGAAATATTCAATGGCATAGAACTGATGCCCTCCAGTAAGCGCAACAGTGCTTTGCTTGTTGTGGCAGAAAGAATTCTGGAAGGTGAGCTGGCAGGTCGTGTTTTGCCGTTTGATTACGCTGCCGCCCGTTGGTTTGCCCAAATTTTTGTTGCCCGCAAAAATCGAGGAAAGCCAATTGATCCACTCGACGCACAAATCGCCGGCATCGTTCGCTCACACAATGCAACGCTTGCCACCCGTAACACCCGCGATTTTGAAGACTGCGGCATTCATCTGATCAATCCGTGGCAGTCGGTAAAATGAACCCTCCTCGGCACTCCCCAATGCCACCTGCTTAGGGGTATCCCCACCGCCCCTGGCACGATATACTGATAGATGTGACTGCGACCACAATTGACACCCTTTCGGTTGAGCCTGATACCGGCTCCGCATCTTCGACCAAACGCGTTCTCCTGCTCAAGCCTCGCGGCTTTTGCGCAGGCGTCGTCCGCGCCATTGATATCGTCAAGATCGCGCTCGAAACCTTTGGCGCGCCTATCTATGTTCGTAAAGAGATCGTCCACAACCGATTTGTTGTGAATGAGTTGGCGGAAAAAGGCGCTATCTTCGTCGAGGATATCGACCAGGTCCCCGAGGGCATGCGTGTGATCTACAGCGCGCACGGAGTCTCGCCTGCGGTCCGCCAGAACAGCAAAGATCGCAAGCTCAAAGTCATCGATGCGACCTGCCCGCTCGTCACCAAGGTTCACGTCGAAGCCGTGAAGTTTGCCAAGCAGGGCTATTCACTGGTGCTGGTCGGTCATCGCGACCACGACGAGATCGAAGGCACCTTTGGCGAAGCGCCGGACGTGACCCAGATCGTCTCGAGCGCCGAAGAAGTGAACGCGCTCGAAGTGCCCGATCCGAATCGTGTGGCGTATCTTACGCAGACGACGCTCTCGCTTGACGAGGCGCGTGACATCATCCATGCGCTTAAGGAAAAGTTCCCCAACATCATC
>Ga0206811_1153_pt2 | contig 11510 bp, 3 predicted proteins | sample Alteio_BWOrgCont_53_FD_152886 | JGI IMG/M metagenome (GOLD analysis project Ga0206811, IMG submission 152886) | Enriched cells from forest soil in Barre Woods Harvard Forest LTER site, Petersham, Massachusetts, United States -... | ecosystem: Environmental > Terrestrial > Soil > Temperate forest > O... | reverse complement strand
CCGTGCGCAAACAGGTAGCTGGCCGGAACAGCCGCATTCAGGGTGGTCGCGTTCACCACGGTTGTGTCGACCTCCGTTCCGTTCCAGGTGACCAGCGCGCCGGATGCAAAGCCGAAGCCGGTCACCGTGACCGTGAGGGTATCGGAGGGAACCATTCCGGCCTGGTAGAGGCTGGGTGACAGGGCGGAAATCCCCGGAGTGAGGGTGACAGCGAGCGGCAGGGCGTTGGAGGTGTTCCCGCCGCCTGTGACCGTGACCTGGAGTGTGCTGGCCTGAGCTACGGAAGACATTTGCGCGGTGAGTTCGGTGGGGCTGACGACCGTTGTGGGGAGTTGCATGCCCCCGACACTCACCTGGGCTCCCGAGGCGAAGTTGGCGCCGGTCACGGTGAGGACAATTCCGCTGGCATTAACCGGAATGACGCTGGGCTGGACGTTGCTGATGGCGACCAGTGACGTAATTCCGAATGGAACGGGATTTGAGTACAGCACGGGCGACAGGTCCGGCGGAAGGTAGACGATCTCCTTTTGATAGGAGTTGAGGTTAAAGGGCCAGAACGCCTGGCCCCACTCGTCGACCAGCAGCAGTGAGGTGAACTCGAATTGTCCCGCGCGCCAGGGCTGGAACTGGCTGGGAGGAATGGGCTGATTCTGCAGAGGGATCGGCGGCATGATGGGTGGATAGACGCCGGCCTGACCGATGAGCGAGGCCAGGGTCGGATTCGTGACCAGCGAACTGGCGGCCGGGCTGAGGAAGACGCCGGGCGTGCCCAATTGCAACTGCTCGTTGAAGCCGTCGAGCTGTTGCGAGAGGAGGTCCCATTGATCGTCGGTCTGAACGAAGTTGAGCAGGCTCGTCAGCGCCTGGATTTCCTCCGGCGGCAGGCTGGGGTTGTTATTGAGGAATTGCTGAATCCGCGACTGCATGTTGAAGGCGGCGGTCGGCGAAAGCTGGCTGAGGCCCTGCAGCCCGAGGGGCGGCGTAACCACGCTGGCCTGGGTCTGATTCCACGCGTAATAATTGCCCTCGAAAAGCCAATTAGGTGCCTGCGGTGTTCCGTAGGCAATGGGATAGTAGTTGGCTTGCCAGAACATCAGGAGCGGATGCCAGGGATTTTTGATCCAGTTCTGGACTCCGCCGGCGGGATAAATATTGATATCGTTGGCGGGGTCGCTCATGGCTTGCTGGACAGCGGTGGGATCGGCGTGGATGGCGGCGGCGACACTGGCTGCGTTGTTGGGGTCGAGGAAATAGAATTCGTTGACCAGGTTGGCGATGAGCAACGGCGACCAGGGAACACCGCTCACTCCGGTGAGGGAGGGCTGGGGAATAGAGATGCCTGGGGTGGAAGCGATGACCGGACTGCTGTTGAAATTGAAGCCGGTCACGGCCTGTGAGGGAAAGCGGCACTGAATGGTGTTGGGAGTCTGGACGATGCCGCTGGAGCCTGCGCCGGCGAGCAGCACCACCGGGTTGTTGGGGAGAAAGTAAGTACCGTCAATGCCGCGCTTGAGCCGGCGCGTGGCGGGTAATTGCTGGGCCGCGGCATAACCGGCAATGGCCTGATCGAGCTGATCCGGCGTGGAGCCGGAGGGAACCTTGGTGAACAGTGTCGCCACGGAATTCTTCAGGTTGAGGACCTGGCTGGCGAGGCTGCCCCGCACTGTGGGGTCAAGCTGGGCGTTGAACGCGGCAGGAGGATTGCCATTGTTATCGGCCAGGCAGGGAATGGCAGACGTTTCACCGTGGGCCGGGCCCCAGCTCTGGTATTTCCACCACAGGAGATAGAGCTGGCGCTGCAGGGCTGCAAGTTGGATCTCGGCGGCGTCAAGGGCCTGCTGGTCTTGATTGAGCGTAGCCAGCCATGCGGTCTCCTTCGCTTGCTCATCCGGAGAGATCTCCGACGTTGAGTCGGGAGCGTCCACAATTGTCCAACTGTAGCCGCCGTTGCGTCGTTGGAAGAAGCTGGCGCGTAGCTTCTCAGCGAGCACGGCCGATCCGTCGGGCCGGTCAAAGACATCGAGCTGGTTGAGCTGAAAGGCTTCGAGCAGCTCGGCATCGATAGTCACGCCGTCATGGGCGGCCTGGTTGGAGATCAGCGCTGTAAGGGCTTCGATGGACGTGTTGCCTACTGCGACCGTGACCGGCGATTTGGTCGCGTCGGGCATATAGGAGGGAGGCAATTGACTGCTCTGCCACGCAACGCCGTTCACCTGCCCAAGCAGGAGCGACCAGGCGGCGGTCAGCGACGGGTCGGTGCCGGTGGGCAGCGTCCAGCCGAGGGCGGCCATTTGGGCTACAAAAAACGGTTCGGCGGTGGCGATGATGGCGCATCCGGGAGCTTGCGCCACGGCGATATCAGTGGTGATGGCAAGTGCAGTCGTTGAGACGGATGGGTTGAGATAGATGTAGGTGGTCTGGACCATCGCTCCGGTGTTTCCGGCAGCGATATTCAACACTGTATCGTTGGGGCCGGTCAGGGTTCCTGCACTCCAGGCAACCTCCACGGCTGAAGACTCCGTGAAGGCCAGCGTGCTCCCGTAGCCGCTCAGGGAGTTCGGGCTGACGACAGCGAGGCCGGAATTAAGGGGGTCATTTGCCGACGAAGAAAACCATCCGAAGACCTGGTAGCTGAGAGTCTCATCGGGAACGTCATAGAGCGGATCGACAAAGGAAAAGACGTTGTTGCACTGCGACTGGTAAAAGGCAAAAGCGGGATTTCCCGGCCCCATGGAGGTGAGCCCCAGCGAAGTGCCCAACTCTGTCCACGAGCCCAACTGGACGTTGCGCCCCATTTTTACGGCTTGCGGAGTCGGATTGGCAGAAGAAGCGGGCTGAGTATAAAGTGTGGCGTTCTGCGAGATGTTCATTTGCGGGGGTTGCGTGCCCGGCGGGTAGACGTAATCGCTCTCGACGATCCACGCCGTGGCCTGGCGGCCGGTGAGGGGTCCGCTCAAACGGACGATGAGCCACCGGTTGGGAACGAGCGGATAGACGGTCATCCCGGTTACGTTGTCCTGCGTTCCGCTGGTAAAGGCCTTGGGCAGGCGCCATTTCAGGTAGACACCGTTGTAGTACTGCGAGGAAGGAACGTTGTGGGGCGGCACGTTCACCTGTTTGGTGAAGTTGGTGTCGTTGCCATTGGTGAAGGGCTGCCCGTTGCCCATCCCCTGGATGAAGGTGTAGGTCATCTGGGTGCGCAGGAAGGTCTGGAACTGGTTTTTGGGCGCGCGCACCGCGTCGTTGACCACCAGGGCTTCGACCGTCATGGGGACAAGGAGGGGATCGTTACTCATGGAATTCCTTCCGTCAGGGTTCACGTGGTTGGGAATGACTGCGACTGGGGAGCGGCGACCAGTTGCAGGGCGAAGTCACCCGCGCCGAAGCCGCCGTAGACGTTGAGAGTGAACTGGGCGCTTCCCGCGACAATCTCCGGCGGGGCGAGCAGGCCGACGGCCGGCTGCGGGCCGGTAATCAGGAACGGCAGCGAATTCGAAGCCACGCTGCCGACCTGAACGCTCACATTGACCGTGCCGGGCGACGAGACGAGGTTGGCGGGAACCATAACGGTGACCTGAGTGGGCGTTGGCGGGTTCTGCGGAGAGAGCGAGGTCGGGCCAAAGTTCACCGTGGGGTTCTTGCCGAAGTTCACTCCCTCGACTGTGAGCGGGAAAGAGTTGCCACCGCCGGCGAGGGCAAATGAAGGGCCGATCGAGCCGATGGTTGGGCTCGCGTTGGTGATGGTAAAGGGAGAATTGTTTGAGGTCACGCCATCCAGGGTTACAGCTACGGTCGCGCTGCCCTGATTCGCAATCAGACTGGCCGGAACGGATGCCTTCAACTGCTGATCGCTGACGAGGGCGGTCGTGAGAGGATTTCCGTTCCAGGTGACGACTGCGCCTTGCGCAAAGGCCGCGCCGAAGACGGTGAGGGTGAAGCCCGCGCCGCCCGCCATGGCCACACTGGGCGTGATCGAATTGATGATCGGGTCGGCGGCGACCACACTCAGGGTGACGGGATTCGATGTGTCGCCGCCCAATACTTTCGGGGGCGCAGCACCGAACGCCAACCTTAGCCGCGCCGGTGTGCAGTGCTATGTACTGGCCGTGAATGCGACGGGAAGTCCCAACCGGAAAGATTCGCATGGGACGAATACGAACAGTGTGGTGCTGCTCTATGTCTACAACGGCGTGCGCATGTTTTTGATGGGCGATGCGAGCACGGAGACCGAGAGCTTCATTCTGGATTCCGTCAAATACAACAATCTGAACTCGCTGTTGCCCAACTCCAAAGTGTCGATGCTCAAGATGGGTCATCATGGCAGCGATACATCTTCGGGCGAGGACTGGGTCAAGGCGATTCAGCCTAACCTCCTGTTTGTCAGCACCGATACCCGCCAATTCGGCTCGAATGGCAAAGGCATGCCGACAGACTCACATCTGAAGGAAGTCATCGACTGGTCGGGCAAGGTTGAAGATCTGCCGGCGGACTTCTGCCACTCTTTTGTTTATTGGGCCGACACCGGCAACAAGAAGTTCGCTGCCGGCACACCGACACTGCGGGCAGTATGCACCACGCTTTACAGCCTGCAATACGACTCGACTGGAGTGAACTTCGAATCCGAGGGAGGCTCCTGGTACAGCTATGTGCAAGACTCCGGATCGCCGCCCGTACTGATCGGATGGACAGGTCCGAAGATCACCTGCTAGCGCGCGTCAACGAATCCTGGCCTGCGAACGACGCTCAAAAGCAATCCTCCAGGCCTTCCACGCTGTTTCCTTGTACCCCGCTGCACGAACAGTATCCGTGACGACGGCTGGACGAGCGAGGCAAATGAAATGACTGTAGCGGAACTCCAGCAACTTCTCTCGGGAACTACTCCCGGCTCCACGTTTACGATGAACGATACCGCGTTGGGAATTGACGCGGTGAAGCAACTCTTCGATCTGACGCTGCCAAATTCCACGCTCACCGTCGATGCGGCGCAGCCGGACGCAGCCAAGCTCTCGCTCGCAGGCACCATTACCGTGGGCAATGCGAACAATGCTCCGGTGACGGTGACCTTCTCGACCGATGCCACCGCAACCACTGTCACCGGCCTGTTGATCGATATCGTTGAGCCAGATTGGACCATCGCGACAAGCTTCCTGAATCTGACACTAAGCTTTCTGCAGCTATTCAAGTTTCAGGCATTGCACCTGCTGCTGAGTGCGGAGCCGGACGCCGAAGGCAACACCGCGGCGCAGGCCGGCATCGGCTCGACGCTGCAATTCAATGCCAGCGCCGGCAACGTGACACTCAGTTTGAGCGGCTTTGCCGATCTCTCCCAGCAGACCGCCGACATCGCTCTCGAAGGCAGCTTTACCGGCGTCAACATGGCCAACCTTGGGGCGTTGGCGCAGTTCGTTACCGGCGCCGACTTCAACATTCCCCCCACGATTCCACTGGCCTCGTCGCTCGAACTCAAGGGGCTCAGGGTCGTCGTCAATCCGGGATTGCAGAACATCGTAATGGCGGCAATCACGGTGGGATCGTCGAAGCCGTGGACGATTATTGCTAAGCGCTTCGAGTTCGAATCCCTCGATGTGCTTTTTGCGGTGAGCCTTCCAACCGCGTCGCCAAAGGTCACCGCGACAGTCGCATCCGTTCTGCAGATAGACGACGTCGATGTGGCTGCGTCCGTCACGATCCCGGATCTCGTGCTGACTGCGGTTTTGCAGGACCAGGTGTCCCTGGGGCCGTTCATCAGCACTTACCTCCCCGGTGTCACCATCGACAGCTTCAACATCAGCCAGTTCGCCATGTCGCTCGATATCCGGAACCTGCAGTATTTCGGAGCCATCGACATCACCGGCAACTGGCAACTGGCGCAGGATGTCGCGCTCGAAGAGCTGTTCATGACCATCTCCGGCGAGGGAACGAGCGCCACTGGACAGATCACCGCGACGTTCAACCTGGGCGGGACCGATGTTCTCATCGGGGCCTCCTATTCAGGACCCTCGACAGGCTGGACCTTCATGGGATCCACCGTCGGCGACAGCACGATTCCGATCGGCCATCTCATCAATGGCGCGCTCAGGACCTTCGGCGCCGGTTTGCCCGGACCCATTGCCGATCTGACGTTGTCAAAAATCCTGCTTACGCTTACCACCGGCGACAGCACAGGAAACAATCGCGCCTTCAATTTCACCTGCCAGGGCACGACGACAGTTTCAGATGTGACGGTGCAGTTCACTCCCACCATCGCTCTGGCCTACGATCCAACCGCCAAGAAATGGGGAGGCGTCTACGGTGGAACGCTGGTGCTCAATGCTCCGCAGAACCAGGAACTGACGTTCAACGTGACGTTCAGCGATACGCCAACCGATATGTCGCTTAAGGCTACTTACTCGGGCAGCGAATTAGGCTTTGACACCTTTGCCGCAGCGATCGGCTTCACTTCGTTCCCCACGATTCCGCCCAGTCTCGACTTGGGCCTGGTAAGCGCGGGGTTCAGCTACGACTTCACCACCAAGGCGATGGTTTTCGGCGCCGGATCGAAGACCTACGCGAGCAACGCGGTCTTCGTCACCTTCATTCCCAAATCGCAGACGGTGCGGCAGTACTTCTTCCTGCTCGCCGTCAACCAGACCTTCAGCCTCTCGAAGCTGCCCCTGGTGGGCGAGGAACTGGCAAAACTCGAGAACATCCAGGTGGGCAATCTGCTGCTCATCATCGGATCGGAGACGGCCGACCAGGCAACGGCAGTCGCGGTAAACGCACTCATTACGGCACTCTTCCCAGCCAGCTATCCCACTTTGCCCGCTACAGGCACCGCCGGCACATTCGTACTCACCGCGACCCTCACTTTCGGCTCCGACCCTCTGCCGTTGAGCGTCGCTCTAGGAGGAAGCACCAAGCAGCAGCAGGCGCTGCTGCCCGCCGTTGCCGGCGCAAATCCAGCCGCCGCCCAGATCGCGGCCAGCTCAACTTCGGACGGCGCCACATGGTTCAACGTGCAGAAGAGCTTTGGACCGGTAACATTCCAGCGCATCGGAGTGATGTATCAGTCGGACCAGCAGACACTCTGGTTCGAGCTCGATGCGACCATGGCATTCGGTCCTGTCACGATGGATCTGGTCGGCCTTGGCCTCGGTTCGCCGCTCAGCAGCTTTGAGCCGAAGTTCTTCATCAAGGGGCTGGGCATTGCGTACTCCAATCCGCCGTTGACCATCGCCGGATCGCTTACCAATCTCGCGCCTCCGGGGCAGGATTACATCGAATTCGAAGGTGGCGTCACCATCGGCACGGGCGAGTTTACCGTCACCGCCTTTGGCTATTACGGCAACAAGCACCAATACAGCTCGATGTTCATCTTTGGCGACATCGCCTACGACTTTGGCGGTCCGCCGGCCTTCTTTGTCACCGGCATTGCGCTTGGTTTCGGCTATAACTCCAATCTGCGCATCCCCACGATCGACGAGGTGCAGAGCTTCCCCTTTGTGCAAGTGCTGCCCACGTCCATGGTGCCGAACACGGGTATCTTCGGCGAAAACCCCACGCCCCAGGCCGTGCTTGACGTCATCATGAATACCACCCCCCCGTGGGTTAAGCCCGTCGAGGGTTCATTGTGGTTTGCCGCCGGCATCACCTTCACCAGCTTCGAGCTTGTGAACTCGCAGGCGCTGATTCTCGTTCAGGTCGGCAATGATCTGGTGATTGCCTTGGTAGGCACATCGCGGGCGCAGTTCCCGCAGGCGCTGGGCAAGGAGGTTCCGGTCTACGCCTACATCGAGCTTGACCTCTTGATCGAGTTCGCGCCCATGCAGGGCGTCTTCAGCGTGCAGGCGGTCCTGGCCAAGAGTTCGTTTCTGTTGGACAAGGCTTGCGTGCTCACCGGCGGCTTCGCGTTCTTTGTCTGGTATGGGTCGAATCCCCATGCCGGCGATTTTGTACTCACGCTGGGCGGCTATAACTCGGGATTTACACCGCCCGGTTACTATCCCATCGTCCCCCAGGTAGGCTTCCACTGGTCGCTCGATTCCTCCATCAGCATCTCCGGAGGCGCGTACTTCGCGTTGACTCCCGCGGCGCTCATGGTGGGCGGCGAGCTGAACGCGACGTATCAGGCGGGAAATCTCAAGGCCTGGTTCGATGCCCACGCCGACATCATCGTGCAGTGGAATCCGTTCTGGTTCTACGCCGACTTCGGGATCACCATCGGCGCGTCGTATAAAGTGGACCTGCTCTTTACCAGTTTCACAGTCACCGTCGAGCTCGGTTGCGATCTGGAGGTTTGGGGACCGCCAACGGGCGGAAAGGTGGGCGTGGATTGGTACATCATCTCCTTCTCGATTCCCTTCGGCGCCTCGAAGAATTCGTCCAAGCCAGTGTTGAACCAGTGGAGCCAGGTGCAGGCCATGCTGCCCAACACCGGCGACTCGACTAAGCCAAATGTGCTGACACTGGCCCCGGCCGCTGGCCTCACCTCGCCCACCACCAGTCCCTCAAACTCGGACAAGAGCAAAGTTGGGTCCAGTCTTCGCGCCGCTGTTCCGGGCAGCGTTCGCGCCAATGCCGCCGGCGATCCCATTCCTGTTGCCGCTCCATGGATCGTGCGCGGCGGGCAATTCAGCTTCAAGACCTCCTGCTCGGTTCCCGCCAGCAGCGCAACCGTAGGCAGCGCCCACGCATTTAACGGCAGCCAGTTCAACGTGGCGCCCCTCGGCTGGACGGGCATTTCGGCCACCCACGAGTTGACGATCCAAAGCAGCACGAAGGTCGATGCTTCTCCTGCGTTCCAAGTCACGCCCTCGTTCGCCAATGTTCCCAGCCAGCTATGGGGATCGCAATCGTCTTCAACGCCCGACGGCGCCAATCAACTGGTGCCCAACCAGCTGGTGGGCCTGTCGCTGGTCGTCAATCCGCCCGAGATCGGCGCCTCGGCCGGCCCTGTCAATGTCTCCGTGAACCTCGCCAGCGTTGACCTCTCCATCGCCGGCGGGTTGATCGGGCTCAGCGCCACTGCGCAGCCGGTGGGCGACATTGCCGTCAACAGCTCAACCACTCTTTCGGTCATCGCGAATCCCGGCACCGGCGTTGGCTCGACCACTGCGGCGCAGGCGCGCGACGGGATTCTCACCGCACTCGGAGATCTCGGCTACGCCCCGCAAACCAAGAACGATCCCATGACCAACTTCGCCAGTCAGGCGGGCAGCTCCTTTATGGCTGTCCCTCTGCTGGTGTCCTAGCTTTCGTCTGTTTGAGGAGACCAACGTGGCAGCTTCGAATCTCGCCAACCTTCCTTCGCCGCCGCCCATCGGCAGCCTGCAGTTCTTCGATGGGTACTTCCCGGCCCTTGTGGCAGACACCTACGCCATCGCGCTGACGCATGCGCTGAACGGCAACGCCGGCGCGCCCTCCTTCCAGGCCGATCAGATCGTGATTGTCGAGGCCCCTGAGTTCCGCATCGATTCCGGCATTCTGGTCAGCATCTATCCTCCCTCCGGCTCGACGGACATGTACGGGCAAAAGCTGCCCTTCGTTGTGCTCAACGATCCCTCGCTTCCCTGGGAGCGTAGCCTGGTTCCGGGCCAGCCCCAGCCCAATCCTGCCAGTCCCACCGCATGGATGGCGCTGCTCATCTTCGCTGCCGGAGAGATGATCCTCCCCCAGGGCTCGAACAACCCGGTCAGCACCACGACCGTGCAGTTGCTGCTCACTCCAAACGACACCGTGCTCAAGCCGCAGATTTCCACCAGCAAGGTCGCAGCGGATGTATTGAATTCGCAGTGCCAGACCATCACCATTTCTGGCCTGACCTTCAACGCCGTCGTTCCCACCACCGCGGAGCTGCCGTTGCTCACCCACTGCCGCGCGGTCAACACACTGGACGAAGGCGAGCAGCTGTTCAGCGTCTTGCTGGCCAACCGCCTCCCTCAAGCCAATGCCAGCCCCGCAGCTCCGATGCAATACTTCGCGCACCTCGTCTCGCTCGAGGGTTTCGCGTCTTACATGGGACCGAACGCCACGCCCATCCCCAAAAAGCTCAACTCGCAGGAGCTGATGGATGTGCAGATGGTTTCGCTTTATAACTGGAGTTTTACCTCGCTGCCCGCAACCGGCGAGAGCTTCAGGCAACTGATGACGGGCCTCGTCGCCAGCCAGCAAGCCTCGGCGACGCAGCAGAGCACCGTCACGCTCCAATTGCCGCTGCCGCCGAATACCTCCGCGCCGCAGCCAGTGCAGGACCGGCTGAATGAGGGCTTTGTGCCTCTCACATTCGTCTCTGGCAGCCAGGAAGAGAGCTTTGCCTGGTATCGCGGCCCATTGACTGCCCAGGTGCCGCAACCCTTGCCGGAGGTCGGCAACCCGGCCACGGCATTGCGCGCAGCCACCACCGCCGACGAGTTGATGATCTATCTCGCCGAGCAAGGCATGTTCGACCTCAGTTACGCCGCCGCATGGAATCTCGGTCGCAATCTGGGCTTGGCCGACGCCGTCTTTGCGCGCCAGGTGACCACCTATCGCAATGCGGTCTCGTCCTCATTTGCGACATACGCACAGCGGACTTCGCTCACACACCTCGCGGGGCGCGTTCCCGCCGCGGAACTGTTGGCCAACAACCTCACCCAGCGGAAGTTCGCGTCCATGGTCGCCAGCGGCATGGGTCACTCCTGGACTAAAGCACTGACATCGGTTCGTCTGCGCGGGGAAGGGTCGCTATCCGCCGCGCAGGACACAGCGCCGGTGCTGGCAGCCTCGGCGCGCCCGGCCAGCCGCTTCGCCCGCAGGCCGATGCTGCATCCCCGTCTGGCCGTATCCTCGCCGGAGGCCGCGGCCGCCGTTTCAACGGATTTGAACGAGATCGTGCAATCGGTCGCCGAATGGCTCGCCAACCTGAGCCTGTTATATCCGGTGCCCTTTTCCCACCTCGTGCCCAACCCAGGCATGTTGCCCGTCGAATCGCTTCGCTTCTTCTATGTCGATCCCGCCTGGATCGATGCGCTCGTCGCCGGAGCCCTCAGCATCGCGCTGCACAGCACCGCCGACGTCGCCCAGCAAATGGCCATGATGCCTACAGTCAAGAAGGCGATCTACAAGTATCGCGCGCGCAGCTTCCGCAGGGTTCGTCCCGATGCGGCCATTCACCCTGCCAGCGCAGCGGGCAACGTAGTCGCCAGCGCCAACGCGGGCGGCAACGGAATCTCCATGACCGGCGTTTTGATCCGCTCGGCCGTGGTCTCGGGCTGGCCCAAGATGGTGGTCGCGGCAACAGTAGGCGGGGCACCCCTCAACCTCGTCCGCGACGACTGCCCATCACCTTCCGTCCGCCTCTGCCTCTTCGATGGCATTCCCGACACCGTGACGCTTTCCGAGCCGTACCAGGGCGTGCTCTTTGGCGTCGAGAATCAGGGCGTCTATCCGCGCTGCGTCACGGCCCCAGCCTTTACCGGATCGCAGATCGCCAATGCCAGCCCGGTCGCCCCGGCATTCCGCACTCCGCCATCGGGCTATCTCGGCGGGGTCCT
>Ga0206811_1154_pt1 | contig 11672 bp, 8 predicted proteins | sample Alteio_BWOrgCont_53_FD_152886 | JGI IMG/M metagenome (GOLD analysis project Ga0206811, IMG submission 152886) | Enriched cells from forest soil in Barre Woods Harvard Forest LTER site, Petersham, Massachusetts, United States -... | ecosystem: Environmental > Terrestrial > Soil > Temperate forest > O... | reverse complement strand
CCTTTGGTGGTTCCTTTGATGTTTCCTTTGATGTTTCCTTTGATGTTTCCTTTGATGTTTCCTTTGATGTTTCCTTTGGTGTTTCCTTTGATGTTTCCTTTGATGTTTCCTTTGATGTTTCCTTTGATGTTTCCTTTGATGTTTTCTCTAACGACTCCTTTGTTGACTCATTTGATGTCTCATTTGATGTTTTCTCTAATGACTCTGATGACTCTGATGGCTCTGATGATTCACTTGATGACATCATTAATTTACGTGATTTTATTAATCCATAATCAACATCAGAGATATTATTTTCTGATTCATTTATTTCCGATGATAATGATGTTTTTTGTTTTTTAGATGGAACATTAACATCATTTTTTTGTGATAATACTATGGACATATCATAGGAATTTTTCTTAGCTATTTCCATTACATGCTCATAAAGGTTATTTATAGTGTTAAATAAATCAATATCAATCATTTTTCTTAAGAATGTCACATCTTTTCTATTCCATTTTCCATCACCGATTGAAAAACATTTTGATGAGTGATTTGTAAATTGAATAATAATAACATTCAATACATCTACAGTCTTTTTAATTTTTTCATAAAATTGTTTTTGTTGTTTTTCTTGTATAATCGTGCCCATTTTATTTTTGACATCATAAAGTAATGTATCAATAGTGTCAATGTTAAACTTATCAATAATTTTTCTTTTCATTATATCAATGCTTTAATCTGCTAGTTGTTATTATGAAATTTAATAAATAGACATTCGTAACTAATTAATTTTTCAATTTTTTTTTTATGAATATATATATATATGGCAGACCATTTTCAGTTAAATAAAGTAAAAACAATGGATGTCAATAAAAATGATATAACAAATATGTTTCATTTATTTTTTCAACTCTCACGCATTGATTCCTATGGGAATAATTCTTGTATTGATTCCTATGGGATTAACTCTTGTGTTGATTCCTATGGGATTAACTCTCATGCATGGACTCCTACGTGATTAACTCTCACGCATTCATCCACACATCGAACACCATGTATTCGATTTATTTATTTCTTTTCTATTCATAGAAAAAATGGCAGGAATAGTTAATGATCCTTTCAGCGATTCGCAAACGAACAACACAACACTAACATCAGGTGCATGGACTCCGACAAACTCGTCAAGAATTTTGGCATCTACACCACCAACTGATACCCAAATGATAGATGTATCCCCATTTCCTGGATGGACTTTTTCTCCCAGTGATGCTAGTTCAGTGTGTGCTTTAGCTTATGTTTATAACACGCCACAAAATTTTACAAGTATGTCCACAATAACCATACCAATTTTCGCCGTTAATGCCGGTACATTTAGTCTTACAATGCAACTAACAGATTCAGGAAGCGTGAGTTCACCAGAAGTATTGGGAGCTTATTCGGGTCTGGTTGGAACACCAGTCACTTGGACAATTAATGGTATAAATTTTCCTACAGTGAATTTAACGCTGGTTTCTCAAATGGTACTTCGAGCACGTGGTAGTGCATCATCTGGTTTTGTCGGTGCAGCGAATGCATTAACAAGTGCAATAGCCTGTATGCCCAAAGATACGATGATACTGATGGCAAATGGCAAGGAAACTCCAATACAAAACATAGTACGAGGTGATTTGATAGCCGGTAATTTAGAATGTAACATAACACATAAAGTGGCATATATAATGCATTCTGAACTGAGTGCTATAGTTCCAATAGATATTGTAAAAATTACAAAGGGAACATTAGGACAAAATAAACCAAACAAGGATTTATTTTTGAGCGGATGGCATCCTATCCTATGGAATCAAAAAAGACGTCCAGCAAAATGTTTTCAAAAATTTATGGGTGTTACATGGTGGAATAATACAATAACAGCAGGCGAAATTCTTCCTGTCGATACTAATGAACAAAAAACATATTCATTGTACAATTTACAATTCGATCATGATGGTCTGTTCGTAGCAAATGGAGTAATTGTACAAGCAGTTTCTCCTTATTCCAATTTATTTCCTTTAAACAAAGAATTATTTTTTGATTCAACACTATACAAAGATGACCTAACATGGGAATCCTACATTGAAGAAACTCCATGGGATGATTCAATGATATCAGATATACCTGTTTAAAATGAATCATTGAATTAATTGCACCCATTTCAAATTTTTTCCAGTATATTTATCATCGTAATCCACTCATCGGTATGTGTCAATTTAGAAATCAATTGAGAAATCAATTGAGAAATCAATTGAGAAATCAATTGAGAAATCACTTGAGAAATCAATTGAGAAATCACTTGAGAAATCAATTGAGAAATCACTTGAGAAATCAATTGAGAAATCACTTGAGAAATCACTTGAGAAATCAATTGAGAAATCACTTGAGAAATCAATTGAGAAATCAATTGAGAAATCAATTGAGACGATAAAAAAAATCTCGTCCGAGACACATACAGTCCGCCCAGTAAAAAATGTCATGTTGCGTTAAAGTAATATTGTGTAATTGTATAATTGTGTTACACTATTTTATTTTAATAGGACAGATTGTAATTAAAATGTAAAAACATAAACAATATCAGGCATGGTAAATCCATTGAAATTGGATGCAGATGCATTTGTATATGCACCATGATTTCGAATAATAATCCAATTACCGCAAACTAATTCTGGTAAAAAAATATCATCCACAATTTTGTCCATAGAATCACATGTTTGTCCAAATATCACTGATTTATAAATTGATTGTTCCTTATGAATCGGTTTCAAAAGTTCAAGGACAGGAATTGCCTTGTCAAAAATAATATTATTGAATAAACCGTACAAACTCGAATTTATGTAATAATGGATTATTTTTTCTTCAATATTTTTTTCGATAATTTTTCTGCAAATGACATTTGTTACGAGAGTACCACAACTTGTGGCGAAAAATCTTCCTGGTTCAGCGATTACTTCTAATGAATTGTTCATATCTGCAAATGATTTAGTGAGTTCATTTGTGATACTTTGTGCTATCTCAATAAATTTTTTATCGGATTCTTCATCATTACATCCCGGAAATCCACCACCTATGTCTAGAAAATTCATTTCAAATCCATGTGTTTTGCCTATATCAAATACTTCCCTCGCAAGAACGATTGCGTCAGCATATGAAGCTGCATTTCCACAACATGATCCTACATGAAAACTAATGCCAATAATATTTAAGTTTAAAATTTTGGCCAAATTAAATACACCAGATAAATTATCCTTTGGGCAACCAAATTTTGAACCAAATGGTAGTTTAGATTTAGAATCATCAACCAAAATTCTAAGAACTAATTTGGCGTATGGATGATATATGGAAATTTTTTTTAGTTCATCTTCACTATCAAATGTCATTTTACTAATTCCTTGTGATTCAGCAAATGTAATACTTGCAATTTCTTTAACAGGATTTGCAAAAATTATTTTATCAGGATCAACATCAAGTTCTCTTACAATTGAAATTTCTGTCTTAGACGCAACATCAAAACCAACACCAAGATCTACCAATGTATTTAATAATAATTTATCAGGATTGCATTTAACCGCATAAAATATTTTAATACGAGGCATATGTTGCATCCATAATTTATATCTTCTAAAAATGGGACCTATATCAATTAAAAAAAAACTATTTAAACTAGCCCTCGTTTCAATAATATTTTCAATGACATGAATCATGGTATATTCTTCTTGATCATACATGCGAATGTTATGTTCATTTATCATTGATACTAATCCCTGTACGTCAATGCTCACTATATCCAATTCTTCTGCTCCCTTTTTGAGTTCCTTGACGACTTCGTTTTCCACATTGCTTTTTTTGGTGGATTTCCTGTTGAGAGTGGTTGTAGCCATCATACCTTTTGATGGTAGATGGTACTTGCTCTGTTGCTGATTGTATTACTTGTAGGGTATGTTTTTATTCAATTTTTTTTGTATTGGGTTTGGGCTACTTTAGGCTACTTTAGATTTTTTGGATCAAATACAAAAAAAAATTGACAGTTCTTACTTATTGAAATGACTTAAACAATATCATGCTATAGTATAACATAACACAACACAATATGGGTTCTGCTATATCATGCATAACTAATGCACATTCGTCATCCAGAACTTATGTTGATGATTATATTGACAATATAATTTATAATCCGCCGGTCATAACTCAAACCGAAATTGGGACATTAAATGCACTTTCTCAGTGCGGAAAAATTTCATCATTTTTTTGTTACACAAAAAACAATGATGGAATTGCCGCATTCAAAACTAATATAATAAATGATCCAATAAATAATCAACAATCTGAATCTGAATCTAAATCTAAATCTGAATCTGAATCTGAATCTGAAACTGAAAAATACATTATTTTCTCACATGGAAATGGATGTGATATCTACAAAATGTGTGAATATTTTGTTAATTTGGCCTCAATCATAAATGCGTGTACAAATACAAAAGTAAATATTATCTGTTATGACTATATAGGCTATAGTATATCAGCACCAAAGACACCATCGGAACAAGGATGTTATGACAGTTTGGAAGCTATCATGTGTTATGTACAAAATAATTTACATGTGAATCCACAAAATATATATCTTATCGGTCAATCATTGGGAACTGGTGTTGTGATCGACTATGTGTCAAAAAATAAGACATGGACTACACCCATTATGTTGATTTCTCCGTATAAAACCATATGTCGTGTGGTACTTGATTCATGTTGTGTAAATCCCATTGATAAATTTACAAGCATTTATAAATTACAAAACATTACGTGTCCTGTTAAGATATTACATGGAGAACAAGATAGAATAATCAACATCTCACACGGTAAGGAAATGTATGACAAATTGATAAATAAATCACTACAACCAGTTTGGTTTGAAGATACTGATCATAATGATATCATAGATAAAATTCTACCTGATCATTACTTGGAAGTATTGAATTATACTGCGAAATAAAAATTGATTATTCATATTCATATTTATTACTAAGTTTATTTGCCCAAAAAAAAATATCTAATTTTTTGATTAAAAAATTGGATATTCTTGGATATATGTCACCAATTTATTTTTATCATAAGCATATACAATTTTTGGCTTGCGTCGTATTATTACATGAATTTACGTCAACCAATGTTATATTGTCTTGTTTTATTTTATAACCAGTATATGTATCTTTATGCGAAGCTATTTTTGTTTGATAAGAAATTTCTACACTATCAGATTCGTAAGAACAATTAATAGGCCCATAATTATCAGCTAATGTTTTCCATTTATACATAGGATGATTTTTTCCGATCATAATTATCTTTTATTTTATCAAAATTAAATTTTGTATCTTTGGATGTGTACATATCGAACAATTGTTTGATGATATCGTGACAACTATTACAATTGTTCATTATATTCAATATTTATTGATATATTATCTATGTTGTTAAGATAGAATATTATTTTTTCAATTTTTTCTTTGATATCATCCATGAATTATCGGTTGCATTCTTTTTGTTATCTGTTTGTTATCTGTTTGTTATCTGTTTGTTATCTGTTTGTTATCTGGTTGTTGTCTGTTTGTTATCTGTTTGTTATCTGTTTGTTATCTGTTTGTTATCTGTTTGTTATCTGTTTGTTATCTGTTTGTTATCTATATTAATGTTTTTAATGATCCTTATTTTTTTGTTGTGATCCTTAATTTTTTGTGTGTAGCAAAAAAATGCCAATCATTCTCTTGTAACCAAATAAGTTTCCAATAATTCATCCTCTGATAAATTAAGATCGGAACTATTGTTTTGTTCAATTTTTTCAGACGCAGAGTATTGTTTCAATGTTTCAACGCGCACGTCCGTTACCATAAAATCAGTAGATTTGTCATCCTTTCGCGTGATAATTTCGATTATGCTATTGGGTTTGGTGTTGAGGACCAAACACCATTTGTATTTATCTTCCTCTATAACTTCTATAGCCATTTCTCCATTTCTAAATGGACTGGTTATTTCACGAATATTTGGTACTTCAGTATCTTTTCTTAATAATGTACCAATTCGATTGTGCATGAAAGCACGGAAATATGTAGAAATAATTTTTCCTAAATCCATTTCAGGATCTATCATCATACTAGAAATTAGATTCATTATAAATTGAGGAGGTTTACTAACATTATTTTGTGTATGTTCATTAGTAAAGGAATTTGTATTGATAATGTTACGATAATTCTCGAAAACTTTTTTACGAATATCTGCTATAGGATATTTTTTTCCGATGATGTTACTTGTGTAGATTTTATATTCTCGTTTGCATTGCTCGTTTGTTTGTCCAGATGGAATAATGTCTTTGAAATTTGAATCTAACATAACAACATAACCATAATTTGGTATATAGTATGAAATACCATCAATAACATATTTCCAATATCCCGATGCTTTTCCGTAAATTTGCAGATCTTTTATATATACGTTATCTTCTATGGTCATATTTCTCATATATATGCCATCAATTTGCATTACATATAATGCAGCAATAATTTGAAATAAAACTCCAAACCAAACAGGTTCTTCATGATAACCATGACTAATCATTTTATTGACAATACCTTCTTTTTCATATATTCTTGAAGCCCATTGATATAGATTATGATTTGGTGCTTCCGTAATTATTATTAAAGTCGTACCACTGTATACTTGCATTATGGGATCTATTTCATCTGGTAACTTTGCAATCACTTTTTTTGCCATATCTGGCAATGTCATTGGTCTGATTATATCAGTACTTGGTTTGACAGAAGAAAAAAGAGTATGTATTTCAATAAATCTTTTGTATTCTGCTGATAATTGTTCCTTTTGCGTTAGTGTTCTTTTTTTGAGGGAAAAGAAATCTATTTTTTTGTTGGGTGATAGTAAAAATCCATAGACTAATGGAAAATTTGGCGATTTTTTCTTTTTCAATATATTGTCTCTTATATATTCATAATAAGCTAACTCTCTCCAAACATCATATTCCTTATATGTGGGTTGTCTCAATGTATATAAATAATATTCAGCACATGATAATGAATATAATCTGATATTGAGTCCAATGGAGTTTTTAGCACAGATGGTACTTTGGCTTATTTTATCCATTTTGATAGGAAAACATGATCTGTAGATAAGGAGTCCGAACGGCAGTCCTTTATATGGATTATTGTAGAGCGGACTATAATAATTTGGATTTAGTTCCATGATTTTAATATAGGACATTAAGCTATTATGACCATTTGAATCAATGCTAATTTCTTCGCCATCTTTTTTTATTAAGATTGGATAGATGTAATTGTATAACTGTAATCGTTCGCCTAATGTTGTACTTGTAAATTGATTTTCTTTTCCTGGTAAAATATTTTCATATATTTTATTCATTTCAACATGCCCACCCGTTGGTCCAGGTAAATTAATGTTGTAAACTTGTTGCATTGGCATTTTGAGATTTGGTCCATATGAAAATGCACTAGTTGGCGCGGATAAATATTGAAATGCCGCTGGTGAGAATTTTTTTGGAACAAATGGTATTTCTATTTGTGGAACATATGGATTGTATAAACCAAATGGCTTTTGTTGTTCGGGCGGTGGTGCAAACATTTCAAGTTTGAATGTTGGTTGTGCTGGTGCACCTTGATACGATGTAGTCGATTTGGATTGGGTGATTGGAATTCCCTTACCACTAGTTCCAGTTGTACCAGTTGTTCCTGTTTTTGCATTTCTTTGAGAAATGGGTTGCTGTGGTTGTGAGGGCTGTTGTTGTGGTTGTGATGGCTGTTGTTGTGGTTGGTCATCTTGTTTCTTATTGATGTACACTTCTTTTGCCACGTTCGTATTAAATGGTGTATTTTGGACGCCCCTCGTTTTGGATATAAATGGAACCACATCTTGTGTGTTACCTGCACCTGCTTTTTGTTGATCCGGATTCATTGAAAAAAAAAAGGATATTTGTTATTTGCATTATTTACATTATTTACATTATTTACATTATTTGGTCTGCCACCCATTTGCGATTGCGGTAATTGATTTGGTTGGTATTGTTGTTGTTGCTGTTGTTGCATCAATAACGCAGCCATGAGATTTTGATCCATCTGTGGTTGTTGTTGCATTTGCGGAGACGAACCCATTGACATGCCATTAGCTCCGAAATACCGCATTAATGTATCATTATCCACTTGTTGCATCATGGGGTTTTGCATCATGGGATTTTGCATCATGGGATTTTGTATTGGATTTTGGATGGTACTTGGAATTTGTGTCGGCATATTCGGTGGTAGTTGCCCAGGTAAGGATTGATTTTGGGATTGATTTTGGGATTGATTTTGATCCATTTGATATTGTTGTGCCAAAGCTTGAGCAATTTGATTATAATTTGAAGAACCAGGTCTCGCATTGTACTCTGAAGGATTGACTCCCAACAATGCACCGATATTATTAACTCTAGAAGGTATACCATTATTTTGAATGGTAGCCACATTCTCATTTTGAAATTGGTTCTGTAATTGGTTTTGAAATTGGTTTTGCAATTGATTTGGTAATTGATTGTTGTACATTTGATTACTGTGCATTTGATTGATGCGTCTATGTCCTTTATACGTTTTTTGTTTATCATTCGAATCAGACAAAGATTGCCTCGGTCCTATACGTGCCTCAGAAATATTTATTATTCTGGATGGTCTGTGACTAGGTTTTCTTTCTTCCGTTTTTTCTGTTTCGTCAGTTATTTCGTTAGCTAATTCTTTTCTGTTTGAAATATTATTTCGTTTAGAATGAGCATTTTTTTTAGTTGAATTCTTATCACTCATAATGTCTATATCATTATTATAATATTTTTTATTTGGCTCAAAATTTCCTTCTAGGGTTGTATGAATAGTCTGGATGTCGCGGTTAAAATTTTTCTGTTGTGATTTTTTGATGTGTTCGTTTTTATCTTCATCTTCTGATGTTGTATCACCGGATTCGTTATCGTTCGATGTGGTTGTCGTTTCGATTTCTTTGTGGATTTTCTTGACAATTGGAATGGATTGATCATTTAGTTCTTCTTTTTCACTGTCTGTTAAATGAGCATTGCTGGGTTGGTCTGATTCTGTTTCTGTTTCTGTTTCTGTTTTTAAATCGATTTTTTGATTGGGAGTTGGATTGGCCCGTGGACTAACCCGCGAATTGGCCCGCGAATTGGCCCGTGGACTAACCCGCGAATTGGCCCGCGAATTGGCCCGCGAATTGGTTCGTGGGTTATTTTTCAATTCAAATCGCAACTCATCGATTACATCAGTTCCTAATTCAGTTGTCAAGTCCGATGGAATGTTGTTTCTGAGAGGTTTCAGCCGTGATAAATTATCAATAGCATTACCATTCGTTTCTAAAAATTCCACATTCGCAAAAAAGGGACTATTACGGATATTTTTAACAGTAAGATCTGTTTTTTCTTCATCAGTCAATGAATTCCACAATTTCTGTGACAAATAATTTTCTTTTGACCTTATTTTTTTTGGCAAAATGTAATCAAACAACGATATCAATTCAGGATATTTTTTGATGTCAGAATTAAAATTATTCCACAAATAATTAGTCAACTGATATAAATCCCCATATGGTGATCCTATATCAGGAATCACATCTATCATTTTTTTAATGTAATTATTAGGAACAATTTCATCAATTATGGCTAAATAAAAATCGCTGAGTTTTAACTGAGGTAAAATAACATTACCCTTTTTAAGACGATAACAATCTATTGTTGATGGAAATAATTGATTATACCTAAAATTAGTATACGATACATTAATTTGATACAATACATCAACTGCTTGATAAATTATAGATTTGAACACCAACAACTCCAGCGGATGTTCTTTTAAAAAAATATCCAAAGTGGTGAGGCTATAATATTTTTCGGTCACCTGAATAGAATATAATTTATTTTCGTCAATATATGGTTTAATTGTTTCATATTGTGTTAAATCAGTGCCAGCAACATCAATATTGATAATGGGTAACAATATATTGTTCGTTCTGTCGATAACTGTTAATTCACTGAATAATGTTTTGATGATTTGATTTACATTAATTGGATCAGTCATGTCGTTCATTGATTGAGAATTGGTATATGGAAGGATTCTGATTGTTGATGCGTATATTTCGCCGTTTCTTTTAAACCATAATTGATCGATATTTTTATTTTCTGGTGTGAGTATTCCTGTTGGAAATTTGTCGATAAATTGAATAGGAGTTTTTGAGAAAATAGTATCAAGATTATAATCGGTGAATTTGAATCTGATAGTTTTGAGATCGGATATATCAATGGGTTTTATTGAGTATTTCTTGCTTTTTGCATAGACCATACTGAAAAGGGTTGTTAGCAATAGATCCAATTTGTCAAGTTTATCATGATGTTGTATTTCTTGGTCTGAATTGATTCTTTTTGGTGTTGCTCTTTCGTTTGCCCTTTTGTTTGCCCTTTTGTTTGCCATTTCGTTTGTCCTTTGGTTTTTGTTTTCCTTTTCGTCTTCATTTTTGTCTTCATTTTCGTTTTCATTTATGTTTGCCATTTCATCTTCCTTTTCGTCCTCATTTATGTTTGCCATTTCGTCTTCCTTCTCGTTTTCATTTATGTTTGCCATTTCATCTTCATTCATGTTTATGTTTGCCATTTCGTCTTCATTTATGTTCCCAATTTCGTTTGGGTTGGTCTTTTCATCCATTTCATTTATTTCATCTATGTTTATCATTTCGTCTATATTTGCCATTTCATCTGCGTTAACCATTTCATCTGCTTCATTTATTTCATCCACTTCATTTGGATCCACCATTTATATTCTGATATTATATATATAATAATGATATTTTTGTTAATGGATTTTTTTTGATAATTTATAATTGAATATTTTAGTTCAAAAGTTATGAATCAAAAAATGTGTTGATGTACTTAGAAAAAAATTGATTTTTTAACATCCAAAATAGTATATTTAATTTTGGAGGATTAAATAAACATGTGGGACATAATTATTTCATTTGGCTGCGTAGCTGGTTGTTTGTACAGTCTTTATGTAGATTATCAACAACGTCAAGATTTTCATACTTTATGTACATCATCTAAAAATGATATTTATAGACTGTATACAGGAAATGTACAAGCGGCTATTCCAATTGAACCATACAATGATCAAACAATAGTTGAACCATCTAATAATCAAACAATAGTTGACCCAGATAATGAACAGATGATTAATAAATCATTATCAGATAATGGTAACTTTATTGTAGAACGTAGCGTAACAAAAAAAAGTGATTTAATATGGTTTCTCGATAATCATAATGAAAGATTTGCTCGTAACATATGGAGTCGTCCTGATATATGTACACTAAAGTCAGAAAATATTATGATCAATGATATCAAATTGGATTTTTTTGATGATTATCATCCATATATACAATGGGATTACAAAAAAAAAAAGATAATAAATAACGTAAAAATGCGTGTATATAAACTTTTCAATAACCAAAAAAAAACAGTATTTGGAATAAAGGAACAAACTGGTTTATCAGTCAAAATTTTCGGTAAGGAACAATTTGTATTGAATAAAATACGATCAGATTATTATGGAATAAAT
>Ga0206811_1148_pt2 | contig 11793 bp, 5 predicted proteins | sample Alteio_BWOrgCont_53_FD_152886 | JGI IMG/M metagenome (GOLD analysis project Ga0206811, IMG submission 152886) | Enriched cells from forest soil in Barre Woods Harvard Forest LTER site, Petersham, Massachusetts, United States -... | ecosystem: Environmental > Terrestrial > Soil > Temperate forest > O... | reverse complement strand
TATCAAGCGCATTAAATTCTGTAATAAGGTTTTTAATTGGTTTATTACATTCAGCTATTTGTTTGATGACATCGTCATTGATCTTTTTAATTGATTCAAAATTTTGTTTGATCGTGTTAATTGATTTTATATAAGCCTCAATTTTTTGTTTGGTGTTATCCAGTTTCTTTGAAATGACATCGTATTTTTTTCTGTTACCCAAGATATTTGAATGAGACAAATGACTTGGTACATTCAATGAAACAATTCAGCGACGATTCTTCGGGTAAAATAAACGACATAATTAGTAATATCAATAAGGACATAAGTGCACTTGAACAATACGCACTTCTAATGAAGGAAAAACATAACATCGATGAAAAAATCAAGAAGTATACTGGTACAAATTATCCGTCATACATTCGTGATATTCAACAAATTTCGAATGAGATCAATGCCGCGATTTCTACGCCTGAACATGACAAAGTTGGTATAATAGTCGCGTACATATCAAATAGCATAGATATAATTAAAGAAAATTCTTCAAATTTTCAAAAAATATTTGGTGATATTAAAAAATTTGAATCTGAAAAACAAAAATTTATTTCGGATACAAAGTCAAACACAAATCAAAAAATAAAGGATAGTCGTGGATTGCTATCGGATATAATATCTGATAACGCAATTAAAGGACTTGTATTACAACAACAAAATCTTATTGAACAAGAAAGACTAGCTATTTATAATAAAATAGCTACAGTCATAGATGAGTACAATAAGAATTATATATCTGAAACATATGGATATACTTTTGGTTCAATTTCTGATCAAAATAAGGATTTAATAAAGGAAATATCCACAATAATGAATTCACACGATATTGATGATATCAAACAATTTATACACGAACATAAAGAATTTGAAAGTGAAGCCCTAAGATTATACAACACACTCACTGCAATTATTAAAAATGTTGGGATTATAACTAAATATCTTAACATGGATTTTGAATTATTTAATCCAGATAAAAATAATGTAGAACATAAACAAATTTCTACCGTATTTGAGAACCACCGTATTGCAACAAGTAAAGCCAATATAGATAAAAAGGCGCAAGTGGTAACTGATCTTTCTAAAATTGTCAAACAGCTCGAGCCAATTTTGCTAACAATAACAAATCGTGATAAACAACTTGAAACATTATTGAATACTAGACTAAGTGAATCAGTTGCAACAACAATGCCATCACCAAAACAAATACCATTACCAACTACACCAATACCGACAACAAATACACCATCACCTTCATATAAGCCCACAATGTCACCTTTATCATCACCTTCACATCAGCCCACATTGTCACCTACACCGTCACCTTCAACATCACCTTCATATCAGCCTACACCGTCACCTTCACCATCACCTTCACCTTCACCATCACCTTCATTGTCACTTTCACCTTCACCTTTATTGTTATCTTCACCTAAACCAACAACTACAACTACAACAACTACACCTCCACCAACGACATCGACAGCAATAACACTACCAATACCGCCATCAACAGCAACAACACTCCCACCAACAATAACAAAGAAAAAAATCGAAACAAATCCAAAATTTAATGAACTCTCCACAGAAATGGCACTCAATGAAACCAAAAAAGAGAACATCAATAAAATAATAACCACACTATCATCCATCATGGAACAAATGAAAACAATTACCAATCAGCCATTTACATCCGAAACAAAGAACCAAATTACACTCTTGGAAAAGCAATTCGCCGATGAACTAACTAATCTATCCACATTTCAAAACGAAACAAATGAACATATCAAAAAAATGGATTCACAAATTAAAGAATTATCCTCAGAAAATGAAATTAGCAAAGCCAAAAAACTCGTCAAAGAAGCACGCAAAACTCTTGATGATCAATTAAAATCAGTGAACGACTTAAAACAACGATTAAATGTAAGAAAAACACAATTAGCTAACAGCATAATTGTAGTCCAAAAACCAAAACCACCTGTAACCTCACTAACTGACCCACTAATAAAAACCCTAAATCAATCATTGACACACATCACCGATATCACCGACACTGAAAACATCACTAAAATCGTCGAACTCATCAAACAAATAAGTCAAAAACACAATTACAAACCAATAAATCCAGTAATAAACACATTATTCAAAGATCTATACAAATCCATTCAATATTCTGCTGAAAACAAAATTACAACAGGACCATTCATAACTTATCAACAAAAACTACAATACGATCTCATAACATTAATCTCGAAAGAATTAAATGATCAATTGAATCCTCATAAAGCAGCTATACAACCAACAACAACCACAATGCGAATTTTACAATTGGAAAAAACCATACTAACATCCATTGTGAACTATACAGAGATCATATCAAAAAATCCATATGTTATCAATTTATTTAACAAAACATTAGAAACAAGTACGTTGGACGACATTGATTCACAACTATTGGATAGTTATAAGAAATTAGGCTTTAGTGACGATATTGCATTATTTATTGTGGTTTTCTATGCGGCTTTGAAAAAAATGGCCATACAGAATCCACATGTCATGTTGAGTTTTTAATCACACAAGTAATAGCAACTTTTTAATTACAAATGTATATTTATAATTAAAAGTGAATTAGCATAAATTTTAATGGTATGCCATGGTAATCGGTCGATTTAGAGACCCATTTAGAGACCCATTTAGAGATCCATTAACTGCATCAATTTTGTCGATTAAAGTATTCCCAATGGTCTGAAAGATATTAAGCAAATTAATCGATTTTTTATTATAAGTATCAGTCAAATATGGCAAATTAGAATGTTTTTTCAATGTAGCAATCAATTTATCATCAGGAATTTCATTTATGTTAATGTAACCAGGTGCAGTTTGATATAATTTAGATCGTTGGATTACACTCACCAAACTTTTTTTAATGTCTAGTTCAAGTTTTCTAAAATTATCCAATTTATCTATAATTTTTGCGTTGGTTTCTGGTGATATTTTTATTTTTTTATCTGATGATAATGTGTTCATTATGTTATGTAATTCTTCATAAATTTCCTTGAATAATTTGTAACTGTATTGCTGGTTAATTTTTTGAAGTTGTGATTCAACGTCTGTAAAGTTGCCACCACGCATGGTGAGTATTGGAAATCCTGTGTTGGTGTTAAAGGATGCTGAATTGATAAATGCCCCGGCTGTTCTATTCAGTGGCATTTGTATTCCTAATGGAATATTAGCGATAGTTGAGATCATTGTGTTTCCATTCAAACCAGTTGTTTCATTGCGTACGGAACTTTTTAATCTGTCCAAACCACTTGTTAAATAATGTAATTTAGTGGTAACTGGATTGTACGTCGCATAGTATCGGTGTACATTATAACTAGAATCAATGATTTTTGAATTTCTTTGGTTGGGGTCAGCAATGGTTGATGTACCAGGAATGTATTCAGGATTGAGTACATGAGGATTTGCATTGACCCATTCGACTAATAAATCAAGATAATCAAGGAATGCACGATTTAAGGGATCACGCAATTTATTTTGTAGTTGGATTAGTGTAGCTGGTTCAAATAGGCCTGTTCCTGTTGGTGCCGTTGATGCAGTTGGTGCAGTTTGACCAGTGGGTGTAGTGGGTGTAGTGGGATTGACGCAACTCCCATCAGGAGTCCCTGTAAAAATCTCATTAAGCCATTTACTTACTGATTGCACTTTATAAAGTCTGAATCCTTTATAAGGAATCGGTTTGAATGGTTCCAGTTTGGATAGGGCCAATTGTAATGACGCATTTTGTCTCAACAAATTTGGTTTACCTACTGTATTCAAACCATCATCTAAGTAAGACCCAAATTTAAATTTACATAGAATATCGAACGCTGTTTTTGGACTCATTTTCATCACTAAATCTTTGAGGGCAGTAATGGAGGGATTAAATCCAAAATTAGGATTAATGGCACTTAAACAGGTATCAGGGAAATCATCAGTGGAATTAACACAACCAATCAAAAAATTCAAACATTTATTTGTTTCCACACCAAAAACCGCACAATCATCATCTGGTTGTCTTTCTACTAACGCGCCGGTTTCTTTATTGTATCTAACAAAATCATTTTCTTCCCTAACCCAATCAGAAACAGATCCAAGAACATGTTCCGATAATTTATTTTCCAATGCCCTCCAAACAGAAGATACTGTATCAACGAATGCTGATTTAATCATGTTTTTGTATAACACATTCATGTTCAATGAGAACATTGTCCTGTGAGCCACAGTATTAACAACATTTAATACATTAATGTTCTCATCATAAATTATAATAGTAGGTACAACGGGATTTACTGGGTTGATTATGTAAGCATTCCTAAAAATTAAACGAAGTGAATCAGGAGCTGCCGCGATAAGTTTTTCTTTAGGAACAAATTGTGTGCGAGATAATTCTAATCCCACAATGGGACTGGTCATAGGAAAATCAGGAATATATGCAAGGAATTCCACATCATCTAAAAGAATGTCGCCGCCATGTTGATTATTGGTTAAAACATTCCATGCCGTATGTTTTTTGACATTGAGGCGATAATTAACGAATTCCGCAGCGGGTTTTCCAAAAGCAGCACCAATTGGAACATCCATTTCATTGCCAGTTGGATCAGTTTCGATCAAATTAAAGAACTTATTGTAAAAGAACCAATTAGTAGAAATTACGTTGTTATAAAAATCACGAATGGCTGGCATGGCTAAATTATTTTTTTGTGAAACAACAGATCCCAAAGATCCCAAAGATCCCAATCTCATTGGACCCAAAATACCCAATATATGATTACTTATTGCGTGACTGAACCCTCTAACGAATGGATCTCTAAACTGTGAAAATAATTGTTTGTTAGCCGCTTCTTTGGAAGATACTGGTTCATCTATATGTGAAAGCCTGGCGTCTATGTAGCGATAATTAGTGAGTGCCCGTTTCATACAGTCTCTAATTTTTTTCAAGTTGTTGACTGCATTTTTGTCATTATAGCCTGCTTTTTTTTTATCAAAGTCATTATAATTACCACCTTCAATGAAGTACTGCAGAAAACCAAATAATACAGCCCGATTTATATTGGTGTTAACTTGGATTATATCCTTGACAAATGTCTTGATTATTTCAACTTTTGATGTAGTGACTAAATTTGTGTCTGATGATGGACCTTGTGTGATGAGACTTTGTCGTAAATTAGAGCCATCTCTATATACTGGCCCATATAAATAACTTAATGAGATAACTTTGGTTGGATCGATTGTTGATTCCGGCATGATGTGAGTACCATATCCACCCGTCATGGTAGTTTGTGTGGTTCTTCCCGGTGTTACAGTGGTTGTGATTTTTTTGTGCAACAGAAAGGTCGGATTGAATAGGCCATTTATTGCATAATTGATTAGTTCATTTGAAGTGAGGTTGAATGGAGTTATGTTTGTGCCATGTTGTTGTAGGTCGTTGAGGGGTTTTATGTTGATGTTGTTTGTGATGTTTAGGTTGGTTAGGAAAGTTGTTAGGTTGGGGTTGCCGTTGCCACCGGATTGTGGTTTCCAGGTATCCGGACTCAATTTTTCTAGTGGCTTAAAGTTTTTAACGGCTAATGATTGTGTTCCTAAATATGTTTTAGAATTTAAGTGTGTATAGTTCCATATATCTTTGGGTATATCATTGCGACTAAAAATGTCATTATTGATTAATAAGTTGAATAACTTTAAAATTTTTCTAAGTAATCTCTTGTTATTATCATTGATTTGACCAGTATACTTTTGTATAATTTCCTCTGTTTTTGTAGTGCTATATTCTGTATAAAACTTAGAAATATAGATCATACCAACTTTGAGTATATGATCATATATTTTTTTTTGTATTATATATAATTTCTTATCATCAGATTGTTTATTTGGATGAGGATATTCTTGTATCGATGAATACCACTCATTTAATAGCCACGCGTAAATATAAGCCAAATTTTCTGTAACTATGATAGGTTTTGACACTTTGTTTAATATGTTATCATTCCATGATGATTGTATGTATGGTACACGATTTATTTGTGATATTAATTGTTGTATTCCGATTATACGTTCTTTTGCACTAGCGTTACTCGTTGATAACTTTTGTGGCATTTCTATGAGTTCAAAATTTGGTTCATTTTCTTGCATATTTTCCTCACTTGGAAATTTTCCAAGAAAATCATATGGATCATAAGATGATAGATTTAATGGGTTGTTATACAACTTATCATCAGTATGAGCCTTCATATATTCTTTAATAATGTCAGGTAAGTTATGTATGGACGCTATTCTATCATCGTAAATATCATCTAATAAATCATTGATTATTTGATCCAATTCACCTTCATAGGTAGCGAGTTGGTCTTCATCATTGTTGCTGATTATATTTTCAATGTTGTTATTTACCTCTGATAAATAATCTTCAAACGATTGTAAATGACGCAAATATTTTTGTTTATCAGGCACTGATTGTAAATTTAAGCTTTCGTACCACATATTTAATAGCCAGGCATCGATGTAAAATAAATTATCTGTTGGTGTGAGAAGGTCTAACATGTCAGAATCTTCATTTGATGTTGTTATGAATTGAAACGGTAGATTCGCTACAGTCTGCTCATCTGGTAATTTTGGAGGTAAATCACTGTGTTCTGTTTCTTGTTGTTTTATTCTTATTTGTTCTTCTTCTATTTTTTTTTGTTGTTCTTTTTCCATTTGTTCTTGTTCTTCTTTCATTCTTCTTTGTTCTTGTTCTTGTTCTTCTTCTGTTCTTCTTTGTTCTTGTTCTTCTTCCATTCTTCTTCGTTCTTGTTCTTGTTCTTCTTCCATTCTTCTTCGTTCTTGTTCTTCTTCCATTCTTCTTCGTTCTTGTTCTTGTTCTTCTTCCACTCTTCTTTGTTCTTGTTCTTCTTCCGTTCTTCTTTGTTCTTGTTCTTCTTTCATTCTTTTTTGTTCTTGTTCTTGTTCTTCTTCCATTCTCCTTCGTTCTTCTTCCTCTAAAATTTTTCGTTGTTGTTCTTCTTCCATTTTTCTTTGTTCTTCTTTTCTTTTTGTTTCTTGTGATAATGATGGTGTTGCTGTAGATGTTGATGTAGTTGCCGTTGTTGTTGTTGGAATAGATGTAGTTGTGGGTGTTAACGATATAGTAGGTGTCGATGTAGATTGTGATAATTTTTTTTGACGTTCACGTATTACATCTATTTGTTGTGTAATATTATATAGTTGTTTTTTTGTATCATTAATAAAATCTGATATATTTATTTTATTGTCATTATCGGATTCAGCCTTCAATTTCGACATAATTTTATTAGCATTGTTTGTAATTGCTTCTGATGACTTTTGCTTATATATCCATTTTAAATCAACATCATTGATATTGGATAATATATACTTTTTAATGGATTCATTATCAGTTATATATGTAATAAAGATGTTAATATCTTGTATTAATTCATTAATATTTGTAATTTGTTTATCGATATTCTCTGTAGTTTGTTGAATTGTTGTTGTTAGCAGGGGTGCAATTTCATTATTTGCTTCTAATATTTTGTTTTCAATTATCTGTTTATTTTTCTGAGTCATATTTTGAAAACGATCAATTGCCTGCAATTGTATTTTGATATCTTCGAATACGTCATTAATTTTTTTATTATATGTATCGGCATAAGATATCTGCAACTTCAATACATATGTACTACCATACGAAAAAGTTATGTTTTGTAATTTATTTTGGTTGGTTAACTTAACAATGTTATCAATTTGCGATATTTTATCATTTATATTATTAGTATTCTGACTTATCCATTGCATTATTGAATTGATATCCTGGTTATATTTACTAATAATTTTCTCATTTTGTTGTGTATGCTCTATTTTCTTATTTATATTTTTAAAATCGTTATATGATGTATTGATTTTACCCAATAGGTCCTTAATAGTGTCTTTGAATGAATTAACATTATCACTAATCATATGTGCAATTATTGGATACTTAATAGCTTGCGAATTGAATTGGGTTATAAATTGCTCAGCTATTTTAACATCGTTTTCAATGTGTTTTTTTGCATATATTATATACTGTGCTTCTTTAATAAATGCGTCAATTATGATTGTTGATTTATCAGTTTGTTTTGGCGCAAGTATTGATGTAGATGATGATGTTGATGTAGATGATGATGTTGATGCTGATGTAGATGATGATGTTGATGTAGATGATGATGTTGATGTAGATGATGATGTTGATATAGGTGTTGGTGTAGATGTAGGTGTTGGTGTAGATGTAGGTGTTGATATAGGAATCGACTCTGGTGTAGGCGTTGGTCTAGTAATCGGGCTCTGTATAGGTGTAGGTGTCGATATCGGTGTAAGTGTAAGTGTCGGTGTAGGTGAATGTGTTGATGTAGAAATCGGGCTTTGTGTATGTATCGATGTCGGTGCATATGAAGGTGTTGGTTTAGATGAAATTAATATTCCTGTCTGTTTATGTGGATACAAAGGTGTATGTGTAAGTATCTGTGTAGGTTTAGGTTCAAACACATTGGTCAATATCTGCGATTTATTTATTGATTCAGGTAATAGCGTTGGCCCATGTATCGGCGAACCCTTTATAGGCTCAATCACACCCACAGGAGAAACAAACAATGGCGCCGCAACCGCACCCTCAAAACGTATGTCAAACTCATCAATTGCCTTTTCCACATCAACATTTCTAAGTGGCGACAACGACAACTTCTCAAAATTGTTAAAATTATAAATTATCCGTTCCGCTACCCTACTCAATCCATCATATACCGCCATCATCAATACCTCATCCGATGGACGATTTACAGTCTGAAAAATGGCACTACCAAATAAATCCACAATTTGTTTAACATATTTATTAAAATACAAATTATCTTCTTTCAACAAATCCAAAACTGCTCTACCAGTCAATTTAGAGGCATCCAGTAGAGCTATAAAATAATGTAAATATCGAATAGCATTAACTAAACCTGATTGTTTGTTTTTGTTATGATTTGGTTGAATGTTTTCATTGTATGGTAACAAATGAAATCCAGGCACTAGATATACAAGTGATGAATCTTTATGAACGTATGGTAACTGTTCAAATTCGAGTTTTTCTTTTGGTACATTGGATTTGTCATCAAGGATCTCATCAAATATTTTTGCGGAGATATCGCCATATGCATTTAGAAGTTCTGTTTTTCCATAATCAGGATTTTCTATCGTTTTCAATGCTGATGCAATCGCAATTAGTTCTTCCGCGAATTTATAGTGAATTCGCCATGCACGCGATTCTCCAGTTGCAGATACCATTTCTTCATTAGGTAGTTCCATGTTTTTTACTAGAAAAGGAAAATTTTCATCTAAGGGTTTATTTTCTATAATGGAAACAAAATCATAAAATAACTTTCCGAGAACTTTATCGATTTGATACAGTTCTGGCTTTAAACCAATGTTTGTTCCATGACTAGTCATAACTAGAATATACATATATAAAGAAAAAATTAATCTGATTTATATCAAAAATGATTTTTGATCTATCTCTATCTCTATCTCTATCTATCCCAAACAAATTGGTAAACTATTGAATAAATTTTAAATTAAAATTTATTCGATAAATTAAATAAGGTTTCCCCCTATCTTTTATAAATAAAATCATTAGCTACTCTTTTTAAAGGTTGATTTTTTTTTGATTGTACTTTGTTGGTTTTGTTTTTTATATGTGGATTCTTTTTTAATGATTCAATCGGTGAATTTTTTTTGAATGGTAATTTGTTTGATTCGATTATGTCTTCATCCGATGAGTTCGAAGGATATGATACCCGTAACGATCGCGATGATTCCGAGGAATCCGATGAATCATCCGAATCCGACGGAAGAAATTCATAACTATCTGACATTTTTTTTAAAATATAATTTGTAGACATTGGTTGTATAATTTTATAAACTTTTTTATCATTTTTACGTGTCACATTCATTTTTTTGTAAAACATTTTCAAACGATTCATGCCGTTTTGAATTCTTATTGGATCAAAATTATGTTTATTACACATGAAATCTATTAATTCTGAATATTGATATTGACGTAAGTTGAGTTGTTCATCAGCTATGACAAAATCTTCTGATTCATCCAGTTCAGTTAAAGCATTTCTGAAATAATTTCGCATTTCTATTAGACATTCCTCATTGGTTTTTTCTTCTGTCTCTTCGCTGGATTTTTCTTCTGTATCCTCATTGACATCATTGACATCATTGACATCATTGACATCATTGACATCATTGACATCGGAAGTTGTGTCGGTACTTTCTGATTCAGTGTCTGTACCTGTTTCAGAACTGGTACAAGCAGTTTTTTTGCTGGCGTTGTATTCAAGAATGACCTTTTCCAATGTACCCAATCGCGCGATATTTTTATGCGCCTTCTTTGGACCAATTCCTTTAAGATTATCACAACCATCACATCCAAGTAACACGCACATGTCAACGAATTGGTCCATCGATAAATTCATTTTAACCAATGTTTTATTCAAACTAATTACTGTAATGGATTTATTGTTGTTCATGAATTGAAGACTATTTTTAAATAGGTATTTCGCACCAAAAGCAAGCATATCGGAATCATCCGAGCAAACTCCTTTGGCATATCGTTTATTGGTCAAAGGATTTTTTCTAGATGCCAGCCATGATAAAACAACATCGGCTTCACCAGGTGCAACAATATATGGAATGCCCATCAAATCCAATAATATTTGTGTTTCAATGATGTCTTCTTTTGTAGGTTTGAATGTTTGTTTGAAATTTTTAATATACTGCGCATTACTTGTATTTGTATTATGTTTATTTTTTAAATTTGTTAAATTGTTCTCTGCTTGAGTTCGACGTAAGTTGCGTTTGATGAGAGTTTTTGTTTTTATAGGTGGGGGTTTTCCGTCGAAAACAAATATTGGAATTATTCCCATCTCCAAAAAATATAAAATTTTATAAAACAAACCATGGAGCTGACTGGTTAATTTTCCGTCTTTATTTGTCATGTCAATTCCTCTCGATCTTATGGCAATGACAGATTGATAGATCATCAGACTCGCATCAACTGCTACGGTTTCTCCCTGCAATTTAGAAAAATGACAAGTCTTAATAGCTGAATTTTGTGTGGCCTCACTGATTAATTTTGGTAAACCTTTAATTCCCATTGTTTAAGTGTTTAAGTGTTTGATGTGTTTAAATTTTTGAATTGTTAAAAAAATTCAATATTTATAAAAGCTGTTATGCCTTTAAATTGGTTTATTTGGTGTTTTGTATTTAATGGGCACAATGATGAAATCATTTTTCAATTTTTTTTTTGACGAAAAAAAATTGAAATTTTTAATCATAAGATGGTTTATTGAAAGTAATTTGTTGTTGCATAATTACGAAGTGGCAAATCAGGTGGATGGTTATGTGCTTCAGAAATTACAAACTATGGTAAACGTATAAAAAAGTGAACATTTATAAAATGATTTTAGAAATGTTTGTTCCATCAAAACGATGTACCTAAATAGAATTTTAAGATCATCTTCAAAATTGCTGGATGGTGATAGATTATTAGACTCGCGTCAGTCCACACGGTTTCGTCTTGTGATTTAGAAAGTTCTTCTTGAAATCCAGGAAAATACCGAGTTTTGATGGCATTTTCTTCAGTTGTAAGATCATGAATTACTTTTACTAAGCCTCTGAGTCCCATTTTATTTTTTTTTTAGATTT
>Ga0206811_1143_pt1 | contig 11930 bp, 9 predicted proteins | sample Alteio_BWOrgCont_53_FD_152886 | JGI IMG/M metagenome (GOLD analysis project Ga0206811, IMG submission 152886) | Enriched cells from forest soil in Barre Woods Harvard Forest LTER site, Petersham, Massachusetts, United States -... | ecosystem: Environmental > Terrestrial > Soil > Temperate forest > O... | reverse complement strand
TCTGACGAACACGGCAGTCACTCGCGTCGACTCGCAAAGCGGCTGTCTCAAAATGCGGGAAACGCGCTCGCTTCGTTCGACCGCGTTCAGGTCGCCGGAGCCCTGATGGTCATTTTGATCCTTGCGGGGATCATCGGTTCGCGATCACAAAGCGGGTTATTGGCGACTTCCGTCGCGGGGATGACCTGTTTGTTCCTTTTGATTCGCTTGCGGGGTGAATTGCGAAGTCATGGCGCTGTGGCCATCGAAATGGGCCTGTTTGTGGTCGGACTCGTCGTCTGGACGGCCTTATTGGGCAACTTTGCCGAACGACGGGGAGATGGTGGTCGCCGCGATCATCTGCAAGCCAACTGGCACGATTCACTGAAAGTCCTGGATGATTTTCCCGTGGCCGGGGCGGGATTCGGAACCTATCGTTACGCGTACTTGCCCTATCAGGTTCGACTTGCGGAATTCTGGTTCTGTCATGCGGACAATCAATTTGTCGAAATCCTGGTGGAGGCAGGAGCGATCGGAATCGGCTTGGCAGTGTTCGTAATTTTCGCCAGCCTCGGGTCGACATTGGCGATGGCTCGCAATCCGCATCGGCCGCAGGACGATCCGGCCGGAATCGTTGGAACTTTCGCGGTAATCAGTCAGTCAATCAGCGCATGTTTTGACTTCGGTACGACGGTGCCAGCCAATATGCTGACGCTGGCTCTCATTCTTGGGCTGGTTACGGGTCGCGCGGCTCGACTGGCTGACAATGAGGATCCAAAAACGTGGTGGCTGGCATGCCCCGGAATGCGTCCTGCCTGGATGATTCTTCTGGTCGGATTCGCACTGTCGATTCATGGGTTCATGGGCTGGGGTGAAGTGCTTGCGACCGCACAGGTACGCCGTGCAATGCGGGAAGTTCCTGAACAACTGGTCACAAAAGACGCGCTGTCCGAACAGCAATTGAATTCGGCCATCCGCCGGATGACAGCAGCCGCTTTACGTCGGCCGGACGATGCCGAGGCGCAGCGGAAACTGGGAGAACTCTGGATCTATCGCTACCGGCTTGCCACCCTTGCGGAATTGAATCGTCAGTCGCCCGACGAAGACTCAGCCATCAGTTGGAGCCGAACTGACGTGGCGGCACTGTACGCGCAGGCGAATGACTGGGCTGCTAATGGACAGGCGAATCGGCTGGCCGACCTGCGCGAATCAATACTCGTCAGCGAGAATTTGCGTCGGGCACGCTGGCACTTTCTGGCCGCTCAGAAAGCCTCCCCGTTACTTCCGGGCGTCGACGTGCCGTTAGCCATGTTAGACTTTCTTGACCCTGCAGCGATGGCGAATGGTGAAGTTCACCTGAGTCGGGCCATCGCACTGACTCCGACGGACCCCGAACTCCTTGAAACGACGGCCGTTTTGGCGGAATCGGCAAATTTGCACGACTTCGCCTTTGGCTGTTGGCGGCGTGAATTGATCTTTAAACCGCAGGCACTGCAAAAAACTGCGACTTATCTGGCAGGGCGACTCTCGATCGAACAGCAAATGGCGCGAGTTCTGCCCAATTCGCCCGAAGCATTTCTGGAATTGGCGACTACCGTTTACGCAGGGCCAGGCCATGAAGAGGCACGCACGATACTTCTGAAGAATGTCGTGCAGATGATTTCCGAAAAAATTGCGGCCGAACCAGGGACCGGCGAGGAGTTTCACCAGATCGCTCGCGCTCATAATCTGCTCGGTGAGTACGATTCGGCGATTGAGGACTATCGCAAGGCGCTGTCTTTGGATCCGCTACAACTTGATTGGCGATTGGAACTTGTGGATGTGCTTAGAATGCAAGGCCGAATCTCTGTCGCCCTCAAGCAAGCCGAACTTTGCCTTGCGGTTGCTCCTGACCGAAAGGAGATACGGGAACTCGTCAGCCAGCTTCGTATCAAAACAGAAATCGCACCCGATCCATCGGTTGATCCCGACCCGACGACAGGGAACCACTGAACCTGTTTTTGGGACAGGTTCTGACAGGTTCACTGCAAAACCTCGCGAAGCAGTTTCGCATATTCAGAGGCGTACCAAAGGATTCCGTCCCTGTAATGCCACCAGTCGTACGGACCAAATCCGTCGGTGGGGCAAGCGAGAAAACAGAGGCGGTCCCGATCTTTGGCCAAAATTCGCCGAAAGATCATCCTGGCCCGTCGGGTGTGGAAGTCACTCGTCACGATTGCCACACGGGATTTCGGCTTCATGGCAAGGAAATTTGCCAGAGCAAGTGCCTCATCCCGTGTGCTGTCAACCGGTCCCGGGATCTGTTGGATTGCGTCCGGGGGAACGCCGCGATTCACCAAGACGGCGTGCTGAATCTGGTGTTCGGCGAGAACGATCGATTCGTCACCAGCGAGGGGCGGAGTTCCTTCCGGAATCAATATCGACCGGGCATAGCCCGCCCGAAAAACAGCGGCCGCCAGAAACGGTCGTGTGTCGGCGTCGCCACCGAGCACAAACACATAATCAACCGGGGAACTCAACGGTTCTCCCACATTGAGCCAGCTTCCGGCCCAGCCAAGCAAAATGGGGGCAATGGCGTATAGGACAGCGACTGTGAAAAAGCAGATCACAAGTCGACGAAAATACTTACGGCGAGTCCAGTGGACTGGCACAGGGTTCAAAGTGCCGCTGGCCGAAACAGTTCCGGATTGCATTCACGCCATCTCCTGTCATTGCTCCGTTGAAAGACGGGAAGAATCAGTCCCAGCCAACCTCGAATGAACCCCGCAACTCCTCGCTTGGTGTGCCACCAGTTTGCCGTACTGTACAATTGGCTCGCGAGCGGTCTCACAACGAGTCTTTTCGAAAGATTCCTGGGGAGCTCGCGGTCCAGCTCCCATCGGAGAGTTCGGCTCTCAAATGCGTCGCAGACGACGATAATCTTTGCATTCGGATGTTCGTCAAACCATCGAACGAGTGCATCCGACAGCCGTTCGTCCGGCGACAATCCGGCAACGACGCCGATCCGGTCTGTGGAAATCCCTCTTTTGATCAATTCCTTTCGTTCGAGATCCTGCGGTGCCTGAAGAATCTGCAGGCGAACAAATCTTCCGGGAGATCGTCCCACGAGAAGTATCTGTCCAGCCGGATTCTTTTGGTGGAACCTGAACGCCTCATCCAGCCGGAAATCTCCTCCACACAACAGCATCGCATCGACATCGGGCATCTGGTCCACGAAGATGAGCGGTAACGCCAGTCCCTGAAGCCAAAACCCTCTCGTAATGACGACGAGCCCGAGGACACTCAGCAATAACAGCCGGGTCAATAAGCGGTATCGCCGGGGGCGGCCTGAAACCACAGAAGATGCCGCATCTGCCACGTTCCTCTCCCGGATTTCAGCGAAGATCCTTCACGTCAATTCCGCCAGGAAACGTGAGCACCGGTTTGAAAAGTCCACACCCCGGATATATGGCGTGGACGAAGACCGAATCATACCACGCGCGGATGAGGAGTCGACTCTCGGATGTGATCTGGTTTCCGATACCCTCGCTCGGCCCTGCGGCGAGGGCACTTAGGGGCTTTGGCGGAGTTAGGGAGATGGGGTTTTCAGGCGCGAAAATGATGGGTTTCGGATTGTCATGTTGCTCGCGCTTTGTTCAGTATTCTCGTTTTTTTGCCTTCAATTCCACCGCCTCCTTTTAAGGTCAGAATAATGTGATTTTTCTCCCGTCACCCACTTTTTTGGCTCCATTCAGCTAGTCTTCGTCGGATATACCGCAACCGGATTTTTCAGAAGATTGGCAATCGCGTGCAGTCTTGCGACTTCATGGCATTAAAGATGCTGAAAGGATCTGTTCACCTACCCTGTTGTCATGATTTTGCGCATTTTGTTGGCAATAGCGTTCTGTTGTTGCGCGCCAACACAAAAAATCACAGATTTTTAATACTGAACAGTTTGCAGTTTCTGCTTGCAAACGATCATCGCGAAGAGTCAAATGCTGCTCAAGTATTGCCGTCAGAGGGGTCCCTGTTCCGCCCTTTTGTCAATTGGAGTTTGTCGCACTTGCACACTTGAATTTCTGCCCTTGTATCGGGCATTTCGGGTTTTCCAGAAATGAGTAAGCGTTGACGGTCTTATTTCCCCAATAATGACCGTCTGAATAACACGCTTTTGTGAAGATTGACACTAAAATGTCGTTTGCCATCAGTTTTGCCGTCGGGCTGCTGCTCAGTGCGCTGCTGACTCCCGTCATGCGCTGGGCCGCAATTCCTCTCGGGATTGTCGATCATCCCGATGGTCGGCGCAAACTGCATCAGCAACCGACCCCGCTCGGCGGAGGAGTGGCCGTCTGTCTTGCAACGATCCTCGCCGTGATCGTCAGCCTTTGCACGAGTTGGCAGGGATCGCTCGGTGAGGGGAAAAGCCCCGGCCATTTTTTGATTGGTTTGCTGGCCGCGGTGATCATGATCGTTGCAGTCGGACTGCTCGATGATTGCGTTTCTCTGCGCGGACGGCAAAAACTGGCGGGCCAGATCGTCGCGACCGCAATCCTGGTTTTTTCCGGACTTGTGGTCGAACGAATTAACATTTTCGGAGCACAAATCGAATTGGGCTTGTTGTCGATTCCGTTCACGTTCTTTTGGTTGCTGGGAGCGATCAATGCGCTGAATTTGATTGACGGAATCGATGGACTGGCCAGCAGCGTTGGTGTGATTCTCAGCCTGGCAATCGCCGGTATGGCCGCCATGACCGGTCACGGACTTGATGCCTTGATCGCGGTCGCGTTGTGCGGAGCGCTCCTGGGATTTCTGCTCTATAATTTCCCCCCGGCGTCGATCTATCTCGGAGACGCCGGCAGCATGCTCATCGGACTGCTGCTCGGAGCCTTGGCAATTCGTAGCTCATTGAAAGGCCCCGCAACAGCGGCGCTTGCCGCTCCCACGGTAATCTGGGCAATCCCGATCCTCGACGTCGGAATGGCCATCCTGCGACGCAAGTTGACCGGCCGCAGTATTTATCACACGGATCGTGGCCACCTTCACCATTGCATGTTGCGCAAGGGATTCAGCCATCGCACGACGCTGTTGTGGATCGGTATCCTCTGCACTTTTACCGCATTCGGTAGCCTGGCGAGTGTCGCGCGCGAAAATGAATGGCTGGCGGTCGGAAGCGCCTTGGCCGTATTTTCGATCCTGCTGCTGACCCAGTGGTTTGGGACGGCAGAATTCCGCATGCTCGGTTCTCGCCTGAAGACGATGCTCGAATCCTTGCTGAAGTTTTCCCAGCGAAAGAAATGGGAAACTTCCCGGCCGGTGCATACCCGATTCACCGGGACGCGCGACTGGGACGAATTGTGGAACACCTTGACCGAGTATGCGGAACGTTTCGATCTCTGCTCCGTGCAGCTCAATGTAAATCTCCCCGCCTGGAATGAAGATTATCATGTCCAGTGGCAGCGCCGTTCCGAAGAAGACCACCATCGTGAATGGCTGACGGATTTACCCCTTGTCACCCATCAAATCACCATTGGCCGCCTCCGGATTCGAGGGCGATGTGCCGACGGATCGGTCTGCACCTGGATGGGAGACTTGATTGCTGGACTGAAACCCTTTGAAACCCATCTGTTATACCTCATCGAGGAACAACTCAACGAAAAACGCGTCGAACAGAAGCCCCAGGTGGAACAGCTTCGATCGGTCCCTGCGATAATGGGTTCAACCGCCACGGTCAAATAAATTGCCGTTTTTTGAAAATGAGGCACCTGCTTGCAGAGTTCCGGTCTATCCGGTGAAATCGTAATCTGTTGACAAGTGGCAACGTTGTTTTAATCTTCCTGCTGAACAGTTCCACACTTTTTCCGAACGTCATGATAAGCTGTACGGAGTAGAAACCAGCGCGGCGTTGCCAGACATCATTAATGCACGGAAAACAGGCATTTGGTCTGTCGTTCTATGAAAAATGGTCAAACCTCTTCCCGGGTTTGTGCCAGGCGCTAAAATCGGACCACGGATGGTAACGATTCGGGAAGCCAATCGGATCGGAAACAGGGCTTTCGAATGGAATCAGGCCTGGTGAATTTGGACTCGGGTGTCACCCAAAGGAACGGGGTGCGCGCAAAATCAGAGATCGTCATGCCAATCCTTCAACGTGAAATCGACATCTTCCCCGAGAACCTTTTCGATCTCGCCGCCGAGACGCAGGAGGAAACTCACTGGTGGGCGGTTTACACGCGGTCGCGACAGGAAAAGGAACTGGTTCGGGCACTGCTGAAACTGGAGATCCCGTTCTACTGCCCGATCATTCCTCACAAATATCGTTCACCGGCTGGCCGGATGCGGACATCGTTTCTGCCGCTGTTCAGTAATTATCTGTTCATGTACAGCGACGGGTATGGTCGGTACCACGCGTTAAAGTCGAACCTGATCTCGAAAACGATCCTGGTCGACGATGGCTTGCAGCTCAGCCACGATCTGCGGCAGATTCAGCGTCTGGTCGAATTAAACATCCCGTTGAATCTCGAGGCCCGACTCCAGCCGGGCACGCGAGTTCGAATCAAGAGTGGTCCCATGGCAGGAATTGAAGGAACAATTCTCAAACGCGACGCTCACAGCTATCTGCAAGTGGCCGTGAATTTCCTGCAGCAAGGAGCGTCGGTGAAGCTCGAGGATTTTGAAGTCGAACGTATCGACTGAAGTCCAGGCGAGCGGGGGGTGTCAGCCCCCTGATTCTTCTTGATGTTTCGATGACTCTGATTTCGATCGACCCCTGATCCTTCTCTCGTTTCGATAACTCTGATTCTGTTCAATCTCCGTCGAACCCTCGAATTGCTGTCAGTCCCCCCGATTCCTATTTTGTGTTCATGAATTCGAGCCCTCACCAAAACGTGTCCGGTATCTCCCGCAACGCACGGATTCTGGTGACTGGACACCGCGGCCTCGTCGGCTCCGCGATAATGCGGCATTTGACCTCGCTGGGATGCCAGCAACTTTTGACGGCCACGCGGGAAGAACTAGAGCTTCGCTCACCGGAACGCGTGCTCGCCTGGTTTGAAAATCATCGTCCCGAGTACGTATTCCACGTCGCCGGAACCGTTGGGGGGATTTGGGCAAACTCCACACGTCCCGTCGATTTCCTGCACGATAATATCCTCATGCAGGCCACTGTCCTTCGAGCCGCCTGGCAAACCGGTGTTCAGAAGCTTCTTTATCTGGGTAGTTCCTGCATCTATCCCCGCAATTGTGAGCAGCCAATTCGCGAGACTTCACTGCTGACAGGACCTCTCGAGCCAACCAACGAATGGTATGCACTCGCCAAGATCGCCGGCGTGAAGGCCTGTGATGCCTATCGCCAGCAATATGGTTGTCATTTCATTTCTGCGATGCCGACCAATTTGTACGGACCCGATGACAATTTCGATACAGACGGATCACACGTAATTCCGGCCCTGATCCGCCGGTTTCACGACGCAAAACTTGCCGGACAACAGACGCTGACAGTCTGGGGCACCGGCACTCCACGACGCGAGTTTCTGCATGTCGACGATCTGGCGGCCGCATGCCGGTATCTGATAGAGCACTATGACGAAGCCGGTCCAATCAACATCGGTACGGAAATCGAAGTGACAATTCGTGAACTGGCGGAACGGGTTCGCGCGATCGTCCATCCATCCGCCGAAATTGTTTTCGACAAATCCAAACCCGACGGAACGCCCCGAAAACTCCTCGACGTCTCGAGACTTCATCGTCTCGGCTGGCGGCATCAGATCGAACTCGACAATGGAATTGCCACAACATACCAATGGTTTTTAGATCACCCGGACAAACGCCGATCCAGTGCCCTCGCCCCGGCCTTGCGGGGAGAGGGTTAGGGTGAGGGGATTTTCACGCGCGACAATGACGGGTTTCGAATAGCTGTATCGCTCGCGCGTTTTGACCGTCTTGCCATCATGCCGAAATCATTCACCGCGACTGCAACAATGTTTTTTTACAATTCCCGCTGACTGACTACCGGAGTCACACGCTTCCATGAATTCAATGCCTGCCAAAAATGGGAAGAGAGCTCTCATCACCGGCATCACCGGTCAAGACGGCTCGTATCTCGCCGAATTACTGCTGGAAAAGGGTTACGAAGTCTGGGGCATGATTCGACGATCCTCGTCGTTCAACACCGGACGAATCGACCACATTTATCAGGATCCGCACGATCCGGATCTGCGAATGCACCTGTGTTACGGCGATCTCAACGACGCGTCATCGATCAACCGCATCCTGAAAGCGGTTCAACCACACGAGATCTACAATCTCGGTGCACAGTCGCACGTCAAGGTTTCGTTTGAGATTCCCGAATACACGGCCGAAGTGACCGGCCTTGGAACAATCCGGCTGCTGGAAGCCATGCGCGACGTCGGCAGCGAGGCCCGGTTCTATCAGGCCTCATCCTCGGAACTCTACGGGAAGGTGCTCGAAACACCGCAAAGCGAGACGACTCCGTTCTATCCTCGCAGCCCCTATGCGGCAGCAAAAGCCTACGCATTTTACGTCACTCGAAATTACCGCGAGTCCTACGGCATGTTCGCCGTAAACGGAATTCTGTTCAACCACGAATCGCCACGCAGAGGCGAGACGTTCGTCACCCGCAAGATTACGCATGCCGTCGCAGCCATCGCCACGGGACAGCAGGATTGCCTGTTTCTAGGCAATCTCGATGCCAAACGCGACTGGGGATTCGCGGGAGACTACGTCGAAGCGATGTGGCTGATGTTGCAGGCCGACGTTCCCGACGACTACGTGATTGCCACGGGCGAAACGCATTCCGTCCGGGAATTCTGCGAACTCGCCTTTGCCGAAGTCGATTTGCCAATTCGTTGGCAAGGAGACGGAGTTGACGAGGTTGCCATCGGCCCCGACGGCCAGACACTGATTCGCATCGACCCCCGCTACTTCCGTCCCGCGGAAGTGGACCTGCTATTAGGTGATCCCGGCAAAGCCCGTCGGGAACTCGGCTGGCAGCCCAAAGTCGGGTTTCGGGATCTCGTCAATCAAATGGTAACGCACGATCTGTTTGAAGCCCGTGAACGATCAGGGCACGGCAGGTCAAAACCCGAATCAGTCACCCCATCCGTCAACGGTTTCGCGCGGCAAGAACCCGCACTGATCTGAACCCCGATCAGGCGAGCGGGGGGTGTCAGCCCCCTGATTCTTTAGCTCCCAGATTCTTTGGTTGCGAACTGGAATTTAGGATGCGACGTGGAATTTGGATGCGACCAGGAAAGTCTCTGTCCCTGATTCTGATACGTGCAACCGGGTGAATATCCCAGCAACTATCGAAGTCGATGATGAGAAGGATTTTAACCACGGATAACACCGATGGCACGGATAAAGACATTAGACAAAGCGGCACCATCCATTGTCAGGTCTCGCCTTATCTTTCCCATCAGTGCCATCCGTGTTATGCGTGGTTAAAGTCTTCAATTCAAGTACTTTAGAACGTCGTCGGGAACGCGGATAAATACAGCACTCATGCTCGAAAGCGATACCACCGCTCCAGACCAATCCTCTGCAAAGCGGTCGCACGTTCTGTTCTTGAATCGTTCGTACTGGCCAGACACGGAAGCCACGGGCCAACTGCTGACAGAGCTAACCACAGACCTGACCAAATGGTTCGACGTAACGGTGATCGCCGGTCACCCCAACCACATCGACGAAGCCGCGAAAAGCAATGAAGCCATCGCCGACGAATATCGCGGAGTCACCATTCGTCGAGTCTGGCACTCCAGGTTTTCCAAGCATTCAAAACTCGGCCGCCTGGCCAATTTAATCACTTTCACGTTCGCGGCATGGCGTGCCGCAAGCCGACTAAGGCGACGGCCGGACGTCATCGTGGTCGAGACCGATCCGTTTTTCCTGCCACTCGTCGGCCGCCGGTTACAGCGTCAATTCGGAAATTGCCCGCTAGTCTGTTATCTGCAGGATTTGTATCCCGACATCGCCATCGCCGTCGGCAAAGTGCGTGAGGGGCGGCTGACACGAATAGTTCGAAACGCATTGTTCAAAGTCTATCAAAACGCTCAAAAGGTAATTGTCCTCAGCCGAGACATGCAGCAGCGCTGCGAAGAGTACGGTGTCCCCGCCAACGCTCTGGAGGTAATCCCCAATTGGGCCGACACGAACGAGGTCCAGCCGATCAAGACGAACAACGCATTCCGGCGACAGCATGCTCTCGAAAACCGATTCGTCGTCATGTATTCGGGAAACATGGGGCTAGCCCACGATCTGAACACATTGCTGGATGCCGCCACACTGCTTCGCGACCGGTCCGACATGGAATGGATATTTGTCGGCGACGGAGCCCAACGGCAAGCACTCGTGCGTCGAGTTGAGCAATCCAGTCTATCGCAAGTTCGTTTCCTACCCTATCAACCGCGTTCGTTTCTTTCCCAAAGCCTGAGCGCCGCGGACGTCCATCTGATTTCTGTCCTTCCCGGCGCGACCGCCTGTGTCATGCCGAGCAAACTCTACGGAATCCTCGCCTCCGGCACGCCCACCATCGCAGTTGTCGAACCCGAAACCGAACTGTCAGACCTCATCAACGAACATCAAATCGGGTTCACGTGCATTCCCGGAGACGCGGAAAGCCTCGCCGAGCGACTTCGAGAACTCGCTGACAACCCCGAATTAAGAAGACAATTGAGCCAGAACGCCCGCCAACTAGCAGAAGCCGAATTCAGCCGAGACCGACAAACCGCCCGATTCGTCAGATTGCTCTGCCGGGTCCTCGGCAACGAAGTACCTGAATCGCTAGTAGAAGAGCTTCAGCACACCAGTGGTTCCACGGCCGTTGCAGACGTTGTAGCAGGGTCCGTTGTGCGGACCATTTCCATCGGCTAGAGATTGATCCACTTGAGATTGCCCTGTAGCACGGACGCCTCGTCCGTGTAAATCTCACTAGTGCGTCATCCACTCTTAATCACGGGGTACAGTCGCTTCAATTTCGTTCGGGCATCGTCGATCTTGAATTGCCAGTCAACTCCTCGTTGTTTGGCGTTCGTCTTGGCAGCCCAGATTTCGATTTCGCTTTGCAGGAGGGGCAGTTCGCCGATTCGACGGTCGCTCAAACATTGACTGGTCAGGCAACTGAGTTCGCATTCTGCAACGTTCAGCCAGCTGCCATGCTTGGGCGTGTAACAGAAGTCGATCCGTTTCACATACGCACGCGCGACTTCTGGCGGGAATGCCTCGTAGAACGCCCCTTTTGTGTGCGTGTTGAGATTGTCGCAGACCAGTGTTACTTTCGGGCATTGGATATATCGTGAATCCAGGAGCTGGGCGACTTCAACTGCCCAGTCAACTTTGGTTCGACGCTCGCGGGCGGTCGCCTGCCGGAAACCGGACAGCGGTTCGGCGAACATAAAGATGCTCGCCGTCCCGTTGCGTTCATATTCGTAATCGACGCGTTTCCCATGTTGTTTCGTCGCGGGAATCGGCACCTTGGTCTCTAACAACAGCTGTACCGGTTGCTCATCCATGCAAAGTACGGGTTGTTGCGGATCATACGCGGTTTCATACGTTTCGAGCACCTCTTCCATGTTGGCGACAAACTCCGCGTCCTGATTGGGCGGAATCACCCAGTACTCAATTTTACGTTTAGTCATGCCGTTTTTTTTAGCGTCTTACGAACGGTTTCGGGACTAATCGAATCCACCACCTCCAACACCACCATTTCGTCGGCGAGCAGTTGCAAAGACCATCGTCCATAACCCGCCGGCGGTTTCCCCAACCGCATTGCAATCAGCTTCGCTTCGCCAGCACCATCGAGCTTTCGCGGCGTTGGCGGCGTCGCTCGCCGCTTTCGTTCCAACGCGGCATCAAAGCCATCCAGGACCAGACGCTTGCGCAAAGTTTCCACCGCCTGTACCCCACAGTCAAATGCCTCAGCGATCTTTGTATCCGGCCAGCCGGGACCATCGACATCC
>Ga0206811_1028_pt2 | contig 11944 bp, 13 predicted proteins | sample Alteio_BWOrgCont_53_FD_152886 | JGI IMG/M metagenome (GOLD analysis project Ga0206811, IMG submission 152886) | Enriched cells from forest soil in Barre Woods Harvard Forest LTER site, Petersham, Massachusetts, United States -... | ecosystem: Environmental > Terrestrial > Soil > Temperate forest >... | reverse complement strand
TGCACGAATGACGGCTCCGCAAAAGACGAGGAACTGCATGTTCTCGTGGGGAGTCTTGCCCGGTTCGAGCAAATTGCCCTGAGCGGAGTTTCCGAGCGACCAGTTGCAGTGTTTGCCGGAACCGTTGACTCCCGCGAACGGCTTCTCGTGCATCAGGCACTCGAGACCATACTTTCCGGCGACTTTCTTCATGGTCAACATCGTCAATTGCTGGTGATCGGCCGCGACGTTGGCATTCTCATAAATCGGGGCAATCTCGTACTGGCTTGGAGCGACTTCGTTGTGACGCGTCTTGACGGGCACACCGAGTTTGAACAGTTCGCGTTCGGTGTCGAGCATGCAGGCCAGCACCCGATCAGGAATTGCGCCAAAATACTGGTCGCAGAATTCCTGCCCCTTGGGAGGGAGCGCACCAAACAACGTTCTTCCCGCATTAATCAGATCCGGGCGAGCGAAAAAGAAATTGCGATCAATCAGAAAATACTCCTGCTCTGGACCGCACGAGGCCGTTACCAGCGGGATGTTCTTGTGACCAAACAATTTCAGTACGCGCTGGGCTTGCGTGTTGAGCGCCTTCATCGAACGCAGTAGCGGAGTCTTCTTATCCAGGGCTTCGCCGGTCCACGAGAAGAACGCGGTTGGAATGACGAGCGTTGTGCCGTTGGGGTTTTCAAGAATATACGCGGGACTGGTGACATCCCATGCCGTATAACCTCGCGCTTCAAATGTTGCTCGAATTCCTCCGGACGGGAAACTCGACGCATCCGGTTCACCCTGTGTCAGCGCCGTTCCACTGAACTCGTTGACGGCTCCTCCGTTTCCATCCGGAGCGAGAAAGCTGTCGTGCTTTTCTGCTGTAATTCCGGTCAATGGATAAAAAACGTGAGCGTAATGGGTTGCACCCTTCTCGATCGCCCAGTCCTTCATTGCGGCGGCAACCGTATCGGCCACTGCGGAATCGAGCGGTTCACCAAGCTCGATCGTTTTCATAACCGACTTGAAGACGCTTTTGGGCAAGCGATCTTTCATGACTTTCGTACTGAACACGTTTGTCCCGAACAGTTCGCTGCCCGGCGTTTCGGCAAAATTCAAGGGTGCCGAAATCGGTTTGTAGTTCGTGACTGCCTGGATTGCCTGAAATCGAGCTGTGCTACCACTCATGAAGTTGTGCTTTCAAACTGGAAACAAAGGATAAGCGCCGAAGGGCCTCTGCTGTGCGAGATTCACAAGCAATCAGAATGCCAACGTCTGTACCTTCGGTCTCGATAAGCCAATTGAACCGACTTTAACAAGATCACCACAGAAGTTCACGCGAACGCACAATCCAAGGTGTGCTCATTTTGATGGCGTCAATGCGTAAAATATGTGCGTCAATCCTTGGCATCCTCAATGGACAAAAGCAAAGGCTGATTTCATTCGAGAGGACAACGCGCGCGTCCGCTGCCGCAGGCATAAATTGGTGAGGTTTTGTGAGATTGGGTTTGCGAAATTCGATGTCATCCAAATGCTGACCGCATGCCGGTCGTTGCCGGTCATGAAATCCGCTGTTACAACTAATGAACTTCGACTTTAAAACAGACGGGAAAACTGGTCATGCTGACGGAATCACAGGTTTTGCAACGGCTCAAAGTTCTGAAAGACCCTGAAATTGGTCGCAGTTTCGGTGATCTTGATATGCTGAAAGGCGTACAACTTTCCGGCAACGCCGTCACTGTGAAGGTGGAACTGCCGACTCCCGCCTATCCCGGTCGCGAACGGATCACGCAAGCGATTCGTGCGACGATGATGCAAGAGAGTCCTGACTCGGGGCCGGTCGAGGTCGAATTCTCGGCCGTGGTACGCGGAAGTATGTCGGGTGGGGCAATTGGACTTCGCGCCAAGAATGTCATTGCCGTTGGCAGCGGCAAGGGCGGAGTTGGTAAAAGCACCGTCGCTGCAACACTGGCCTATGGCCTCAAGACACTCGGTTGCCAGGTCGGGCTCATGGACGCCGATGTCTACGGCCCCAGTATTCCGCATATGGTCGGGTCGATCGATCGTCCGGCTGCCATGAAGGTCACCACGGAATCGGGCGAGGAAATCGAGCGTATTCAGCCTGTGGTGGTCGACGGCCTTAAGGTCATGTCCATGGGTTATTTCCTTAAGCCCGATCAAGCGGTGATCTGGCGCGGACCACTCTTGCATCGCGCCATCACCCAATTCCTGAAAGACACGGACTGGGGCGATCTGGACTATTTAATCATTGACCTGCCCCCCGGTACCGGCGACATCTCACTGACGTTGTCGCAACTGCTCGGACTGGCCGGTGCCGTCGTGGTCTGCACGCCACAACAGGTGGCATTGCTGGATGCCGTCAAGGCGATCAGCATGTTCAATCAGGTCAAGATTCCGCTGCTCGGAATCGTCGAGAACATGACCGGTGAAATCTTTGGCCGAGGGGGAGCGAAAGCCAAGGCCGAGGAACTTCGCATTCCGTTTCTTGGTGAATTGCCGATTGAAGCGGGGATTCGCATTCGAGGCGATGCAGGTCGAATCGGCAGCTTGTTTTCCGAAGACAATCCATCCAGACAACCGTTGATCCACATTTGCGAGCAGGTTGCAATTCAGATTGCCAGACAATTACTCGTCGCACCGAAAATGCCAACGCTGGAAATTCTCTGAACCAGGCGAGCGGAGGGTGTCAGCCCCCTGATTCTTCGAAACGCCAATGGAAAGTAGAACGTAGAAAGTTGTGAGGAGACGGACATCGCGTTCTGGATCTTCACCTGTCCACTTTCTCCGTACTCTCTGTTCGAAGAATCAGGGGGCCCCCGCTCGCCTACCAGTGGGCGTTCTTCCTGAACGGCGCGACTTCCAGTTCACCTTTCGGACTGATTCGGCAGCGGATGGCTCCGTATTTCGCGGTCGTAAGTATCTCTGATTCCGGACCATAACGCGTGGCGAGGCGATCGGCCACGACAGGTTCCGGCGTGCTGACAATGACGTAATCGGGTGTCGCCCAGCGAGCAAGATCCGGCGGATTCGCTTTCATACTCCCGTGATGCGGTGAAAGGAATACATCGGCATCAATGCGTGGCGTCTTCAGCAGTCGTTCAAGTCCTTCGAGTTCCAGATCACCCGTCAGTACGATTCGTCGGCCTGCATATTCCAGGCAGACGACCAGGCTGTTGGGGTTGTCGTGGAGAGAATGAAAATCGTGTGCTGGATGGAGCACTCGAAGCGAAACGTCCCGGTCGAGAACGAGAGTTTGTCCTGCCGAAATGAGTCGCACTTCGGCTCCGGCCTTCGCCGATTGCTCGATGGATGCAACGACCGCAGGCTGGTTCCAGTCGAGAAAACTGCCATGCACGAACAATTCGCCCGGTGAAACAATTCGACTCAATTCGGGCAAAGCGTTGCAGTGATCGCCGTCCGCATGCGAGATGATGACGGCATCCACGCGCGCACGGCCCGTCATCCACATCGTTTGCGAAATCGTGCGGGCCGTCGAACTGCCTCCCACCATCCCGCCCGCGTCGTAAAGAACTGTTCGACCATTGGGGCATTCGATCAAAACGCTCAATCCGTGTCCGACTGAAATGAACGTGCACGTCACACCTGGTCGAGGCGGGCAGGTCAATCCCCAGACCATTCCCAGCACCATCCAGGCCAGTCCCGCCCGGAGCGAGATTGCGGAACCCCGATTTCGCCCACGAATCACCAGGATCGGAATCAGCGTAAGTCCATAAAACCCGATCGTCCACCAGACGGGCAGCGCGGGAACATAGGCATGTCCCAGGTTCAGCCCCGCTCCGGCCCGGACCGTCCACAGAAACGCTCGCAGCAGAATATCAAAGAGCAAACCCAACCAGCCAAATGCGCTCGACCAAATCAGCCCGAGTAGCAGGAACGAGTACCCGATCCAGAACATGATCGTCACGGGAATAATCAGCAGTACGGTCAGAAATGAACCGATCGGCGAGACCAGATGAAACTGGCTTGCGATGAGTGGCGATGTCATCATCCAGACGGCGAGTCCCACGATATTGGCTTCGAAGATCAAACGCATCGCGCGAGCCAGCGCTCGTCGCGCGACCGGGTCAACCAAAGGAGCATCTGCACTTTTCGCGAGGGTCTCGTCATGCACCAGTTTCAGTCCGTTTGTCGCGTGCAGAATGGCAAAGACGGCCAGAAACGAAAGCTGGGCCCCCGTGTTGAACAAATCGCCGGGATTCCAGACCAGTACGGCGAGGCCCGCCAGCGCCAGCGAATTTCCGACCGACCCGCTCCGACCAATCAATTTTCCGAATGCAATGATTACGGCAACGACTGTGGCACGTACGATGGGCGGATTTGCATCGGTGACCATGGCATAGACCGGCAGGGCAATCAGGACAATCCAGATCGAGGTCTCGACGGACCGCCCCAACAATCGGCTGAGCGTCCAGAGCCAGCTCCAGAGCAGACCGACATTCATTCCCGAGATGGCGAGAATGTGCAGCATGCCGCTCTCACGAAAGGCGCGTCGGGTTTCCTCATCGATTTGAACTCGACTTCCCAGCAACATCGCCTGCGCCACGGGAGCCGTGTCCGGACCAAGTCGACTGGAAATCAATTGCTCGGCACGCGTCCGAACCGAGCCGCGCAGGACGAGAAGCCAGTCCCGCACCGTTCTTTCGCGTTTCAGGCAACGGATGCATTCAATATTGTTCGAACGAATCAACGTGAACAGCCCTTGAGTCCGCAAAAACGCCCGTTGATCGAAATCACCGGGATTCGCGGGTTCGCTGGGCCGAAGCAGTTCACCGGTGACCTCGACAACGTCACCGAGTACGACTTCGGAAAGGTTCCCGTCAATGGTGACTCGCGCGGTGCCGGAAACGATCAACGATTCGTCGACATTCGTCACCAGAGCGCGGCATTCGAGGATCAGAATCGTATGATCGGGGTTTTGCCAGCGCGCGCGCTCCTCTTCGGGTCGGTGCGCGACCCACGGCGTCTGGACGATCTTTCCAATCACACGGACAAGTTGCGGTTCGTCGGTGGCCGAGTTCGCAATATCGTCCGCAGCCCGACAACTCCATCGCCAATGGTGCCATGCTCCGGCCAGACAAAACCACCCGAACAGAAGAACGCCCACCGATATCCATCGCCGATGCGTCGCAAATGTACCTTGCGAGTCTTGAGCAGCCAGCGATTGATCGTTAATCGATAAACCGGTGCGAAGGGCGACGCAACCTGAACAACATGACCAGACGATCGCGCACAGGGCGGTCAGTAATAGCCAGCCATTAATCTCCAGCGGCCAAATTCGATCCGCAAGAATCCCCAATGCGGAAATCCCCACCAGCACGATTGCCGGGCCGCGCTGCGGCTGCACTCGCGGTGATTCGCGGGAAGCAGGTTCAAACACGTGCGACATTTCTGCCCCCGGTTCCTTGCATCGACTGGCAATCTTGACTCGTCCCAACTTCGCTGCGAATTGGTTTACGGGCGTTTGCTCCGGATCATTCGGGTTCAGCACTTCGGAGAATGAAGACCCATGCCGGTACAAAGGCCCGTAAACCACCGGAAACGGGACCGACGGGAATCTGGTCGGTCGAACGGGTCGCGATTGGCACAATTCCTGCGAACTCGACGTAGTCAACAGAAGCGGAGATACTGCCAACTTTGTGGCTGACAGGGAATGCCGTTCCACCAAAAATCGGAGCACGACGAGTGCGAGTGCTAAGTTATAACATCCACAAAGGAATCGGCGGTCGCGATCGAAGCTATCGTCTGGAGCGGGTGATGGAGGTCATCGCGGCCGAAGCACCTGACATTGTTTGTCTTCAGGAAGTTGATCGCAACGTGCGCCGCAGCCGGTACGACAATCAACCCGATCGGCTCGCCGAGCATTTTGCGTTTGACCACCGGCTGTTTCAGCTTAACGTCCACGTCCAGTCGGGCGGTTATGGCAACCTGTTGCTTTCGCGCTGGCCAATGCAGAGTCATCATCAGGTTCAACTGACAAAACAGCGTAAAAAGGCCCGCGGAGCTCAAATGGCCGTCATTGAAACTCCCGGCGGCCCCATCCAGCTCGTGAACTGGCATCTCGGATTGGGCGAGAGAGAACGCCACTGGCAAACCCGGCGTTTGCTGGAACACCACCTGTTCTGCGAGGCGAGGAAGTTACCGCAACTGATCGTCGGCGATTCCAACGATTGGCGAAATACACTTGCGAGCGGACCGTTTGTCGTCCACGGTTTTCAGCATTTGACAGCACCGATTTCCAGATTCCGCTCGTTTCCCGCGTATCTGCCGCTCGGGTCGCTGGACAAAGCCTTCTGGCGCGGTTCATTTTCGCATCTGGCAGCACACGTGCCAAAACGCCGAGTGGCACGGGATGCGTCGGATCACTTGCCTCTCGTCGTCGATTTCGAACTGTAAGCCGTAGAGCGGAGCCAAAGCGATTGAACAGTTGGGAAACTTCGTCGAGTGGGTATGATCCTCATCCCTCCGAACGGCTCGCAAGTCGAGGATTCGGTTGGCTGGGTAGCTCAGTTGGTAGAGCACAGGACTGAAAATCCTGGTGTCGGCGGTTCGATCCCGCCCCCAGCCATTTACAGGGTAAGGACTTACGACGAATCCTGAAAACGTAAAACAAGACTTCTACCCACCATCTACCCACGAACCGCGACAACTAATGTTGTCGCGGTTTTTTCGTTTTACGGTCCCACAGACATTTCCCGATTCAACACATTGACAGGTGCGACGGCTTTCGCGACAAACGGCGAATAACCGCGACCTATAGTGTTTACGGTCGCAATATGGCACAACATGATGTGGAGATGCGAAATGGCAGGGACAGCAGATATTCAGGAATTGCGTGGAAAACGGAACCTACGCGTTTTGGAAGCGTGCGAATACCTTGGATTCAAGCGGACGAAGGTTCACGCGTTGATTGCGTCGGGCCGTTTGAAGTCATTGAAGATCGACGGTGCGCGTCGTATTCCGGTTTCGGCGATTGAAGAATTCCTTGCGGCACAGACCGCTGGTTAGGAATTCGTCACATGAATCTCGACGAAGATGCCAGACAGGATGAACGGCAGATCGCAAGGGTTGTCGAAGTCCGCCCGGTTTACGCTGGCTGGCGGGACAATTTCACATTACAAAAAAAACTGATGTCAGGCCCAATACCGTCGAAAGACGCGCTGGGATCGGCGTTTGTGACGTGGAAGTTGTTTCCGTTCTATTTGAACTCGTTGGCGGCTCCCGACGAGGATGAGTCCATCCGTGACGACAACGATTTCCAAAGCGGGATCGTAGCCCTTGAATGCTTACTGACTGCACAATACGAGATCACCGTTCGGTTCTTGATGCGAGTGGCCGAAAGCGTTGGCGTTGACTCCACGCCGATCAAGGTGGCGGGTGATTACTGCCGCCAGATACTGAAAAGCCGATGGACCACCGTGTACCCCATAATCGACAGCTTGAATGAGGTCGCGTTTCCCGACTGCTTGGGCAATTTGTCTGGCATGCCGGACATTCGCAACGCCATCGTGATCGGCAACGCGGCGGTAGAAAAGGTTCTGATTTTATCCGGCCTGAAGGGGCAGGTAGACACGATGCCACTGATGGGATTTTCAACGTCCCAATCGGATGAACCCAAAGCCGAACGCCAGGCGGTGACGATTCGTCCAGACGGACCGGACCCCGCAACGCGACAACTCTGGATCGGTGGCCAGTTTCGAACGTTAGAACCGAAGCCATTCGCGATGCTTTGCTTTATGTGGGGAAAGTCTCAGGCCCAAGAACGTCATGTAAGGGATGCTGTCTGGCCACGAGACGCGGCATCCGATCAGTCGTTTTCCAGCGCTCAAGGAAAGGTGAACGCGGCGCTCACCGAAATGAATGCCACAAAAACACTCGTAAAAAGAGGCGATTTCCTGCTTTTCGAGTGACTCACGAAAAGCTCACGGATTTCTCACGGGGCTTCGTGAACAAACCGTGAGTCCGCTCGCCTAAAGTTCTCCCTGTCAGCAGTCACAACAACTGAAACGGAGGTCAAGCAATGGTTAATCGACACCAGCAAATCAAGATTCCACCGACTGATGCTGTCCGCGAGAGGCTCGGTCAGATCACTGCCGAGGGGAGAATTCTTCGCAAGCTGCTCAGGATTGCGAAGTCTCGGGATCAGGCAGACAACCAGTCGTCTTCACGCAACCATCGTGACCTATCGGCGTGAACCACACGTCTAATCACCGGGAAAGGAATCCCAATGACCAAGCTAAAAGACCTGACCGACCGGACCGAAGCCCTGCACAACAGAATCCGGGCTGACACGATTGTGATGGATTCTTATCGCGGTTTTGTCCGCGACCTGACGCCAGCCCGCCGGGCGGAAATTCGAGCAGAGCACGATGCCGAGAACTTGGCAATTATTCGGGAACGTGCGGCGCTGCATCGTGACGCGATCAGCATTTTCGAAGAGTTGCTTGCGGATGCCATCGGCCGGGAGAGATTTGAAGTCGCGGCCAGACTTAAGACGGAAATCGAAGAGGAATGCGTCCGCCTGGCCGAAGCGGTCAGGCAGTTGGAACTGATCGACGGGGCAACGGTTGCTCTGTCTGTGTGAATTTCAAAACCAGCAGAAGGAACTGCAAACTATGCCAAGACCGATTACCAATTTTGGATTGCCTGAAGGATGTTCGTCAAAGACGATTGCCGAAAGCAATCGAATCAACAAGCTGATTGAAGCCCGAGAAGATTTTGTGAGCGAGACATTCAGCAAAGTCGCCGAAGCAAAGGCCGCGCCCGCGAATGACGCATTGATCGACACGGCTAACGACATCCGTAAAAGACGTGTTGCCAGTGTGCAGAGTGAGATAAAGATGCGTCAAACGATCATCGATTTTTTGAGCGGGCCTGTCCCGAAAGATTTGAGGCGAATCTGTGATGAGTCTCACGCGAAAATCGCGGAAGTCGAAGCTGATCTTCGCACGAAGTACGAGGCTATGGGCCTGTCGAGCAAAGTCGGATCACGCGGGTTTATCGACAACGTCTTTTTTATGAGGCATCCTCGCCATCAAGACGCGCGTATGGCTTCAGATGAAGCTGTGGATCACTTTCAGCGAATTCAACCGGCGATCAATGTCCACGTCAACGAGATTGCCGAGCTTCAAGGGCAACTCCAGGCGATGAAAGAAAAGATGCTCGCCCCCTGATTGTCGTCGTCGTTTTCTACTCAACCCAACCGTCAACGGAGTCAACGAATGCTCAATCGATACTGTCCGCTGCCTGCCGGACAAATCCGAACCATCGGCGTGAACGCCGTTACCGCCAACCTTGACACCACCGGGGCAGTCTCCGCATGCATCGCCGATCTGGACGCGGCCTGCAACCCGATCTATTCCACATGCTTCCCTGCCAATCCCGACATCGTGAATGTACTCACTTGCAAGGGGGCGATCAGCATTGCCGCGAAGGCGCTCTTGAACGCGATTCTGGCACTGCCAGCGAATCAGCCCTGACCGTCGCTTTACCATCTCATCAAGGAACATCATGTTTGTTTTTGATAGCTCAGATCTCCCCACGATCGACATACCGATCGTCGTTGGCAACGACCCGTTTACCATTCGCCTGAATCAGCCGTCACTCGACGATCTGATCGTCGACGAGGCATTCGCACACGCGGCCACTCAACCGGGCGTCAGTCAACAGGCCCTCGCGTTCAAGGCGAGATACGCACACCGACTGGCATCGGTGATTGGGTGGGACGGCATCAATGATGCTGCCGGAACTCCGGTCGCTTTCTCGACCGAAAGGCTTGTACTGCTCTTGGGGAAATATCCCGAGATCATGGGGCAGTTGGCAGAGCATTTGTCCCGCCTGTACTCGACCGACGATCCGGTTCCTGTCCAAGCCTGAACCAACTTTACAGACGGGATCGTGTGATCCCGTCTTTCTCAATTTTGTTGAAGGAATTTTATGCCCAAGTCTATGTCTGAGTTGAATGCCGAAGTGAAAGCATTTTTCAAAAATGGTTGCAGGCTTCCCGCATCATTCGCCATGACGCAACCCGCAGCCGATCCCGTTGTCGACCCCAAAGCGGGCGATGTTGATCCTGCTACCGATCCACTGGCACCGAAAGCTGTCCGGATCATCGCCCGTACTGGCGGGGTGGCCGTGCAAGGCTACTGGGGCCGATGCGTCAACGACATGTCCGGCTACATTCCAGCGACCGGGCCGGTTCCGCTGGATTACGCTCATCAGGACGGCGATACGTCAGACCTTGTCGGAGTCGCTGATACCCTTTCGGTTGTCGATGGGCAATTGGTTGCGACCGGACGGCTCGTCCCCTATGCGGCTGGCGATTCGGCCAGTGAAATCATCTTCAAGGGGGCGGCTGGCGTTCCCTATCAAGCTTCGATCGTCTTGGACATGAACACGTTACAGATTCTCGAAGTCCCTCAAGGCCAGACCGTGCAAGTCAATGGTGCCGATTTCGTGGGACCCGGCGTTGTTTTCACGAAATGGGGAGTTAGCGGCATCGCGATTTTGCCGTATGGTGCAGACTCCAGTACGTCGGTCCAGTTCGGGAACGCCCGCGAGGAAGCTGCAAAATTCGTCGCAATATTCGGTGCTACACGCGGTGGCGAATGGTTCATCGCAGGAAAGACCTACGATGAAGCCTTGAGCCTTCATGTCGCGGCCATAAAGTCGGACTTTGCAGCGAAGTCGCAACAACAAGCTTCCGATCTGAAGCTTGCTCAGGCGAAGCTTATCAGCATCCGTGCAGAAATCGAAAAGGAAAAGAAGCGAGCATCATTTCACCGTGGACAAGCACGTCCGGTGCCAGTTCGGCCGACTTCCACGGAACCTGATTGCAAGCCGTCCGATGCAGGGGTGCGATTTGGGCGTTCTCCGGGGCAGCAGGCACTCGTTGACCTGATTGCGTCGAAGATGCCCGGTAAGAGAACGGTCGTCTGATCAGAAACGAAGAAACGAAGAAACGCATGGGAGTCACACGTCCACATGCGTTTCTTAGCTCACGATTGTGTGAGCGACACGGATCTTACTATTGCCATTCGTGCTAAGACAATGGCAATTTTCATAACCTCAAAAAAACAAGAGTCGCTCACTCTTTCCCGGCAAGGCAAAGTGAGCGACTCCAGAAAGCGGACGATGAGATGTATCCTACACAAATCGATGAAATCAGCAACCCTGAATTTGTAGTTTTTGAGCAAGATAACGAAGATAACTTCGGCACAGAACATGCGGAGTGCATGGCCGAACTCGCCAAACGAGACGATCCACGATACTGCAAGTTCTATAACGATTCGTACAACCACCTGAACCCGGTCGCGGAAAAGGCGTACCGCACGTCGTTCGCACAATCCGCCATTGAGACGCTAGCGATCCTGCTGGACGCCAGTTTGGACGCATGCGAGATATTTGCCGAACTGTATTCGCTGGAACGGACGGCTAAGACTGCCCGCGTGGACGCAAGGGAAGCGGCGGACATTGGCGTTCACTATGGAATTTATCTCGTCGGCCATGAACTCGAAGCCGCACGATCGCGAGGACTGCATCACGGGTTGGTCAGTGCGATCCACCTGGTGGAATCAGTCGAGACACCGGTTAGCGACAACGAACCGACAGAAGCCCAGTTCAACGCGCAGCAGTCCGCAGAGATGGACCGGATTCGCCAGCATCTGGCCGGATACTCAGCTTGGGTCGAGTCGGTTTGCCGATGGGCCGCAGGCGATTGTGCTGAAGTCGAATTCCACGAGTTCTATTTTGAATCGAAGCGAAAAATGGGAGCGATGCCGCAGGAGTTGCTGAGTGTGCCTGGATTCGTGGGTGAGTTCGTCAAGCACTGCGGTGCGAACGCCAAACGAGAGCAACCGGAACTGGCAATGGCGACCGGGTTGGCACTGCTGGCAACGCTCTGCGGTCGCAAGGTCGTGGACGAGTACGATTC
>Ga0206811_1133_pt1 | contig 12008 bp, 5 predicted proteins | sample Alteio_BWOrgCont_53_FD_152886 | JGI IMG/M metagenome (GOLD analysis project Ga0206811, IMG submission 152886) | Enriched cells from forest soil in Barre Woods Harvard Forest LTER site, Petersham, Massachusetts, United States -... | ecosystem: Environmental > Terrestrial > Soil > Temperate forest > O... | reverse complement strand
GCCTTCGGCCTTTTTCATGTGCCGTTCCGTTGTTTGAATGCCATCACCGATGATCTGAGCCAGATCACCGGAAGCTGGGTGGTCAAGCGGTCGTCCGCGATGTGGCAGGAACGTGGAAAGACCTGACCGACAACGTGAACTCGATGGCTCAGAACCTGACCGGTCAGGTGCGCAATATTGCCGACGTGACCAAGGCTGTGGCCAACGGCGACCTGTCGAAGAAGATCACCGTCGATGTAAAGGGCGAGATCCTCGAGTTGAAGAACACCGTCAATACGATGGTGGATCAGCTAAGCTCGTTCGCGGCCGAAGTGACTCGTGTGGCTCGCGAAGTGGGCACTGAAGGGAAGCTGGGTGGTCAGGCCGAGGTGCGCGACGTCGCCGGTACGTGGAAAGACCTGACCGACAACGTGAACTCGATGGCTCAGAACCTGACCGGTCAGGTGCGCAACATTGCCGACGTGACCAAGGCCGTGGCCAACGGCGACCTGTCAAAAAAAATTACGGTCGACGTGAAGGGCGAGATCCTCGAGTTGAAGGATACGATCAACACGATGGTCGATCAGCTCAACTCATTCGCATCGGAAGTGACCCGCGTGGCCCGCGAGGTGGGTACGGAAGGAAAACTGGGCGGACAGGCCGATGTGCAAGGCGTTTCGGGGACCTGGAAGGATTTGACCGACAACGTCAATTTCATGGCCGGTAACCTGACCAGCCAGGTGCGAAACATCGCCGACGTGACCAAAGCGGTCGCCAGCGGCGACTTGTCGAAGAAGATTACTGTCGACGTGAAGGGCGAAATTCTGCAGCTCAAAGACACCATCAATACGATGGTGGATCAGTTGCGTTCGTTCGCTTCGGAAGTGACCCGTGTGGCTCGCGAGGTCGGTACGGAAGGTCGACTGGGCGGCCAGGCTTCGGTACCCGGTGTGGCCGGTACGTGGAAAGACCTGACCGACAACGTGAACTTCATGGCCGGTAACCTGACCAGCCAGGTGCGCAACATTGCCGACGTGACCAAAGCCGTGGCCAACGGCGACCTGTCGAAGAAGATCACCGTTGACGTGAAGGGCGAGATTCTGGAGCTCAAGATCACTATCAACACGATGGTCGATCAGTTGAGTTCGTTCGCGTCGGAAGTGACCCGCGTGGCTCGCGAAGTGGGTACGGAAGGGAAGCTGGGCGGTCAGGCCGAAGTTCAGGGTGTGTCGGGAACCTGGAAGGATCTAACCGATAACGTGAACTTCATGGCCGGTAACCTGACGAGCCAGGTGCGTGGCATCGCCAAAGTGGTGACCGCCGTGGCCAACGGCGATTTGAAGCGCAAGTTGACCGTGGAAGCCAAAGGTGAAATCGCGGAATTGGCTGATACGATCAACAATATGACCGACACTCTGGCGACGTTCGCCGATCAGGTGACCACAGTGGCGCGTGAGGTCGGTGTCGAAGGAAAGCTGGGCGGCCAGGCATCGGTGCCCGGTGCATCGGGAACCTGGAAAGACCTGACCGACAACGTCAATCAACTGGCGGCCAATCTCACGACACAGGTGCGAGCCATCGCCGAAGTGGCGACGGCCGTTACGAAGGGCGACTTGACCCGATCGATCAAGGTAGAAGCCCAGGGCGAAGTCGCGGCTCTCAAGGACAACATCAATGAGATGATTCGCAACCTCAAGGACACGACGATCAAGAACAACGAACAGGACTGGCTGAAGACGAACCTTGCAAAGTTCTCACGCATGCTTCAGGGCCAGCGAGACCTGACGAACGTCGGTCGAATGGTGTTGTCCGAACTGTGCCCCGTGGTATCGGCGCGGCAAGCCGAATTCTACGTACTCGACAGGACCGACGATCGCGAACCGGGCCTGACCCTGTTGGGAAGTTACGCATCCGAAGGCCAGGAAACGCTGGGCAAACGAATCTCGATGGGACAGGGGATGGTTGGCCAGTGTGCCCTCGAGAAGCAAAAAATGATTCTCGACAATCCGCCGCCAGGATACCTGAGAATCTCGTCGGGACTGGGTGAGGGATTGCCGCACAGCATCATGGTTCTGCCGCTGATTTTCGAAGGACAGGTCAAGGGCGTCCTGGAACTGGCGTCGTTCGAAGGGTTCAATCCCACGCACCACGCATTGCTCGAACAATTGACCGAATCGATCGGGATCGTGCTCAACACGATCGAGGCCAACATGCGAACGGAAGGACTGTTGCAACAGTCACAATCTCTGGCACAGCAGCTTCAGGCGCGTCAGGAACAACTGGAACAGACGAACGAAGAACTGCAGGAAAAGGCCCACCTGCTGGCTCAGCAGAACCAGGAAGTCGAACGCAAGAACAGCGAAGTCGAACAGGCCCGCCAGGAACTGGAAGAAAAGGCCAAACAGTTGGCACTGACCTCCAAGTACAAGTCCGAATTCCTCGCCAATATGTCGCACGAGCTGCGAACGCCGCTCAACAGTCTGCTGATCCTGTCGGATCAATTGAGCAAGAACCAGGAAGGAAATCTGAATCTCAAACAGACGGAATTTGCCAAGACCATTCATTCGTCCGGCAACGAATTGCTGATGTTGATCAACGATATTCTGGATCTCTCGAAAATCGAATCGGGGACAGTGCTGGTCGATGCCAGCGAACTGCGGCTGAACGAATTGCACGGCTACGTCGAACGCACGTTCCGGCATGTTGGCGAGGCCAAGAATGTGGCCTTCAAGAGCGCGTTCAGTGCCGATTTGCCGACGTCCATGTTTACCGACGCCAAACGCCTGCAGCAGATCATCAAGAATCTGTTGTCGAACGCCTTCAAGTTCACTCAACAAGGCCAGGTTTCGCTGTCCGTCTCGACGGTCGAATCGGGCTGGAATCCGGAAAACGAGGATCTCAATCGAGCGACCGAAGTGATGGCGTTCGCCGTTTCCGATACGGGGATTGGAATTCCACTCGACAAACAGCAGATTATCTTCGAAGCCTTCCAGCAGGCCGACGGGTCAACCAGCCGAAAATACGGCGGTACCGGTTTGGGTCTGGCGATCAGCCGCGAGTTGTCGCGGTTGCTGGGCGGTGAGATTCGACTGACGTCGATCCCCGGTCAGGGAAGTACGTTCACGCTGTTCCTGCCGACGATTTATACAAACCTGCGTACAGGTCACAAGCCGGGACTGGTCGATCGGCAATCGGCACCCGCAGCCATCTCGAACTCGACATCGACCCTGCGAAAGCTGATTGACGGACGAAACGGATCGGACGATGCAACGGTGCTCGGCCAGATATTGCCAGCGTCCCTTGTGGAACCGGCTCTCGAACACTTGTCCAACGAAGTGAGCGACGACCGGGACTATATTGGCCCTGGCGACCGGGTGCTGTTAATCATCGAAAACGACATGGCGTTCGCCCGATTCCTGCTCGACACTGCCCGGGAGGCGGGTTGGAAGGGACTCGTGAGTTCCCGCGGGGCCGCCGGACTGGCGTTGACGCGCGAGTACAAACCCGATGCGATCACGCTCGATATCAATCTGCCCGACATTGATGGCTGGCGAGTTCTCGAACGCCTGAAGAACGATTTGTCGAAACGACACATTCCGGTCTGCGTCGTTTCGACCGATGAATCCCGGGAACGAGCATTGGCCTCCGGTGCGATGGCTTTTGTCGGCAAGCCACTGCAAAGCCGCGATCTGCTCGACACGCTTCTGGAGACCGTGGGAGACTATGTCGGGCGCAAGACGCGTTGCGTTCTGGTGGTCGAACCGAACGACGAACGGCGTGCTCTGCTGACCGAACGGCTGGAGGAAGATTCCGTGGAAGTATTGACAGTGCCAGCCTTTTCGGCGGTCGCATCGACGATTCGCGAGCGGCAAGTCGATTGCGTCGTCGTCGATTCCGAAGTCTCTGCTTCCCGTCTTGATGATTTGTTCGAGCATGACGACGAATTGAACGACGGGGTTTGCGTACGTCTTCCGTTGATCGTCCATTCGTTCGGCAACAGCGAACCAGACGATTCCCCCTGGAAGCGACTGGCGTATATGTGCACGATTCATCGATCTCATTCGCTCGACAACCTGCAGGATCTGGTGGCGCTGTCGCTGCATCGCAACGTCGCCCGATTGCCGGAAGCGAGGCAGCAAATGCTTGAGGATTTGCACCATTCGGACCAGATTCTCGATGGAAAGAAAGTCCTGATCGTTGACGACGACATGCGGAACATCTTCGCGTTGTCGACGGTTCTCGAAGAATACAACATGGTCATTCTTTCAGCGGACAATGGTCGCGACGCGATCAAAATCCTTGAAAGTGATGATGGGGTCGACATCGTGTTGATGGACATTATGATGCCCGAGATGGACGGTATGGAAACGATGCGTGAAATCCGCAAGATCGTTCGGCTGAAGAATCTGCCGATCGTCGCGGTGACGGCCAAAGCCATGAAGGGTGATCGTGAAAAGTGCATTGAAGCAGGAGCCTGGGATTATTTGTCCAAGCCGGTTGACCCCGAGCGGATGCTCGCCGTCCTGCGTGCGTGGTTGCAGCGTTAAGAGCGAATCCTCGCCTCGTGACTTTGTAATTCCTGCAGGGGCCGACGAATGAACGGTGCGGGCGATACGCGTGATACCGGTCAGACGAATATCCTGGTTGTGGACGACCTGCCTGAAAAGCACCTCGCATACGAGGCGGTTCTGGAGGGATTGGGTCCAAATATCGTTTCGGTTCATTCGGGTGCCGAAGCCCTGAAGCAAATCCTGCAGAATGACTTTGCCGTCATTTTGCTGGATGTCAATATGCCGGAAATGGACGGGTTTGAAACCGCGCGGCTGATCCGGCAAAGAAAGCGATCTTCGTCGACACCCATTATCTTTCTCACCGCGTTCGCCGATGAAGTGCGGACGGCGCAAGGCTATGCCACGGGGGCCGTCGACTATTTGCCCACGCCGGTTGTGCCAGGAATTCTACGCGCGAAGGTGCGCGTCTTCGTCGAACTGTTTGAAATGCGCCGGCAAATGGCGCAGCAGGCGGAGGAAAGAGCGAAACAGGCTGCGATGCAGGACGCCAATCGGCGTCTCTCATTTCTCGCCGACGCTGGCGCGGTACTCGGTCGGTCGCTCGACATTGAAGCGACGGCGAAGGACATCGTGCGCCTTCCCGTGCCGCTGCTGGCGGATCTGAGCATCCTCAAGCTGAATCCGATCGTCGGGGAACACCGCGAGATTCTGGTCGCCCGAATCGAAGCCGATGGACAGACAACTCTCGATGATACTGTCGACACCAGTCCGCTCCCCCCATCCATCAAAGAGTCCATTGATCGAGTGATGATCACAGCTCAATTCGAAATGTTACGCACCAAATCCGGTGATTCCCACTCCTCGGGCGTCGTTCTGCCGTTGCAGGCTCGCGGGCGAACATTTGCGGTACTGGCGCTGTCGTCGGAATCGTCCCCGCGCCTGTTCGACGCGAACGATTTGACCATTGCCGAAGCCTTTTCGTCGCGAGCCGCGATTGCTCTGGATAACGCCCTGTTGCACGAAGAAATTCGTTGGGCGGACCGTCAAAAGAACGATTTCCTGTCAATGCTCGCACACGAGTTGCGAAATCCGCTGGCCCCGATACGAAATGCGGCACAACTACTGGAGATTCGCGTTCCCGATGAACCCGAAGTCAAATGGGCGTGCGAGGTGATCGACAGACAGGTCAATCAGATGGTGCGTCTGGTGGACGATTTGCTGGACGTGGCTCGAATTACTCGCGACAAGATTCGCTTGAACCGCGAACCCGTTGAACTGACAGCCGTCGTCGAACGCGCGGTCGAGGCCAGTCGTCCGGTGATCGATCAGCGAAAGCACCAGCTTCATTCGATGCTCTGTCCAACACCGATCTGGATTGACGGCGATCTGGCACGCTTGACTCAAGTTCTGACGAATCTGCTCAATAACGCCGCCAAGTATACCGAAGAGGGCGGTCAAATCTGGCTGACCACCACGCAGGAAAACGGTTCGGCCGTGATTCGAGTTCGCGATACGGGCATCGGTATTCCACCGCAAATGCTGGAATCGGTCTTCGAGTTGTTTACACAGGTCGACCGTGCACTTGACCGGTCGACCGGAGGTCTGGGAATCGGGCTGACACTGGTGAGGCGACTGGTCGAGATGCATGGGGGAACCGTTGAAGCCCACAGCGAGGGTCAGGGCCACGGCAGTGAGTTCATCGTTCGGCTGCCAGCCATCAATCGATTCCCATCCCGACAAGCGACCGAGCCGCAGACTGACGGACAATCGCAACGGGCCGGCGCGCGCCGGGTTCTGGTGGTTGACGACAATCGAGACAGTGCTCGCACATTGTCGATGATGTTGCGCGTGATGGGCCACGAGACTGCGACCGCGCATGATGGACTGGAAGCAATCGAAGCGGCGACAGCCTACAAGCCTGACATGATCTTGCTGGACATCGGCTTGCCAAAACTGAACGGTTATGAAGTCTGCCGACGACTCCGCGAACTGCCGGATTGCCGCTCCACCTTGATTGTCGCACTGACAGGATGGGGGCAAGACGACGACCGCCGCCGCTCGACCGATGCCGGTTTCGATCGCCACCTCGTGAAGCCGGTGGATCTTGCGGTGCTGGGCGAACTTGTGGCGAATGTCAAGCCCGCGAAAACCCCGTCGGCTTCGTGAGAAAATGCAGCCGCAGGCCGCAGTGAGTTTGTGAAGTTTTCAGCCGACGCCGATATCAGCCACGTTTTGATCTTTTTTACTGAAAACTGAACACTGAAAACTTCACGCTCTCACAACGGCCCCTGCATCCAGCGTAACTCACAAACAAACACGCTCGTGCCACTGTGACGGCTTGCACTTGGTCGCGGCTTCATCCATCCTTCACGGTGCGTCGTCAGCTATTGTTATACTCATGCCGAAGTCGATGTCCGTGACCGCTGATGTTTCCGATTCGCTTCCCGTTCCACCGACCTCCAACTGGTCATTGATCCGGCGCATGCTATTGCTGGGCTGGCGACATCGCGTGACTTGCGTCCTGGTTCTCGCATTGAACCTGCTGCTGGTGGGACTGAACCTTGCGGGACTGAGCTTCACGGGCCTGGCGATCGACGTACTGCGACACGCTCTTCAGCCGACCAGCGCTCCTCCCAAATGGCCACTGGATTGGGGACCGCCCGCGAACTGGTCGCCCATGTCGGCGGTCACCCTGGTCGCGGCGCTGGTACTGGGAATCGCCGCGCTGCAAGCGGCAATGAAATTCGTGACGGCGGTTGCCAGCGCGGCTCTTAGCCAGGCGATCGTGATTCAGTTGCGGACCGATGTCTACGACAAATTGCAACGATTGAGCTTCCGCTTCTTTGACGCTCACGACAGCAGTTCGCTCATCAATCGCGTCGCGGGTGACGTTCAGGCCGTTCGAGGCTTTGTCGACGGCGTGATCCTGAAAGTGCTGACGGTCGTTCTGTCGCTGGCAGTTTACATGGCCTATATGCTGTCGATGCACGTCCCGCTGGCACTGGGTTGCCTGATCACTTCGCCCTTGTTGTGGGTGGGTGCCGTCTGGTTTTCCAGGGCGGTCAGGCCCCTGTATCAGCAGAGCAGCGAACTTGGCGACAAAATGATCTTGCGGCTGTCGGAGAATGTGCAAGGGATACAAGTCGTCAAAGGCTTCGCGCGCGAACAGGACGAGATCGCGCGCTTCGAGACCGCGAATCGCGCGCTTCGAGACCAGAAGTTCAACATCTTCTGGAGCCTCAGCGTGTACCAGCCCGTGATGGGATTGTTGACGCAGGTAAGTCAGCTCATCCTGATCGGTTATGGAGGATTGCTGGTCATTCGTGGTGAATTGCCGCTGGGAACTGGCCTGTTCGTCTTCGCGAATCTGATTCACGAATTCGCGAACCAGGTCGGTCAGATCATCAACATCGCAAATACCATCCAGAGCAGTCTAACGGGGGCCGAACGGGTCTTCGCGGTCCTTGATGCCGACGTCGAAATTCAAAGTCCGACGGATTCGGTTCCCTTGTCACGCGCTCGCGGTGATGTAACGTTTGAGCAGGTGAGCTTCGCGTATACTACCGATGCACCACGCGCGCCCGAATTCGTTTTGGACAACCTCAACCTGACAATCAAAGCCGGAGAGTGCATCGGCATCGTCGGCGAGACCGGGGCGGGAAAGACGACTCTGCTCCAGTTGATCGCTCGCTTCTACGATGTGACGGCAGGTCGCGTGCTGGTGGATGGAATCGACGTCCGCCGTCGGGATTTACAAGACCTCCGTCGCAATATCGGTCTCGTATTTCAAGAAAGCTTTTTGTTCAGCAACACCGTTGCCGCCAACATCGCGTTCGGCCAACCCGACGCCGAACCCGAGAGTATCGCAAATGCCGCGCGACTCGCATCGGCCGACGAATTCATCGCGGAACTGCCAGACCTTTATCAGAGCCTGATCGGGGAACACGGGTCCAATCTGTCGGGCGGGCAACGACAACGGCTGGCGATCGCGCGGGCTTTGCTGCTCGATCCCCCGATATTGATTCTCGATGACGCGACCGCCGCAGTCGACGCCGAGACCGAGCACGAGATCCAGCAAGCGATCGAAACGGCACAGGCCGGTCGGACGACAATTCTGGTCTCGAGCCGGATCAGTTCGGTTCGTCATGCTGATCGGATTCATGTCTTGCACGACGGTCGTCTTGTCGAATCGGGGACACATGCGGAGCTGCTGCGACTCGATGGCGAATATGCCAAGCTCGCAAAACTGCAACTGGCGACCGATGCGATCGAAGTCCAATCGGCCGAATCGCAACGCCAGGCGGGATGAAGGATGTCGAAATGCCCTGGTTAATCGGAAGTTTGATATTTCTGCTGACTGCGGGATTCGCGAAAGTGTCGACAGTGCTCTTGAACCGGCTGCTGGCATTTCCACAACCAAAGTGGCTGCTTGGACTGACCGAACTGGTTCAAGTCTCGCTGATCCCGATTTATGCGGGATTGATGACTTACGGATTGAGCCAACAGGGACTTCGATTTTTGATCGATGAACAGGCGTGGAATTCCCAACCTCCCGCTCTGACCATTCTTTTTGTGATCGGCGCCGTCGGGCTCGTGCTCCTCATCCGTTCCACGATCGCTTACCAGTTCTATCGTCCGCCTGGTTGCCAGATCGCGATCGATTCACAGATCATCGATTTTCGTCAGTCCCGTGACGGCCATTCGTGGCGCGACATGCTGGTCGGTCCTCGACCGATGCGACGCGTTGCTTTGCTCCCCGGCAATGAGCAGTTCTCCGTCGAGGTCAGTACGAAGACATTCTCGCTACAAGGATTGCCCAGGGAATGGGATGGTGTTTCGATTGTGCAACTCGCGGACACTCATTTTCGCGGTGCCGTCACCCGGACCTGGTTTGAAGCGGTTTGTCAGCAGGCGATGGCGTTAAAACCCGATCTGTTTGTATTCACAGGCGACTTGCTGGATGACCTGTCGCAACTGGATTGGCTGCCAGAAACATTTGGAAAACTCAAGGCCCCGCTCGGCCAGTACTTCATTCTCGGCAATCACGACTGGTATCTTGACCCGACTGCAATTCGCCAGGAATTCGGGCGACAGGGATGGATTGACCTGGCGGGTCGCTCGCAGAAACTCGTCTCGCCCAGGGCTGGACCACCGATCGTGATTGCGGGTGACGAGACACCCTGGATGGGAACACATCCGGAGCTGGATCCGGGATCCATCGATTTCTTTCACATCCTGCTGAGTCACACGCCAGACAACATTAATTGGGCCAGAGATAACGGCGTCGATTTAATGCTTGCGGGGCACACTCATGGCGGCCAGATCAGACTTCCGTTACTTGGCCCGGTTTACTCACCCAGTCGCTTCGGCTGCCGTTTCGCCTCGGGCGTTTTCTGGCTGAACCCCACGCTGTTGTACGTGTCGCGAGGGCTCAGCGGGCGAGAGCCAATACGCTTTCACTGCGTTCCCGAGCTAACCAAACTCGTCCTGAAATCGCAGCAAACAAAGTGAATTCCGTCGAGTTCATGCCACGCTTCGAACGACTACCAAACGCGGGTCATCAATGTCATACTGTCTTGAAGGCCCAATCGATCACTGCCTTGCTGCGATGACGAGATTGTCCGATTTACTGACCTGGCATGGAGTGTCTCATGCTTTTCGATGGCGACTTTCTGAAGAAACTCGAATATCTCTCGCTGATTTCACGCCGGGTTTTTCGAGGATCGGTGCTCGCACAGCGCCGGACAAAACAGATGGGGGGCGGAATCGAGTTTGCCGACCATCGCGAATACACACCGGGTGACGACTTCCGGCATCTCGACTGGAACGTCTATGCACGTCACGGCGAACTGTTGCTCAAGCGGTTTCAGGAAGAAGAGGACTTGCATGTCTACTTCCTGCTCGACTGTTCGCGCAGTATGGGTTTTGGTTCGCCGCCGAAGTTCGATCTGGCCCGGCAGGTGACGGCGGCGCTGGCGTATATTGCCCTGGCCGATCTCGATCGTGTCTCTGTCGTGGCATACTCGCAGGAAATCCTCGGCGATTTCCCGCTGGCTCGAGGCAAAGACCGAATCCTGTCACTGCTTCGATTTCTCGAGAATCTCACGCCACAAGGTAGCGATACAAATCTGGCACGCGTGACGAGCGGCTTCGTCATGCGCCCGCAACGTCGCGGGCTGGCCATCGTCGTCAGCGATCTGTTTGATCCGCCCGGGTACGATCGGGGTCTCGATCTGATGCGGCATCGGAACTATGAACCACACATCATCCAGATTCATGATCCGGCGGAAGCCCGACCGACTCTGCTGGGTGAGATCGAGCTCGTCGACATCGAAACCGAGACGATGCGAAAGGTGACCATCACCGAACGAGCCTTGCGGGAATACCGCCGGGTCTTCGACGAATTCCAGACGGGGGTCGCCGCGTATGGAAAGAAGTATGGACTCGGATGCACTCAGACGACCAACGACGTGGATTTTGAAGATCTGGTGCTCAGGATGATGCGAACCGCAGGGGCGGTGAATTGAGGTTGTTCGCCGTAGTGTGTTGTCACATCGGAAAAGCAGGGTGCCACTGGCGGTTGCTCTGAACCGCCAGTGTCTTTGTCCACATCGGAAATACCAAGACACTGGCGGCTCAAAGCTGCCGCCAGTGGCACACAATCCGAAGGACGGCAAGCCGAAGGCATACCCTACGTTGCGTCTTCGGACTCTGGTGACACGTCGTCCATTGCCGTGAGAATTCGCAATGTCAGCGCCAACGAATTGAGCCGGGTTTCCGTCGAGTCTGCGCGCGACATGAACACCACCGGGCAGGCTGCACCACAAAGCACTCCGCCGAATCGGCAATCCGACGTATACATGATGGCCTTCACAGTCAGATTCGCGGCCAGCAGGTTTGGAAACAGCATCCCGTCCGCCGCACCGACGACAGCTCCTTCGATTCGCTTCTTCTCACCCGCGTCCGAGGCATACGCGAGATCAAACGACAGCGGTCCCTGAACCAGGCAACCTGGAAGTTCTCCAAGACTGTTTCTCCGCGCGAGCTCCGCGGCTTCGAGAGTATCGGGCATGGTATCCGTCGCCTTTTCTGTGGCCGACATGATGCCGATACGCGGAGGCTCGGTTGCGGGTCCCTCGCGCAAGGCAATCGCAACGTCGACCATGCTGCGCAGAATATCCGATTTTTGTTCGAGTGTCGGCTGAATGGTGATTCCGGTATCGGACAGCAAGAAGCGTCGTGAGTCGCGCGGGATTTCCATCAAGACGATTTGGCAAATGCAGCGATTCGTCCGCAACCCGGATTCGCGAGCCAACATGGCCTTCATGAGGGCGGGTGTGGCGATCTGCCCCTTCATCAACAGGCGCGCTCGACCGGCTTTCACTTCTGCCACCGCTGCGGCGGCAGGATCCGCGGCATCGATCAGTCGAAATTCCGACACGTCGATATCGAGATCCTTCGCGAGCGTCTGCATCTCGGTCAACGAACCGGTCAGAATCGGTTCAACCCAGCCTCGTC
>Ga0206811_1149_pt1 | contig 12059 bp, 9 predicted proteins | sample Alteio_BWOrgCont_53_FD_152886 | JGI IMG/M metagenome (GOLD analysis project Ga0206811, IMG submission 152886) | Enriched cells from forest soil in Barre Woods Harvard Forest LTER site, Petersham, Massachusetts, United States -... | ecosystem: Environmental > Terrestrial > Soil > Temperate forest > O... | reverse complement strand
TCGCTTATTCCCGCGAAGACGCGCAACAGAGCGTGCGCCGCGTCCACCCTCTGGCTCTTTACTTCTGGGGAGGCACATGGACACTCGCCGCATGGTGCGAGCTAAGAAACGATTTCCGCAGCTTCCGCGTAGACCGCATGGAACATCTGGAAAACCTAACAGAGATATTCCAGCCAAAGCCAGGACAGCTACTGGCAGATTTTCTCAAGCGAGTACGCACCGAACGTAAAGAACTACCTACTTAAAGATCAACCTCAGGCTAGATCATTTTATTTGGTGCAGAGCTATCACTTTAGAGAGAACGTCATTCTGATCCTGAGGTACGAAGGAGCAGAATGACATCTCCTCTTTTGCTCTACATCTAAGGAAAAATCTAAGGAAATTCATCCTAGAACAATACTCGCCCTCCCACCTGGATGATGCGGTTGCTGCCTCCACTGCCGGTAACTTCGCCGAAGGTTGAGCTGTTCATCGAGGCCGACGGCGTACCAAGGTTCGTCAGGTTAAAGACGTTGGTGAACTCGCCGCGAACCTGGAACTTAAGGTTTTCAAGCACACCAAACGTACGGAAAAGAGAGGCATCCACATCCCGATAACCAGGGTCATCGAGCTGTGCGGGACGCGTATTGCCAAGAAGATTCAAAGGACCGACACCCGGGCAACCGGCTGTACCCGGTACGCAGTAAGCCGTCGTATCGAACCACTGTGCTTCTCCTGCAATACGTGAGCGTTTGCCGCCGAGAATGTGCGGTATCTTTCCCGGTGCAATGCTCGGACGATCGTTTGTCTGCCCATCCCCGTTGACATCGGTTCCGGTTGTGACGGTGAATGGCTGACCGCTGTTCATCGTAGTGATGCTGCTGATCGTCCAGCCGTCCAATGCGGTTCGAACAATCCGGTTGTAACTGCTGAAGTAGTCAGGAGTCCACACGAAGTTAATGGTCACCATGTTGCGCCGGTCCTGGTCCGAGCGCTGATGGGCTTCCAGTTGAGGGTAATTCGGATCGACAAAGGTCGCGGCCAGGTTGGTTCCGTCCAGAGCGTTGCTGGCCAGCGTCTTGCTGAAGACGTAGAAGGCGCGTGCACTGAAGTTGTGCGAGAGCCGTTTTTCGAGGACCACCTGCATTCCGTTGTAGTTGGAGTTCTGGCTCGATTGAAGGTTATAGACGTTCGAATAGGTAGGCTTTGCCGCTGAAAGCCCAAACTGCGAGTTCAGCGGACGGCGATTGTTGACCGTGCTGCTTGTGTTTGCGTAGCCACACGCCTGGGTCAGGTCTGTGCAGCTTGCACCGGAGGTACCGGCAGCGGTGATGTTGAACTGCGGAGGATTGAGGTCATGGTAAATCGGCATTTTGCGGTTGAGCGATCCGACATAATTCACAGTCAACGCGAAACCACTGCCGAACTCCTGCTGGAAGCCGCCATTGATCTGATACGTAACCGGCCATTCGAAGTGAGAATCGAAAGACGAGACCTGGTTCAGCGCAAGGAAGCTTGCGTTTCCGCTGCCGCCTACGAATGTCAGGGTTGGAAATGGATTGGTGCCGCCGGGAAATTCCGTCGGATCGCCCGAGTAAGGATGAGCCATCGAAGTGACCTTGCTGAACGTAGGACGGACCGCGTAAGGAGCGAAGTTCGAGGGCAGCTCCCACAGGTTGCCGGAGATTCCGCCATAGAAAAGACCGGCGGCGGCATGGAAGACCGTCTTGCCATTGCCCAATGGATCAAACGAAAGACCGACGCGGGGAGAGATGTGGCTGCTGGGCGTATATGCCCCGGTTGAAGGCACTCCAGGATCGCCGGGGAAGAGCATGCCGATCGGCGCCAGTTGGTTCCCGGGTTTGCCGGAGACGCTTACGTTTTGAAATGCATGAGACTGGACACCGGGAACAAAGTTGGTCTGCCGGTTCTGCGTGTCGGTAGGGGCCTGCTGCCAGTCATAGCGCAGACCCAGATTGAAGGTCAGATTCGAACGTATGCGCCAGTCATCCTGTGCGAAGAGCGCGTAATTCCAATAGTTGGCTTCCGCGTATTCGCCGGTGTCCTGCTCAAAAGTATTCGGGCGCCCGAGCATATAGTCGGACAGAGCATTCGAGGTGCGTGTGCCTTTCGTCGTGGCGAAGGAAAATACCCCGTAGTTGTCGAGCGATGTGAGCTGGAAGTCCTTTTCGAGGCCAGCCTCAGCACCAAGAGAGAGCGTATGCTCGCCGCGCGTCGTGCTGAGCACATCGCGGAAGCCATATTGGTTGGCACCAGCCTTAGGACCGGTGATGGCCTGGGCAAGCGTGAACCAGTTGGGTATGCCAACCTGCCCGCGTGAAGGCGATCCTGAAATCCCGAAGTCCGATCCGAAATCCGCAAATGTGCTGTTGCCCGGAACAGGGATACGGCCACCCGCCTGTCGCGTATAGCTCACCCACACCTGGTTAATGGAGCGCGAACTGATCGTCCAGGTATCGCTCACGTTTGCGTTCTGCTGCTTGGTCGCGTAGTTCGAGTAACTCCAGTTATTTGGTGTCAAACTACCGGTATTCGATCCAGTGGTAGTCGACTGACCAGGATTCGACCGGATGCTGTAGTCATACAGGAAGTAGCTCAGCGTGAGGCGGTGAGACGATGTCAACTGGTGGTCTGTCTTGATCAGATATTGGTTGTACTGTTCCGGCGTAGGATCGTATTCCCGATAGGTGTAACGGTTGTCGCCAAATGCTGTTGCGCCAACGCCCGGTTTGACACCCTTGGAGTAAAGATAGTTCGTGATGGCGACTGCCGTTGGGTCGAGCGGGTCCGTAATCACGTTGTTCGGATAGGGCTTATTGGTCGCCGGGTTGCAGACGAGGAACTTGAAGCTCGCATTATCGGCTGCCGTCGGGCTCTGCGAACAGGAAGTAATGTCTGTTGGCAGGTTCTCAGAGAAATTGCCTGCAATCTGAGCGGCGCTGGGGACATTGCCGCTGAATGCCAGAGATGTCGTGTCGCGCAGACCGCCGTAACTGCCGAAGAAGAAATCTTTGTCGTGCCGAATCGGGCCACCCAGAGTTGCGCCAAACTCATTGCGGGCATAAGGCTGCTTGATCTGCTGATTGTGCGGTACGGCGGTGAAGTTTTTCGTCCGATAGAACTCGAAGGCCGATCCATGGAACTGGTTCGTCCCCGACTTCGTCACAACGCTGACAACGGCGGCTGCATAGCGTCCGAGCGTCGCATTGAAGTTGTTCGTCTGCACGTCAAACTGGCCAACGGCATCCGGGTTAGGGATAGCGTTGCCGCTGTTGCGCAGACCGGTCATATTCAGGCCACCGTCGAGATAGAACGAAACCTGACCAGTAAAATCGTCCGTCGAGCCGTTGATGTAAACGTGCTGTTCCGGGAAGCCGAGGCTGTTTGTGTTGGTGTTTTGCTGAACACCCGGCGTCAAGCTGAGCAACTGATAGACGTTGCGGCCGACAAGAGGAAGATTGTCGATCTCAACATTGTCGACCGTTCGCCCCACTGTGGCGCTGCCCAGGTTAATCAAAGGGATGCCCGCAGTCACATCGACCGTCTCAGCCGTCGAGCCGATCTCGAGCACCAGCGATAACTCTGCGTTCTGCATCACCGCGAGCACGATTCCGGTACGGTCCAATGTCTTGAAGCCCGGCGCCGTGACTGTAATCTTGTAAGGGCCTACAGGAAGAAATTCCTGTCGATAGGAACCATCCCCCTTCGTCGTAGTGACGCGTGTAAAGTTGGTATCGGTCTGGACCATGGTGACAGTCGCATTCGGAATGGCTGCTCCCGAAGCATCCGTGACATTGCCAAACATCGTAGCGGTACTGAGCTGCGCCCAGGCAGAAAAGCAACTGAAATTGGCCAGTCCTGCGAAGATCGCAATAGCCAGGATAATTTCCATGTTGCGATAGACCCGTTCCGAAAATGCATTGCGTATTTTTCTTATTGTGAGTTGCATTTGCTTCATGACCTCCCATTTAGACAAACGCTTGCGTTCGCGCTCTTTAGAGCACGCCGCATGTGCTTTCTAAACTGTCTAACTGTAAGTACAGGTCTGAAAAAATAACTGTCAATGAATGTGCTGCATCCTCATCCCGCTAGGTGGTACGGCATTACATTTTCGGGAATACTAGTTCGCTGGGCGGTACGCGGCTGCAATGATGACAGTTTCAGGCATCCGCATTTGTAATTGTTTTGAGAGCAATTGCCAGCTCACGAACCCCGCGCCGGATTTCGCGCGTATCGACAGCGGCAAAGCCAAGTTGCAGGCCTTCCCTTCCCATCTTGCCGCGGTTGTACCAGCTCAAAGGGATAGTATCCACATGACGCTGCGCCGCGGCCCGTGCGGCAGATCTGCTGTCGATGCCACGGCACAGCAGTCCCGCGGTTTGCAATCCAGCCTCCACGCCTGCAATCTCCAGCAGTCCCGCAAGATGTTCACGCGCGCCCTCCAGCAAAACCGACAAACGCTCTGCATAGATTTCTCTCATGCGGCGGAGATGCCGTCCGAAATGCCCTTCCGTAATGAAATCGCATAGCACGGCCTGCTCTAACAGAGGCGCGTGCCTCGTCGTTACGGAAAGAGTTGCCGCAAAATAATCCACCAGATCCTCCGGAATCACCAGGTATCCCAACCGGAGCGATGGAAATAAAACTTTGCTGAAACTCCCGGCAAATAATACGAGACCATTCCGATCCAGCCCCTGCATCGCCGGCACCGGACGTCCCGTATACCGATACTCACTGTCGTAATCGTCTTCAAAGATCAGGGCGCCCGACTTACGCGCCCACTCGAGCAGCGCCAGACGACGCGGCAGGCTCATCGTGATTCCCATTGGAAACTGATGCCCTGGCGTAATGTAGATCAGTCGCGCCCCACGCAGACTCTTCTCTCGCAATGCCATTCCCTCTTCGTCGAGACCAACGGCAGAAATCTTCGCCCCAACCGCCTCAAACGCCATCGCCGCGCCGGGATAGCCCGGATTCTCCATGCATACTTTGTCGCCGGGATTGAGAAAGAGCCGCGACGCCAGATCAAGCGCCTCCTGCGCTCCGGCAACAATCGCCACCTGCTGGGGAACACACTTCACGCCGCGCGAGACATTAAGATAATTCGCGACTGCCTCTCGCAGCGGCCCATACCCCAGCGGATCGCAGGTCAGCAGCAGGTTCGTCGAAGCACGGCGCAGCCGCCGCGCCGTTGTCTGCGCCCACAATGTCGCCGGGAATAGATCCAGCGCCGGAAGATTCGGACGAAAGGCTCGGGTCGGACGCACCTGAAGATTCGAGAACAAGCGAACTCTGCGTCCATAGTCCGAAACTCTGCGGCGCACCTTTGGCCGCGACGCTTTGTTTGAACCACCTTCGCGGGTAACCTGCAGTAATTCTTCTGGCAGAACCTTGCTTACATACGTCCCTGACCCAATGCTGCCCTCCACATAACCCTCAGACTTGAGTTCATCGAAAGCACTGACGATCGTCCCTCGCGACAATCCATATTGATCTGCAAGGTCTCGGGTGGCCGGAAGTTGAGCCCCCGGACGAAGGTTTCCATTTAAAATCTCGGCCCGCACAGCGGAATAAAGCCACCGGTAGGCGGGCACCCCGATTTCACGCGGCGGAAGCATCAGCCCGAAAGTAGTCGATTGTTTTGCCATAAAGTGGTACAGCAAAAATATCGTAAATGGACCTTTTTGATAGGTCCATTTAAGGTTACCTTTTGGTAGTACGAAGGAGCAAGTCAATGATGAAACATAAAACGTGGGCCGCTTTTGGGTTAGCAATTGCCTTTAGCGCAACCATAAGCGCTCTTGTGGCCCAGGCATCAAACAACGGCGCAGGCGCAAAGGTCAGTACAGTGTTTTCTCGCGATCTTCCTAAACTCGATGGCGGCCATTTAGCTGCGAAGATCGTCGAAGTCACTTACGGACCTGGTGGCGCATCCTCGCCTCACAGCCATCCCTGTCCTGTCATTGGCTATGTGCTGGAAGGAGCCGTCCGCATACAGGTAAAAGGCGAGCCCGAAGCAATCTATAAGGCGGGAGAAAGTTTTTACGAGCCGCCCAATGGCATTCATCAGGTCTCAGCCAATGCCAGCGATCACGAGCCTGCAAAGCTCCTTGCTTATTTCATCTGTGACCATGACACCCCGCTCACCGTGCCGATAGCAGGAGGCAAGTAGCGATGACTACGTCCACGATCCAAAGCAACCGCACAATACGTTTAGAGCGATTGGCTATTCTGTATGCTCGCATCGCGGTCGGCACTGCCTTTCTTTCCGCCGTTGCCGACCGCTTTGGACTTTGGGGCAGCCATGGCGGCTGGGGGAACTTCGCTAACTTCACGCGCTACACAGCCCAGGTCAATTCGTTCATGCCTGCATCGACCATTCCATATCTCGCCTGGATTGCCACCATCGCCGAAACACTGCTCGGCATTGCACTGCTCATCGGTATCTGGCCTCGATATGTGGCGCTTGCCTCTGCTTTGCTCTTGGCCGGCTTCGGAACTGCCATGGCGATCTCCTTCGGCATCAAGTCGCCCCTAGACTATTCCGTCTTCTCTGCATCCGCCGCAGCATTGCTGCTCGCCTTGCACCAGCCGCACAAATTAGATTCCGCCTCCTGAGCTTCACCACAATTGGAGAAAAGATATGCGCCGTTTACCTTGGATCACCGCAGCCCTCATCGCCGTTTTGCTAACACTTAACGGATCGGCCCTGGCGTCAAGCACGAAAGAACAGGCAGATCTTCTTACCGTTCGCGAAGCTGTCTGGCGCGACTGGTTTGCTGGAGATACGAAATCTCTGGCGAAGCTGGTGCCATCCAATGCGATCGCCATCAGCACGGGCGAAGAGCATTGGCAGAACCATGCAGACATATTTCGGGAAGCCGTTAAATTCCACGCATCCGGCGGAAAGCTCGTCCGTCTCGAATTTCCCCGCACGGAAGTACAACGATTCGGCAATGTCGCGGTTCTCTACAGCAAGTACCTCTACGAAACCGAGACCAACGGAAAACGATCACTGAGTTCTGGACGAGCCACTGAAGTCTTCGTCCTCAACAACGGACAATGGACCAATCCCGGCTGGCATACTGATTCAGAAAAATAAAGGTTGTTATACCGAATCGCGTCATGCCAGTCGCAAGCACTTGTGCTATAGCTTCGTAATCTCCTCGATAGCGGTACGCGCAGCCTGTTCGCACGCGGCCCGGTCTACGTCATGGTGCGTGACAAAGCGGACGGAGTTCCGGCCAATCATTCCGCACAGTATGCCCAGCCGTTTAAGGCGCACAACCAACTCTTCCGCTTTTCCTTCTTCTTTCAGCGTAAAAATCACAATATTCGTTTGCACCGTCGCCAGATCAAGTTCGATCTGCGGCAGACCAGCCAACTGCTCAGCCATGTGCCGCGCATTCGCATGGTCCTCGGCGAGGCGTTTCGGCATCTCTTCCAGAGCAATCAGGCCCGCAGCAGCCAGTACACCAGCCTGCCGCATGCCTCCACCCAATGCTTTGCGCACCATTCGGGCACGCTCGATCGGTTTGCGATTGCCGACGAGCATGGATCCAACCGGCGCGCACAGCCCCTTCGACAAGCAGAACATCACCGTATTGAATCCACTGGTAAGCACAGCCACCGGAACCTTCAGCGCAATCGACGCATTGAAGATGCGCGCCCCATCCAGATGCAGCGGGATACCAAGCTCCCGCGCCCCATTCCATATCTCCCCAAAGACCGGGAGCGGTGTGACCGTTCCCCCCGCCATATTGTGCGAGTTCTCGAGTGAAATAAGTCCCGTAGGCGCATTGTTGCTTGTGGGGCGCTTCAAAACAGGCTCAATGTGCTTCCACGTTACGATGCCCCGCTCAGCCGCCACTGGACGCAGTTGGCATCCGGAAAATGCCGCCGCCATCGCCATCTCCCAGTCCACGATATGCGCGCGCGATTCGCAGATGACCTCCTGCCCAGGCTGCGTGTGCAGGCGAATCGCAATCTGGTTCCCCATCGTGCCGGTTGGGACGAAAAGAGCAGCCTCGCGACCGAAAATCGTCGCGGCGCTGGTTTCGAGCAGATTCACCGTCGGGTCTTCCCCGTAGACATCATCGCCCACTTCAGCCGCCGCCATGGCGGAGCGCATGGCTTTCGTTGGCCGGGTCACGGTGTCACTGCGCAGGTCGATAACGCTTACTGGATTTTGCGAAAAGACTTCTTCACGAGGCTCGGTTTCGGTCGACATATTTCCTTTTTACACCGTGACAGGATCAGCGATTTCCATCACATCCAAAAATTGCGCAAAGACCTCATTCGAGAGCAGCCTTCCACGCGTCGTGAGCGCGATAGAGTCGCCTTTCCTCTCCAAAAGATCGTCCGAGCAGAGTCCCTGAAGGACGGGCTGGAACTGCGCCAGAGCTTCTCTACCAAATTCGGCTTCCAGCCGAGACAGGCTCACCCCAGCGTTCAGGCGCAAGCCAAGGAACCACGCTTCTTCCATCTCTTCCTGCCGCGTAAGCGTATGGAACTCATTCCAGCCTGGCGACGAGAGATAGCTTTGCAGATCATCCGTAGCGGCAAAGCGAATAGCCTCGCCGCTCGTATTCCGCAGCATGGAATGCGCGTCCACTCCAATCCCTAAATAGGGCCGCCGCAACCAGTATCTGTTGTTGTGTACAGACTCCGCACCATTGCGAGCAAAGTTAGAAATTTCATACTGCGCGAGCCCCTGCTTCGATAACACATCCGTCGCACCCGCATACATGTCGGCAATCGCATCATCCGAAGGAATCGCCGGAGCAAAGTAACGTACCCCGCCGCTCAATACCTCGCGGCCCAGGCGCGAATCATCATCCACTTCCAGCATGTAAATGCTGGCGTGATCGACGCCTGCATCCGCTAATACCGCAAGCGATTCATCCCATGAATCTGCCGTCTGATGCGGCAATCCTGCAATGAGATCGGCATTCACTCGCTTGATTCCTGCCTGCTGCACGCGGCGAATATCTTCAAGCGCAATGGCCCGTGTATGCAGCCGTCCCGTGGCTTTTGCTTCCTGGTCGATAAAGGATTGCACTCCAAAGCTGATGCGGTTAACGCCGCACTCCAGCATCGCATCGAGCGCATCGTCCGCAAGTTGACCCGGAGCGCACTCAACCGTAATTTCGGCGTCGCTAACAACTTGGAAGTGCTCACGTATCGCCCGAAAAAGCGCCTTCACCAGCTCAGGCGGCAGCAGGCTCGGCGTCCCACCGCCCAGGTAAACCGTGTCCGCCACGCCCGGCATACCAGCATGCGCATTCACGGCAGCCTGCAGGTCTTCACGAACCCGCTCGATATAGCGCTCCATGTAGCTGGACGGAAAAACGCCGGACGCGAAGTTGCAATAGGTGCACTTCGAGCGGCAAAACGGCACAGAAATGTAAATGCCGAGGCTGTCCATAGAGGCTTCTTTCTTCTATTTTCTCATTGGGAGACATTTTCCATGGCAATCCTCACAACCGAAAGGCTGATCCTACGTCGATGGGAGGAATCCGACCGTCACCCCTTCGCCAGTATGAATGCCGATCCACGCGTCAGGGAATTTCTCGGTAATCTTTTGACCACAGAAGAGAGTTATCGAGCCATCGATCGGTTCGAAGCAGGCTTTGAGCGGCACGGCTTTGGCCTTTGTGCCGTGGAGTCACGCCAGGACCACTCCTTACTGGGATTCATCGGCCTCTCCGTGCCGAATTTCGAGGCCGCCTTCACGCCATGCGTCGAAATAGGCTGGCGGCTGGCCGTCCATGCCTGGGGCCACGGATACGCCACCGAAGGCGCGCGAGCAGTGGCAGCCTATGCCTTTGGCACCTTGAAATTAGAATCCATCGTCTCCTTCACTGCGGAACAGAACTTCCGCTCCCGCCATGTGATGGAAAAGCTAGGCATGACCTTCGATCCCTCCGAGCGCTTCGATCATCCGAATCTGCCCGAAGGTCATCTATTAAGACGGCATGTGCTCTACCGCCTCCGCGCCGGAGCATGTACAAACCCGTAAAATAGAATCAGGACTGCATGGCCGAACAGGAAAAGCCGAAACAGACCCACCAGCAGGAAGATGAAGTCATCGGCAAAGCCTATGACGGACGCCTGATGCGCCGCCTCATCCGTTATCTTTATCCTTATAAGCTCGCGGCGTTTACCTCGCTTGCCGCTGTACTCATCAAGGCCGGTTCGGATGTTCTGGGCCCATACCTGACCAAAGTGGCCGTCGACCGCTATATGACGGCGGCTAAGCCGCAAACGAACCCCTCATGGCTGGCGCGCCATCTCAGTCCAGACGCATTTCACGGAATCACACAACTCGCAGCAATCTATCTCGGCGCGCTGGTGTTGAGCTACTTTATGGATTTCGTTCAGACCTACCTGATGCAATGGACAGGCCAGAAGGTCATGTTCGACCTGCGCCGCCAGATCTTCCGCCATCTGCAGCACATGCACATCGGCTTTTTTGACCGCAACCCGGTGGGACGACTGGTGACCCGCCTGACCAGTGATGTGGACGCGCTCAACGAAATGTTTACCTCCGGCGTCTTCGCCATCTTTGAAGACATCTTCGTGCTGGCCGGAATCGTGATCGTCATGCTGCGCATGAGCTGGTGGCTGGCCCTGCTCTCCTTCGCCGTGCTGCCGCTCATCCTGGTTGTTACACGCATCTTCCGCAAGCATGTGCGCGATTCCTATCGCCGTATTCGCTCCGCCATTGCCCGCATCAACTCCTACACGCAGGAGCACGTCAGCGGCATGACGGTGGTGCAGCTCTTCAATCGTCAGGAGCGTTCCTACCAGGAATTCAAGGCCGTCAACCGCCTGCACATGGACGCCTTCAAAGACGCGATTCTCGCCTACGCGCTCTACTATCCGGCAGTCGAAGTCCTTAGCTCCATTGCCATCGCCCTCGTCATCTGGCGCGGAGGATACGGTGTACTGCATGCGACCGTTTCGCTCGGCGTGCTCGTAGCGTTCATGCAGTACGCGCAGCGTTTCTTCCGCCCCATTCAGGATCTGAGCGAAAAATACAACATCCTGCAAGCTGCCATGGCCGCCAGCGAGCGCATCTTCAAATTACTCGACACGGCACCCGAAATCGTTTCACCCACGCAGCCAAAGGAAAGCGACGGCTCCGGAAGCATCGAATTCCGCCATGTCTGGTTCACGTATCAGCGCCTGGACGAAGCGAAGAAGGCCCGCATCGCCAATGCCAGTGCAGCCGAACTTGCCGCGATGGATGATATCGAATGGATTCTCCGCGGCGTGTCCTTCACCGTCGAGCCCGACCAGACAGCAGCCATCGTGGGCCATACCGGAGCAGGAAAAACCACGATCATCAGCCTGATGATGCGCCTCTACGATATTCAGCACGGCAGCATTCTGGTGGATGGCTTGGATGTCCGCGAGCATGACCTCAACAAGCTGCGCCGTCGCTTCGGCGTCGTTTTACAGGACCCGGTTCTATTCTCCGGAACGATTGCCGACAATATTCGCCTCGGCTCGGACTGGATCTCCGACGCACGTCTCGAAGAAGCAGCCGACGAAGTCAACGTCCGCGACTTCATCGAATCTCTGCCCGAAGGCTTTGCCGAACCGGTGCGCGAGCGCGGCAACGGCTTATCGACAGGCCAGAAGCAGCTCATCAACTTCGCCCGTGCCCTGGCGCATGACCCAAAGATTTTGATCCTCGACGAAGCCACCTCCAGCGTCGACACAGAAACCGAAATACGCGTCCGCCTCGCTCTGGAGCGGATGATCGAAGGCCGTACATCGGTCGTCATTGCGCACAGGCTCTCTACAGTGCAGCGGGCAGATGTGATTCTCGTCATGCACAAGGGCGAGCTGCGCGAAATGGGCACCCACCAGGAGCTGCTCACGCAACGCGGCCTCTATTGGAAGCTCTACCAGCTCCAGTACAGGGATCAGGAGCTGCCGGAACCACTATCGACGCTCGACCCCAGCATGGCCGTGGGAACCGATTAAATCCGGCATGGGACACCCCAAGATCTTCATCTCCGCCGGTGAGGCCAGCGGAGAACACTACG
>Ga0206811_1146_pt1 | contig 12238 bp, 4 predicted proteins | sample Alteio_BWOrgCont_53_FD_152886 | JGI IMG/M metagenome (GOLD analysis project Ga0206811, IMG submission 152886) | Enriched cells from forest soil in Barre Woods Harvard Forest LTER site, Petersham, Massachusetts, United States -... | ecosystem: Environmental > Terrestrial > Soil > Temperate forest > O... | reverse complement strand
TTCGGGCTTGTGCTCGTGCACCAGCCGGAGAAGCTCCTGATTTGCTTTGGCTACCAGAGGCCCGAGCGGATAGCGGAAGCGGAGCTTCGACAGGATAGGTGAGCTGGAAAGGACGGTTGCCGGGTCGAAGGAAACGGCATCCTGGCCCATTCGCTTCATCGCCGCGAAGCGATAGTTGGACGTGCTGCCAAAGCCGACATCACCTACATAGAGGATTTTTCTTCGGATAGGAGTTGCGTCCATATTCCTCTCTGCCGGGTGCCCATCCCCCCGTACCTCAGGGTGTCTAAGTCTTTGAAACGATTGCTTAATTCCGAAAATCGTCCGTAAAGTATTGATTCCTAATGGCTTTTACGCAAACTATTGATTTGGCGACGTTTGCATATTTAGTCAAACCTTGCGGGTAATTTTTATTTCCATTTCCATTTTATCAATTTGAGGGGAAATAATCGGCAGAGATGGCTGTTTGCTAACTGCCTGAAAATGAGCAGGTTACAAGCATCGCTCTGCGAGACCCTCTTGACAAGAAAAAAGCGCCGCGATGGATCGCGGCGCTCGAAAAAGATGCGAGTAAAGGCTTTAAAAGTTGTAATGCAACGAGAACTGAATCTGGCGTTGTGGAGATCTGACGTTGGTGATCTGGCCGAAGCTGGTGTCAGTGACACCGTTGTCGGGGTTGGCGTAGCTGGCGATGTTGAAGAGGTTGAAGAAATCGGTACGGAAGCCGAGGGTCTGGCCTTCAGTGATGTGGAAGTCCTTGAAGACTGAGCTGTCGATCTGTTCGTAGCCGGGGGCGCGTTCGCTGCCTACGCTGGCGGTGCCGAAGCTGTTGTCAGCGGGCACGCCGTAGGCGCAGGTTCCGTTATCGACGCCGTGGGTGACGCAGTTGGTGATAGATGCGTCAGTGCCCCACCAGTTGTTGATGCTGCGGTTATGGATCTGGAATTTGCGGTATTGATTGGCGCGTTCCTGACCATAGCTGTTGGTATTGCTTACGCCTGGCGCGTTGATCGTGACCGGGAATCCAGAGTAAGCGATGACCGAACTGGAGAGCGACCAGCCGCCGACCGCAGCATCGACAAAACGATTCACATTGGAGCCGAACTGTTTGCCGCGCCCGAAGGGGAAGGCGTAAACGCCGACTGCCGACAGGGAGTGGCGCACGTCCTGCCCGGCCGGGCCGTAGTCAGCGTGGCCGTTATAGCCATTCTGGAAGGCTCCATTCGGGCCGCTGACGTTGGGCACACCGTAGTTGCCGGAGCTGTTGGTCATGGCGCGGGCGTAGCTGTAGTTGACGGTGTACTCAAACCCATGGGAGGCCCGGTGGCGGAGTGTTGCCTGTCCGGCGTTGTAGTTCATCATGGCGTCCGATTCGGTGAGGAGCAGTGGGCCGCCCTGACCGACGAGGTTGACGTAGGGCGCGGTGGCGTTGGCGGAGGTAAGCTGGTTCGCGTTGCGGTAGTCGATGAGGTGCTGGCCTGTCTGACCGACGTAGCCGACAGAAAGAGATGTAGTGGTGTTGAGCGCGTATTCTGTCGTGAGGCTGAACTCCTGAATATAAGCGGGCTGCATATTCTGCGGCCATGCGCCATATCCCTGTCCGGCATAGTTGATGTCGCCCGGATTCGAGCTGAAGCCTTCTTCGACGGAGTAGGGCGTGCCACCATTGCCTGCTGTCGGCGCAAGCGCCATCTTGTTATTTGCCAGAATAAACGGCGGGCTGGAGGTCAGGCGCTGGTTGCCGGCGTTGCCTTCAAAGAAGCTGGTAGCGCCATATCCACCGCGGACGACGAAACGCGGCGTTGCCTGCCAGGCAAAGCCGATGCGAGGCATGATCTGCGTGTAATTGGGTTCATAGCAGGCGCGGTTGTCGCACAGGCCTGAGCCAGGGGCAGCCCCGGCCGGAATGCTATGCGCGTAGATGACCTGTCCGGTGCTGAGGAGGACGTTGGCGGTCTTATTGTTGACCTCGTACCAGGGCTGGTCGAATTCGTAGCGGATGCCGAGGTTGAGGGTGAGGTTGGGAAGAATCTTCCAGTCGTCCTGGAAGAAGAAGGCGGTGCGCCACTGGCGATTCCCGACAAGGCCATTGGGTCCAGCGATTTCCGCCTGCTGTACGCGGTCGAGGACGAAGTCGGCTGGGCCATAGCCCGCGCCATTGGTGACGTTGGGGTCGGGGTTCGAGGTGAAGACGCCGTTGTAGTTAAAGCTGCCGAGAAAGCCGAAGTTATCGGCATTGAAGTAGTTCTGCTGATAGCGGATGGCCTCGACGCCCATGCTGAAGAAATGCAGGCCTTTTTGCCAGGTGAGGTTGTCGCCGTAGCTGAAGGTGTTGTCGCGGATGACCTGGATATTGGCGGGTGAGCCGAGGTAGCTGGCGTTGTTGTTGAGACTCTGTCCGGAGAATCCGGGATAGATTTGCGCTCCGAAGGGAATGCCGACGACTTTATTGCCATTAAGTCCGAAGGCACCGGTCGGGTCGGTGGGAATACTGTTGTCCCAGCGGACGCGGGTGAAGCCGATGCGGGCGGCGTTGACGATATTGGGAGAAAAGATGTGCACCCATGTGCCGCCACCGAGCTTGGTGGGATAGACATTCTGCGGCGGGAAGCTGATGGCGAGGACTGCGGTCTGGCCGTCGAATGCGTCAGACTGACCGTAGAAAGCGGTGACCTTGTCGGCATCCCGCGGGTCCCATTCCACCTTGAAGTCGCCCTGATTGTTGACGACGAAGCTGCTGCTGCTGCCCTGATAGTTGTTCTGGAGCAGGCCGTCGGTTGGAACGGCGTTTGGCAACGGGTAAAACTGCGGGTTTGCGGCAAGGTACTGTATGACCGGATTGACGACCGGGATCTGGTTGTTCGGATAGGGGGCAAAGTTGTTCTGCGTGTCGTAGAGCTGGATGCCTTGAGGGAGGAGAGCGGAGAAGTCACCGTTGCGCATGGCCTGGGTCAGGACGCTGGCTTGTCCGGAGCCGCCGGTGTGCTTGCGCACGCCTTCATAATCGGCGAAGAAGAAGAGTTTATGGCGCAAAATGGGGCCACCGATGGTGCCGCCGAAGATGGTTTGCGTGTAGGGATTGGTGGGAATGATGGGCACCTGATGCTTGTTGCTCCAGGTGTTGGCATCGAGGTTGTAGTTTTCAAGGAAGCCATACACTGAGCCGTGGAAGTGATCGGTACCGCTCTTGAGCACACTGACGACGTCGCCGCCGTTGACGTTGCCGTATTCGGCGGGCGCGTTGGCGGTGATGACTTTGATCTGATCGATGGCATCTGGAGCAGGATTGTAGGCGATGAGGTTGTTCTGGCCCTCGTTCATGTCGATGCCTTCGAGGGTGTAATTGTTCGCCTGGTTGCGGTTGCCGTTGATGGAGGCGATGCCGTTGTTATAGGTGTTGCGCTCGATGGCGTTGTTGCCGGTCATGCCGGTGGGGTCAGTGTTCACGGCTCCAGGTATGAAGAGTGTCACGCTCGAGAAATTGCGGCCGTTGAGAGGAACATTCTGAATTTCGTTGGAATCGAGGACAAGACCGCGTGAACCATCGGTAGTGTTCAGAATCGGCGCGACTCCGCCTTCTACGTTCACGGTCTGGGTTTCAGCGCCGACCTGGAGTTTGCCATCTACCTTGACGGTCTGGTTGATCTCCAGCGGAAACGGCGGGTATTGGGAAGTGACGAAGCCCTTGGCCGAGACGCTGACCTGATATTGGCCGACGGGGAGAAAGCGGATGGTGTAAACGCCGGAGTCGTTCGTGGCGGCCTGCGTTTGGATTCCCGTGGCGGTGTTGGTGGCGGTGACGTTGGCACCCACGAGGATGGCGCCGTTCTGGTCGGTTATTGTTCCCGTGATGTTGCCGGTTACGGTTTGGGCTGGTGCTGTGCTGGTGGCGATCAACGCGATGAGGAGCAACAGACTACAACACAGCGTTCTGCTGGGCTGGGAGAATCTAAGTTCGCACATTTGGAAATGTGTCCTTTCGTTCTAGTACTTCAGTGAATCGACGTAGGCCTCGCAACTGTGAATCTGGTAGAGCGTAGCTGTATCGACAAAGAGTCGTCAACCGCCGTGGTATCGATACCCACAGCGTGGAATCAGCATTTTTTTCATTAAATGGAAGCGTGCCCACGGGTTGGGGGAGACAGGAAGTTTCAGATTGTGGTACATAACTCGACACCCCGGAGCGGCCGTTTGAGGCAGTTCCGGGTGCGAAGCGGTGAAGATCAGTTTGCTGCGGCGACTGGCAGAATCAGGTGGGAGGGGTGCTCGGCCGATCCGTAGATGTGCTGCGTGGCGGCCTGGTAGTCAGAGGGTGCGGCGGTCATGATGCTGGGCACGAAGGTCTGCGGGTTGCGATCGTAGAGCGGAAACCAGGTGTTCTGCACCTGGACCATGATGCGGTGTCCTTTGAGAAACGCGTGGTCTGCGCCGTGCAGGCTGAATTTGTATTCTTCCGGCTGATTGGCGGGTGTGGCTTCAGGATGATCGTAGCCCTGGCGGTAGCGGCCGCGGAAGATCTCGTCGGTGATCATGAGCTGTGCTCCGGACATTTTGCCTAACGACGGGTCGTCGGGGTAGACGTCGATGAGTTTGACGATCCAGTCGGAGTCGGTGCCGGAGGTTGAGGCGTAGAGGTCGGCTACGATGTCGCCGGAGATGGTCACAGGCTGGTCGAGGACGGGCGTAGTCCATCTGGCAACATCTTTTCTGTCGCCCAGGAAACGCTGATCCTGCACGAGCCAGGTATACCAGCCCGAACCGCCGGGAGCGTAGGTCGCCTCGATGGGGCGCTTGCGGTAGGGGACTGGATTTGCCGGGTCGGATGTGTAGGCGGTGAAGGTGCTCGCGTCGTCGCCCGTTGGCGTGGTGAAGCTGAGTGAGCCGTCAGCGTCAAGATAGAGATTGCGGTCGGTGACGCGTTCTTTGGGTGGCCAGTGACCGTAGCGCATCCAGCGATTTGTTCCGGTCTGGAAGGATGCGGTGTCCTTGAGGTCGAAGCTGCTTTCATCTTTGAGGTAGTGGGCGAAGAATGGCGCTTCGATTTGCGCACGGAACTGATCTCCGATGGCCGCGCCAAAGTTTACGTCGCCGAGAGAGCGCGTGGTGCGTGCCCATTCGCCGTGGTTCCAGGGGCCGAGCACGATGAAGACTTCGTTATTTTGATCGTGCGGCTTGAGGGCGGCGTATTCGGCCTGCGGTCCCCACATATCCTCCTGATCCCACCAGCCGCCGACTTCGAGTGTGGGCACGGTGACCTTGGTGAGGTGCGCCTCGACGGCGCGGGCCTGCCAATACGTGTCGTAGCTGGGGTGGGTGAAGAATGCCTGCCAGGTAGGAAGGTTGCCGGCGCCGGACTTTCTGACGGCTGCGGCGAAGGAGCCGTCTTTGAAGTAGTCGTAGGCGTCTTCATTGAGTTTGCTGAAGGTGTTCTCTTTGCTGGTTTCAAGGCCGATGGCGTAGTCGTATCCATAAGTCTGGCGAAAGGCGCCGTTGTGGAAGAAGTCATCGCCGATCCAGAGGTTGGTCATGGGAGCCTGCGGCGAAATGGCCTTGACTGCCGGGTTGGGATCGATACCAGATTCGATGGCGAGAAATCCTGGATAGGAGATGCCCACGACGCCGACGCGGCCATTGTTGTTGGGAACGTTCTTCACGAGCCAGGCGACAGTGTCATAGGCGTCCGTAGTTTCGTCGATGTGGTTCGGGTCGGGTGAGCTGGGATCGTGGTGATCGACGATGGGGCGGTTCATGAAGAACTGGCCTTCGGAGCCATAGCGACCGCGGATGTCTTCCATGACGAAGATGTAGCCGCTCTGGGCGAGCTCGGTGTAACGGGAGTTAATGGAGTCGGAGGTGGATTCATCGACGCCGTAGGGTGTGCGCTGCATGAGCAGGGGCAGCGGCTCATGCGTGTCCGTGGGGCGGAGTATGACAACGTGCAGCTTGACCCCGTCGCGCATTGGGATCATGAATTCTTTGCGGTCATAAGGGCGGAAGTGGTTATGTTGCGGCTGAGCGCTGATGCGGATGGCTTCGGCTTCATCTCTTTCAGAGACGCGTTTGACTGCGGTGACTTTGCCGCTGGCGTCGGTTTGAAAGACGAAGTGCGCGCTGTTGTTGTCCGGCGCGAAGGTGTTCTGCGACGAGGCATGCAGCAGTGTGTGTGCCATGCGCTCGGACTCTACGGCAAGCTGTTTGCCATCGCGGAAGAACGAGAGCGTGATGTCCGGCTCATTTTGATAGCGATATTGACCGGTGTATTTGTCGAGTGTCGCGGCGTCGAGCTTGATCTCTTTCGAGGCTTGTGCGGCTGTTGCTATTTGTGTCAGCGGCAGAAGAAGAGCCAAGGCAGCAAGGGCGTTGCGAAGAAGGCAGCGGTTCATGGGAATTCTTTCCAGACGAAGGTAGATGTAGTGAGAGTCCATAGATGGCAAAGAGAAACCATAGCAGAAGGTAGCGGGACAAGGCAGGCAAATTGCGCGTGTTCAGGATTATGTAATCAGAACTGAGACAAATGATCGATGCATCGTTTTTGGCTGCATTTCCGGCAAATGGCTGGGGAGATTTATCCGGGCAATAAGTATTTTTAATACCACTCGGAGTAACTCTATATGGGTGTTTAATTTAAGGAAACAATATGCATGCGGGTAATTCGTGCCGTTTCTATGCTGCGACAAGTAGCGACAAAATCCATTGAAATTTGGTAGGTCCTGGCACACAATGGAGCCCTTACCGTTCTCCAGACAGTTGCTACTGCAAGACAGATAGACGTAACAACAAACAAAAACGACCGCTGCAATGATGAGCGGTCATTCTGTAATTTTTTGGAGGAATTGTGACCAAGCGATACGCACTCTGTGTGCTCGTGCTCCTGTTTTCCCTGATCTCACCTGCATTTACTCAAACGGACACAACATCCTTGCGGGGGTCCATCAAAGATCCAAGCGGAGCAGTCGTGCCCAGCGCAAAGATTACGCTGACGGACAGCACGACTGGAACCGTTCTGCAGGCAACATCAAATGCCGCCGGTCAGTACACGTTCAGCCAGATTCCACCGGCGAAGTACACTATCAAAGTTTCCGTGATCGGTTTTGGTGACCAGACCAAGGAAGCTGAGCTACTCGTGAATCAGCCGGCCACGATCGACTTCTCGATGACTGTGCAGGCAAGCACAGAGGTAGTCAATGTCAGCGCGGAAGCGCAGAGCTTGAACACTTCCGACGCCTCACTCGGAAATTCCATGAACAACGCGATGATTCAGGCGCTGCCAAGTGAGGGCCGTAATGTGCCCGATCTGCTCTCGCTGCAACCCGGCGTGCTTTACCTCGGGCAGGATTCGGGTCGCCCCAGCAATTCGCAACTGGCGAACGATCCGCGCAGCGGCGCGGTGAATGGAGGCCGCTCCGACCAGGGCAACATTGTCGTTGACGGTCTCGACGACAACGACCAGGTCAGCGGCTTTGCCTTCACAGGAGTACTGCGAGAGACACAGGACTCGGTCGAAGAATTCCGTGTGACCACCGGACTTTCGGGAGCGGACCAGGGGCGGTCATCAGGGGCGCAGATCAGTATGGTCACGAAGTCCGGAACCAATCGCTATCATGGGGCCGTGTATTGGTACAACCGTCCCACGCTGACTGTTGCCAATGACTGGTTCAACAAGGAAGCGCAGCTGAACAGCGGAGAATCCAACACACCTCCCAAGCTGATCCGAAACAACTTCGGAGTCGCAGTCGGTGGTCCGATCCTGAAAGACAAGCTGTTCTTTTTCGGAAATTACGAAGGCCAGCGACAGGCGGAGAATCAGATTGTTACCAGGACAGCTCCTACCGCCAGCTATCAGCAAGGGATCGTCTCCTATTTGAGCAACGGCCAAAATGCTTCAATCTCGGCTGCACAGATAACAGCACTCGATGCGGGCTGCCAGGTATGCGGTACGTCGGAATATCCGGCCGGACCTGGTCCCAATCCAAATGTGCTTGCTTACCTTAACATGTACCCCGCAGCCAATGGCACTGCGTTGGGCGACGGTTTAAATACCGGCTCTTACACGTTCTCTTCTCCCCAACCGGTAACTTTGAATACCAGCATCGGCCGCCTTGATTACACCCCGAACCAAAAGCAGCGCATCTTTGTGCGTGGCAACCTACAGAAAGATACATTCAGCGCTGTCGAGCAGTTCCCGGGCCAGGCCCCGACTTACTCCCAGATCGACAACTCGAAGGGCATTGCGGCCGGTTACACATTCATATTCACCTCGAACCTTGTCAACGACCTGCGCTATGGCTACATTCGCCAGGGTTACGGTACGACCGGGACAGCGACGGGCGAGTATACTGACTTCCGCTTCATCGATCCCTTGACTGCGACCTTGGACCCGCAGGACCGCAAGACGGTTTACAGTGTGCCGGTGAACAACATTGTCGACAACCTGAGCTGGACCAAGGGCAGGCACACGCTCCAGTTTGGTGGGAACTGGCGGCTCGTCCATCAGAACCGCGGAACCGACAGTGGCTCGTTCAACAGCGCAACTTCGAATCCCTATTGGCTGGCCGGCAACGCCCCTGCGCCCGACACCGCCGGCGGTGCGCCGTTGGACAGCGGATTCCAGATTTCTTACAACGTCGCCTATGCCAATCTTATCGGCACCATTCCTCAGATCACCGACGTGCAGAATTATGCAATTTCCAGTGCCACAAACGGCTCCCTGCTTCCCGAAGGCGCCTTCATCAATCGAAACTTTAAGGCGAATGAATATGAGTGGTACGTTCAGGATGCCTGGCAGGTATCTCCGAAATTCATTCTGACCTTAGGGCTGCGACAAACTATCCTTCAGACGCCCTGGGAAATTCATGGCCAGCAGCTGGCTCCGACGGTCGACACGCACAGCTGGTTTTTGGAGCGGGCAGCGGCGGCAGCTCAGGGAGGGGTTTTTGAGGATGATCTGAGCTTTGCCCCTAACGGGCCATTTTATGGCAAGCCCGGCTACTGGCCAAAGCAGAAGAATAACTTTGCGCCTCGCTTGTCCTTCGCTTATTCCCCCGATCAAAAGACCTCGATCCGCGCCGGCTTTGGGTTGTATTACGACCACTATGGCGAAGCGCTTGTGAATACTTTTTCTCAACAAGGTTCTTTCGGGCTTAGCACCGCGCTCTCGAATCCCGCGGGTGTTTATAACTACAAAACGTCGCCGCGCTATACCAACCGCACCACTCTTCCGAACATCAGCCTTCCGCCGGCGCCAACCACGACAAGCTTCCCCTATCTTTATCCGCAAGACAACTTCGCGATTCAATGGGGTTTGGACAGCAAGCTAAAGACTCCTTATTCCGAATCGCTGGATCTTTCTGTGCAACGCCAACTGCCTGCCGGATTCACGGTTGAGGTGAACTACGTTGGCCGCCTGGGTCGTCATCTGCTGCAAAGCCTTGATATTGCCGAGCCTGTGGATTACGTCGATCCTCTAGGCGCAGGCGACTACTACTCGAATGGGGCGAAGCTCTCCCATCTGGTGGATCTGAACGGCGGGAATGGGCCATACAGCGGGAACAACCAAGCCGTGAGCGTGCCATCAATTCAATATTTCGAAGATGTATTTTCCTACATGGCGAACGCGGAATATCAGGGTGAGAGCGCAACCCAAGCCGTCTACGACCTCGAGTGGGCGCCGAACCGCTCGAGCTCGGGAGCAACTACTGCCCTCGCCAATCTGGACTTTTACTGCAGCAGTCCGATTACAGGGCAGTCATACAACTGTCCCGCTCATCCGCGGTTCTGGCAGGACCAGTTCTCGTCACTCTATGTGCTGTCTTCTCTTGGCACGAGCTACTACAACGCGGGCCAGCTTATTTTGCGGCATCCGACCAGCTACGGTCTCAGTCTTGATTTCAGCTACACACTGGCTAAATCGATCGACATGGGCTCGGATACGGAGCGCGGAACCGAATTCAACAATGGCGGCGGCAACTTCAGCAACATCACGAACAGCTTTCATCCGGAGCTTAGCCGGGGCCCATCAGACTTCGACACGCGTCACTTGATCACTGCTGACTGGGTCTATGTGCTTCCCATTGGCCGGGGGAGGAAGTTTATGAGCTCCGACAACGCCGCTGTGGATGCTCTTATTGGAGGATGGCAGTGGTCGGGTATAAACCGGTGGGCCAGCTCCTTGCCCTTCGGCCTTTTTGAACCCGGCTGGAGTACTGACTGGCAGATCGAGAGCTACGGAGTCGTGACTGACAAGGCAGCAGTAAGCAAACTGACACACAAGAACTATGCTGGTGGCGCTCCGCAGGTGTTTACCGATCAGAATGCCATCAACAATGGAACAGCTACCGGCAGTCCGATCCGTCTTCCTTACCCGGGTGAGGCCGGACAGCGCAATAACTTCCGCGGCGATGGAATTTTCGGTATCGATTCGGGTCTGTCCAAGTCGTGGCATTTCCGTGAGTATGGATCTCTCAAGTTCGACTGGGAGGTCTTTAATGTCACCAATAGCGTTCGCTTCAATAGCAACCCGGCTTTCATGGGTCAGGGGCTGACGAGCGGGAATCTCGGCGTCTACAGCGCGATGCAGAATCTGCCACGTCGCATGCAGTTCGGCCTTCGCTACGACTTTTAAGGGTTCAAAACGCAAAAAGCCTGAGGTCTTTTCGACCTCAGGTTTTTGCGTTTTGGGGAAATTTTGACCCTCTTTTACGCCCCGCTGGAAAGCGCTTTGATGAACTGGTAGTAGAAGTCGACTCCGCGATAGTAAGACTCGATGGGAAGTCGCTCGTCTTTGCCGTGGGCGCGCACATCGTTTGTCTCAAGGGCGATGCCGGAGATTCCATATGTCGGCATGCCTGCGGCGTTGGTGAAGACGCCGTCGGAGGCTCCAGTTGCCATGGTCGGGATGACAGGAATGCCGGGCCACATCGTAGCTACGAGCTTCTCCAGCGGCTGCATGACTTCAGGACTGAGTGCGGCGGGCGGCAAGGCTTTTCTGTCTGGAGCTGTGTCGGAGATTTGTCCTGCGCTGTCGACATAGCGCACGGTGACCTTGGGGTCGTTGACGATGCGGATGAGATCCTGGCGCACCTCTTCGAGCGAGTGTCCGGGCAGGATACGGCAATTGACATTGGCCTGCGCCATCTGCGGCAGAGCGTTGTTGGCATGGCCTCCTGCGAGGCGCGTGGCAACACACGTAGTGCGCATGGTGGAATTGTATTCGGCGTTCTGGGAGAGACGGTCGATAGCTGCTTTGTCTGGAGTCGCGGCGGTGACGGCCTTCATGTCGGCTGCGGTCTGGCCGGATTCGAGCGTGCTCATTTTTTCAAAATACGCGCGCGTGATGGCATTCAACTCAAAAGGGAAAGTGTAATTCTGCAGACGTTGGAGTGCATCGGCGATGTGATAGATGGCGTTGTCGGGAACAGGCAATGAGCTGTGTCCGCCGGGATTCGTGGCGATGAGTTGATAGTCACCGTAGAGCTTTTCTGTCGCGTCCACATCCATTGCGACTGCTTTGCCCTGTTCCATGTCGACGCCGCCTCCGTCAGGATTGACGACGTATTCTGCATTTCAGCGATCGCAGCCTGTACCGGAATCGCCAGCAACACGTCGCCGCGCTCCTGCTCGCGCCAGCGAATCACATCTTTCCATTCTTCCTTGCGCGCATCCTCCTGCGCTTTCGTCAGCGGCTGCTCCACAGAAAAGAAAATCTTCGTCCCATCAGCCGACCACGCGAACGTATGCGCATCCAGTTTCTCTGTATACAAAGGAAGCGCCTCGCCGCCCGCAACCGAAATCAGCCAGACACGTTCGGTGCTGTCCTTGTCATCATCCTCTTTGGCGCTTGTCTCTTCATCCGCCAGTGAACGCGATGAAATGAACGCAATATACTTCCCATCCGGCGACCACGCTGGTGACGAATCATAACCTGACTGCGTAAGCTGCACAGTCGATCCTGTCTTCTGCAGCCACAACCATAAATCGTCGCGGAAACGGTCATGCGCCCAGTCCGGCGAGTTCGTCCAGATCACCGCTGCCTGGCCATCGGGCGCCACCCTTGCCGCCCGCACCTCGGTCGCATTCATAAATTCATCCAAAGTGATAAGAGGTTTCGACTCCTGCGCACGAACGGCAGTCAATGATGTGCAGAGACAGAGCAACGCGCCAGCGATTTTTTCCAATCGATCTCCACCTTAATGAAACTAATATTGTGGTTGACGATATCATCCGTATCCATGCGCCTCCA
>Ga0206811_1072_pt1 | contig 12382 bp, 9 predicted proteins | sample Alteio_BWOrgCont_53_FD_152886 | JGI IMG/M metagenome (GOLD analysis project Ga0206811, IMG submission 152886) | Enriched cells from forest soil in Barre Woods Harvard Forest LTER site, Petersham, Massachusetts, United States -... | ecosystem: Environmental > Terrestrial > Soil > Temperate forest > O... | reverse complement strand
GTGGCAGGCAACGTTGTGAAGGTTTGTTTTGCCTGGAAAACAGCAGGCTTCTGCGAAACTTCTTTGTTCCTCCGGGACGAAAAGCTTCGCGAATTCCCTTGCTTCGTCGAAGAAAGTCCTTCACGGCGTTGCCTGCCACTCTTTAACGAAGTTCACCTTGTGACTTCGATGCCAGCCGAGCGAAAGACCGGTGCATTTGGCGGATTCGTGGCAGGTGGTTCGGGAGTGAAAATGAATTTCATCGGCAGTGCTTCTGCCGGGTGATCGCTTGCCACCGCCGACTGCCCCTGCTTCAGGCTGGCGATTTCCGCTTGCAACGCGCGAACCTGCGCTTCCTTATAAGCAATCAATAATCGTTGAGAATGCTTGTACTGGAATTCTTGCTGAAACTCAAAGATTTTCTGCGCTTCAATCGATAAGCCTGCCATTGCCAGTTGCGCGGTGACTGCAGAAAGGTGGAATTGAATCTGATCGGGATGGACCGGTTCCAGGACGGGCGCAATTCCAAAGGCCAGTGGCTCCCCGGTGGGAGCCGGCATTGGCTGGCCAATCACACGAATCGGATAGAATCCCGTACCGCGATTTGCAGGATCTTCGAAGGGTGCCGCATATTGCCTTTCGCTCACGAAATACAGCGGGGGGCGAGTTGACGCAGTTCCGTCTTCCGAAAACCGGGAATCCCGATCGTCGGGAAATCGCACGACCATGTCTTCTTCAGAATGTCCCGTGGGGGAAACGAGATTTCGTCGATCGAAACCCATGCCGTCTGCGTCGCCGTCGTAATGACGATTTCCCGAGTTACCGTCGGAGATCACATTTCCAATGGGGACGATCGGTCCAAGTTCCGCCTCGTCCGGTAGTAAACCCGGCGTACCAGGGGCGGACGAATCGACGCCGATCACCACGACCGGCCCAAACTGCGGTTCTTGTTCAGCATCGGCAGGTTGCTCCGATGCGGATGTCGTACTCGCCGTGAGGACGAGACAAGCCAAGAGCGATCGATGGAATCGCATCACGAGCCTCCTTGCAGGATGGGGACGAACTGAGACGGGATGTGCGGCGGGGAAATGAGGCGGATGCTGTACCCGATCGTCGAAATTCGGTCAATTCCGATTCGTTCAGTGATAGCACTGGACAACGGGATGATGCGCTACCACAATTTGATGCGACATATTCGTCTTCCCGCAGAACTGGATGTTGAGAAAGGTCTCCGTAATGCACCTGAATTTCTGGCTCTCAAACCTGTATCGACAATTGGCCGGTTCGAGAATCAGAGCAGGGGTTCGCGGTCGTCAGAAGCTGTACACATCCGAATCCGCGACGATTGAACGCCTCGAACACAGGCAACTTTTGTCGGTGGGTTCGGTGATGTCTGCTGGATCCGAAACGCTGGTCAACTCATACACCTCAGGCAATCAGCAAAGCCCGCAGGTCGCGAGCGATTCCAGGGGCGATTACGTCGTTACATGGGTGAGTGTCGGCACACAGTATAACCGTTCGGAAGATGGCAGTGGCTACGGCGTTTACGCGCAACGCTATAACGCGGCAGGCGTTGCTCAGGGAGGCGAATTCCGTGTTAACTCGACCACGGCGAATGCTCAAACATCTCCTTCGGTGGCGATGGATGCGACGGGCGACTTCGTTATCGTGTGGGAAAGTTATGATCAGGCCACCGCGCATTCGCACTACGACATTTATGGCCAGCGCTTCAACGCTTCCGGTGCCCGTGAAGGAGGCGAATTCCAGATCAACACCTACACATCGGGCGATCAAACCTCTCCCGCCGTGGCCATGGATGCGACCGGAGACTTCGTCGTCACGTGGACGAGCCAGGGTCAGAACGGCGATGACTATTCAACCGGAGCCTACGCCCAGCGCTACAACAGTTCCGGAACCCGTGAAGGCAGCGCGTTCCTCGTCAGCACCAGTACGATGGAAAGCTCGGCGGAGGCCGTTGTCGCGATGGATGCGGCGGGGGGCTTCGTCATCGCCTGGACCCAATCATTCTCCGGTCTCCTCGCCCAGCGTTTCAGCAAGACCGGGGTCGCTCAGGGAAGCGAGATCGTAGTCGGTGGCAATGTCGGCGCTCACTCGGTGGCAATGGATTCGACAGGAGATTTTGTCGTTGCGTTTCATGCCTACACGGATGGTCCCGGAACCTTCGACAGCATTTTCGCCGAGCGTTACAACGCGTCGGGAATCGAACAGGGAACGTTTTTCCAGGTCAACACCTTCGGAGCCAGCGACCAACAGGACCCTTCCGTATCAATGGATTCCGCCGGGGATTTTGCGATCGCATGGCAGAGCAACAATCAGGATGGCGATAGCTGGGGCATTTATGCGCGAGGCTACAGTGCTGCGGGAGCGGCTCAGGGAGCCGAGCTCAAGATCAACTCCTACACAACGGGTAGTCAAACATCCCCGTCCGTGGCGATGGATTCGACCGGCGACTTCGTCGTGGCATGGACGAGCAATGGTCAGGACCGCAGTTACAACGGAGCTTACGCACATCGATTCAAGCTAAGCGTGCCCATAACCAATCATGCGCCGGTCGGAACGGCCCGGACGGTGTCGACGCTGGAAGATGTGGCTTACACATTCAAGGCGGGGGACTTCGGTTTCACCGACCCCAATGATAATCCTCCAAATACGTTGCTGGCGGTAAAGATTACGACATTGCCGTCGGTGGGCAGCCTGACGGATAATGGAATTGCGGTGACGGCTGGCCAGTTCGTCAGCGTGACGGATATCAGCGGTGGCAAATTGAAGTTCACTCCTGTGGCGAAGCGGAACGGTGCTGCATACGCCAGCTTCACGTTCCAGGTGCAGGATAATGGCGGCACCGCGAATGGCGGCATCAACACAGACCCAACGGCTCGCAAGATGACGGTGTCTGTGACTTCGGTCAACAACGCGCCGGTCGGAACATCCGGTACGGTGACTGCGGTCGAGAACACACCATACAAGTTCAAGACATCCGATTTCGGGTTCACGGATCCTGGCGACAGTCCGCCGAATGCGCTGCTGGCGGTGAAGTTCACATTGCTGCCAACTGCCGGGACATTGACCGACAGTGGCGTCGCAGTGACAGTCAATCAGTTCGTGAGCGCCACCGATATCAGTGGGGGCAAGCTGGTCTTCACGCCGAAGGCGAATCTGACCGGCGGCCCGCTCTTCCTGTGCAAATTCCAGGTCGAGGACAACGGCGGTACCACGAACGGAGGCGTCAATCTCGATCCGAACGCGAAGATTCTCGATGTAAAAATCACGAGCCTGAATCACGCGCCGGTCGGAACGTCAGCTACGGTGACGGGAATCGAGAATACGGCGTACAAAATCAAGACGACGGATTTCGGGTTCAAGGATCCCAACGACAATCCGCCAGACACGCTGCTGGCGGTGAAGGTCACCGTGCTGCCGACAGCGGGAACATTGACCGATAACGGCGTGGCGGTCACGGTGAATCAATTGGTCAGTGCGTCGGACATCAGCAGCGGAAAGCTGGTCTTCACGCCGAAAGCGAATCTCGTCGGTGGTCCATTCGTCCTGTGCAAATTCCAGGTCGAGGATAACGGAGGAACTGCAAGCGGGGGCGTCAATCTCGATCCGACTCCGAAGATACTCGATATCAACATTGTCCACGTCAATCATGCGCCAGTCGGAACATCGGGTACGGTGGCCGGAACAGAAAACACGCCGTACAAATTCAAGACAACGGACTTCGGGTTCACGGACCCGAACGACAGTCCAGCGAATACGCTGCTCGCGGTGAAGTTCACCTTGCTGCCGACGCTGGGGACATTCACCGATAACGGAATTGCCGTGGCCGTGAATCAGATTGTGAGTGCCTCGGATATCAGCAGCGGCAAGCTGGTCTTCACACCGAAGGCAAACCTGACTGGCGGACCATACTTCTTATGCAAGTTCCAGGTTGAGGACAACGGAGGTACCGCGAACGGAGGAGTGAATCTGGATCCGACTGCGAAGGTACTCGATATCCGAATCAAGGCCTGAACGGTCTTCAAATGCCTGACCCCAAATCCGGACTCAGGTGAAGTGGCGAGGTCGGGGCTGCGTTATTTCGGAATTGGCCGATGGCAGCCATTGAACAGGAAAACGCTTCGTCGGCCAAATCCGAAAAAACGCAGACCCGACCCCTGTCGTGATACTTGTCGATCGGGAACCGGTACTTCCAGTGTGTCCTGGTCAGGCGACACGCGCTTGCCAGGGCCGCTGCATGCGGCAAGTTTATCCCTCCTTAATCTTTGCCACACGGAATCAGGGTTTGAGATCAAATTGCAGTTCGTTCTGCGAGGCCGAAATCGTTGCCATCAGGTCTGTTTTCGCATTCGATCGATACTTCTGCGGAATTTTCGACTTTGGAACGACGGGATTGTCTGGTGTCGGCCGGGGCGGCGTGATCGTGACCTTGTAATCGCCCGGCACCATTCCACCACTGACGACAAAAGTGCCATCGCCATCCAGTTCCGCCGTGGCACCATTTCCTGTCGAAGGCGATGCGAAGTTCACTGTTCCTTCTTCAACAACCGATCCATTCAATTTGACGATGCCCTTGACGATTGTCAGAGATGGTTTGACGGGGCCGCCGCCACATCCCGAGCACCATATGAGACCACAAGCGATCGCCGGGGCGATCAACGCACGCGAAACCATAGTACTTTCCTTTCAAAATTAATTGGTTACGGTGTCAACAGACCCGTAGTCACCGTTCACGGCCAATACAGGCACAGACGGGTGAACGGCTACGAACCGTGCAAGCACCTCAGTAGTCGCCCACGGGCACACCGTCGCCGCGTGAGCAGATATTACGCAAGACCGTAAAATCGACATTTTGAGAAACGAACCGCACCGAACCATCGGTCAATAATCCGTGGATCCCGCCCGTATGAAACGAATTGAGAATCGTATTCGGATCCCACGGATTGGTTGATCCCGCGGCTGCGGTCGGCGAGTTAATACTATACTGAACCGCGCTCAGGCCGCAGCTCCAGGAATCCTGGTCGTTGGGATTCGACGCGGTCACAGGATTGGGAAACGTTGTCCCCGTATAACCCCCATAGTAACCGCTGCGAATATCCACCCCTCCGACGAGCCCCGATTGCTCGGCGACCATCATGACATTCGAGGTTCCGTCGGTTGCATCGCGGAAACGCGTCAACTGATTGTGCAATAACATTCCGTTGTTCGTATAGAACCCTCCATAGTTGCTCGGTGAACCCACCGTTCGACCGGCAACATCCGGAGTTGAACCGGAAATCCCCACATACATCGGCGTTTGGATCAGCAAATTATTATTGTCGAGATTGGCACACGGGTTCAGAGTGCTCGACGGGCAAACATATGTCGTGAGAGTTCTTCCTCCGAGAACCGTTGTGTTCGTGCTCGTGGTATTGCCACGAAAGTCCTGTGTGAAGTTCATCTGATTATAAAGAGGAGCCTGATCGAAGAACGGAAAGATCTGAAGACGCCAGTTCGGTATTAAATTAAATGGCGCATAAGAGCCAATCGGTAAACAGGTGTTCGTCGATTCGTAGTTATGTATCGAAAGTCCGATCTGTTTCAGGTTGTTCTTGCACTGGGTGCGGCGGGCAGCCTCCCTCGCCTGTTGAACGGCGGGAAGCAACAACGCGATCAATACGGCGATAATTGCAATGACGACGAGAAGTTCGATCAGGGTAAAACCAATGCGTCTCAAACGGATCATTTGCCTAGCTCCACAGTTCCTGCCGCCTCACGTAAACGGTATCTGCGATAATGGACGGACTGATTCATGGATACGCAAACGACACGCCGGAATCCGTGCCGATGGTCATAACCACCGTCGATGTGGCGCATCAGCATCGGGAATCCTCAATCGCGCGGATCATGCTGAACGTGAACAAATTGCTACCGCTCGATCAATGTGCAACGTTATTCGTCATTTCTTTTCGGAAATCCGTCACGTTCGAAGTCAGGATTGTGGCTGGAATCGGAAAGCATCGAAACAGAATCGATTGCAGTTCGACTTACCGAAGAAGGCCGTGAGAACGCCATCCGGAACATTCGGTCGTTGACGTGGTTGCAACAGTCGTTTGCGGATTTGGCCAGAGACCAGGCATTCGTGCAGGTCATCGATCCGAAGAGGAAGCGGTGTTCGCCCCCGCCTTCGGTTTGACGCAGTTCATCCACTCACGGATTCGTGAGAATCAGGGTGGGGCGTCCTTCAATGGCGAGCCAGGTTTGTTCCGTCGCCACGTTCGTGAAGGATTGCTGGAGTCCGGACGGCCAGACGAGAGAAATGTCGACACGCTCATCGGGTCCGGTACCGAAAACGAGTTGACGTTCGTTGCTGGCTTGATATCCGTCACCAGCGAGCAGTTGCCGGTAAAGAAGGCGGGAGTCCGTTTTCACACGAACGATCGTGCCGACAGGGTCGCGCGCCGCCGTCGTGCCAATTAATCTGACCGTCAGAGAATGGCCCTGGCGGGTCGAGCGATTTGTCATCAGGGACGCCGGACTGTCGAGATGGCTGATGACAAAGTCCTCGAGGCCGTCGCGGTTCCAGTCAAGAATGGCCAAACTGCGCCCGAGATATCGCTGATGAAACCAGGGCCCCAACTGCTTCTCGGGAACTTCAATAAAGCGCCCCTTCCCTTCGTTTCGAAAAACCTGGGTGGGCATCTGCAAGGGAATCCCGCGGTCCGTTTCATCATCGACGTGACCGTTGGTGACGACGAGATCGGGCCAGCCGTCAAGGTCCGCGTCGAGAAACTGCGTGCCAAAACCAAGCTGTTTCAGGCTCGGCTCACGCAATCCCGTTTCCGCAGTCGCATCGAGAAACAGAAGATTCGATTGCTGTCGGTAGAAGGTATTCGATTCGTTGAAGTAGTTTGTCACGAGCAGATCAAGTTTTCCGTCACCATCGGCGTCGGCGGCCGCAATCCCCATGCAGGCCTGCGTTCGCCCCTCGCGATCAAATGCCAGTCCCGTGACGACCGCCGACTCGTCGAATCGCGGAAAGTCACCCGCATGTTTCGTTTGATTGTGAAAGAAAAAATTTGCCGTTGTGTCATTACCGACAAACAGACTTAATCTTCCCGTCCCGTCAAAGTCCGCGGCCAATACGCCCAGCCCTTTGCCTCCAGGTGCTCTGATGCCGGCGTCCGCGGTGACATCCTGGAAACGGCCATCCCCCAGATTCAGCAACAACTGGTCTTCGGCCGCATCAAACTCGTGCGGCGTACAGGCGCGGGGCTTTCCATTCGCCTGATGACAGGTTCGATCGAGCAAATCGGTTCCCTGGAGATAGTTAACCACGAACAAATCGGGCAGGCCATCTCCACTCAAGTCGGCGCAGACGGCGCTCGTTGACCACGCCTTGTCGCCGACGCCGGCCCCTTGAGTCACATCCTGAAAAGTTCCGTCGCCGTTGTTTCGAAGCAAACGGTTCCCCGCGACATTCGCCACGAACAAATCCGGCCAGCCATCGCAGTCAAAGTCTCCAACAGCCAATCCCTGTCCGTAATCATGGTCGTGCAACCCGGCGGTACCTGTGACCGGTTCGAACGCTTCTCCGGCGCGATTTCGAAACAACTGATCGGAGGGCGGCACCGCTTCCGATACCGGCCAAAGACCGCCCTGGGTGAAGTACAAATCGGGCCATCCATCCCGGTCGTAGTCCATGACTCCGACACCGCCGCCCGAGAACTGGAACATGCGCATGCCAGGACCTGGAACCTGATCCCCATTGATGTATTCAAATCGCAGTCCAGTACGTTCCGCGTCGTCGGTAAAACGAATCCCTGAAGCATGACTTACACCGGGTGATTCGATGGGTGGCGAGACGGCATCTCTCGTGTGGCGCATCCACGCGGGAAGTTCAAAGTGCGAGAGATCGAAGCGCAGTGCGGGCTGAGCGGAAACGAGGACTCGCGGCACTTGAGGTTCCGGACGAACAATTTGTTTGACCGGCCCGGAATGCTGCGGGAAGCGATTGCGAACGACTTCCGCCCAGCCCCAGGATTCCCACGAATGGTCGCATAACGAGGTTGCGGCAATGCACTCCATGGCCACCACCGCTGTCGCTTCCGTCGAGTAATGTTTTGCCGCGAGCAGCGACCGTTGCAGATGATCGTTGCGACGCTGAAATGCTTCTGCAATGTGAGATTCGCCGAGTATCGCCAGGGTCTGTCCCAGTTGGTGATGAGCGCGACGATGAGTCGCATCGCGTCGACACGCCTCCCAGAAGCATCGAACGGCTCCGTTCAGATCCTTTTGCCGAAGCGACCATTCGCCACGAACCGCCCACGTTTCGGCGTGGTCATTCGCGGCGGCATTCAATTGACGATGCCAGTTAAAAAATGCCAGGTCATCAGACAATTCCATGAAAATGCGACCGAGGCGCGCTTGGGCGTCCGCAAGATCCGGCCGTTTGACGAGTGCGCTTTCATAAAAAGTACGAGCGGTCGCGAAATCATGTTGCTGCCAGGCGTGCTGACCCCGTGCCAGTTGCGTCAACGGATCGTCGGGACTGACTCGGATATATTCGTCCAGCGCCAACGCGTTTTCCGCTGCGGTGTCGCCCAGTCCGAGCAGCACGAGATCGACCTCTGCGAAATCCGCCGAGCAAAGTCGCTGTTGACGGAGTTCCAGCCCGAGATCGGTCAGACCACACAAACCGTACAGCCCCGCAAGATGTCCCTGGGCCCGTGGCGCAGATCCATTCGACTCAAGTGACTCGAGCAAAAATGATTCAGCCCGCGACGGCTGATGCAGTCGTAGCAATAGAATGTCTCCGGCACGAAAGCACGAATCTGGCCGCAGGGGATCTTCACGCGGAACCCGTTCAAACCGCTCCACCGCGGGTTCAAACTGATTCAGCTTGGCATATGCGATCCCGGCGCAACGGGAAGCGGCACCAATCGTCGGCCGCACTCGTAGCAGGGGTTCGAGAATACGCAGAGCTTCATTCACATGGCCATCGGAAATCAACTCTTCCACGCGTCCAATCTCTGCGTCCTCATCGACCTCGTGTACCCACCAGATCAATGCGGTAATCAGCATCACTGCGAAAATCCCCGTGGCAACCCGAAGGGCTGCGCGCGTGCGATTTACTAGAGGAATCAAGGGAGTGGCAGAATCCTGAGTCAAACGATCTGACATGAACTTCCCGAATACAATGATTGCCATTCAGCACCGGCAAGCAATCGTAGGGTCAGGTCCAGCGGCGAGTATCCACAAAATCGGCCACAGCGACGCATGTTTCGGATAGACGCAGTGGCCCATCCTCAATTCAATCGCATAGGACCTGGTTCAAGGTTCGAGACCGATCGCGACAATCGAATGCTCGCCGGTTTTTTCCAGCGTGCGACGAGTTGCCACAAAAATCTGACGACCGTCAGTCACAGGGTTGGCAACAAGTTGAGAGTGTTCCGACGGAAGCAGCTTCCATCTCAATTGACCGGATTTGATGTCGAACGCGAAAAACTGACCGTTTTCAGACGCAAAGTAAGCCGTTTTGTTGGCGATGATCGGAAACGAGGCGACGAGCCCCGCGCGGTCGGCTTCGTCGGGTGGCTCCATGATTCGGATCAATTGACCTGTGTCGGCGGCGAGTTGATAAAGCCGCCCGCCATGGTGAGGCAGAAAAACCTGTTCCTCATGTACCGCGACCCGCGACGCGATCCAGTTTGGCGTCTCGAATTTCCAAACGACGACGCCCGTTGCCAGGTCCAGACAATAAAGATGCTTGTCTTGACTGACGACGTAAACGCGTTCGTTTGCAATCGTGGGGGCGGTACCAGTCCAGCCTCCGGTTTGAAATGTCCACTTGCGCTTCCCCGTTTCACAATCGAGAGCGATGACACGCGATTGGTCAAAGATACACTGGACAAACAGCTTGCCGTCGCACGCCGATCCGCTCGGCCTCGCCACGATTTTCTGAAAGCGAGCCCGTGCTCCATCGAATCCCGGCTGGTCCTCAGGAGCATCCTCAAGAAAGTTGTGCTTCCAGACAACTTCGCCGCTAATTCGACTCAGGCAGTAGGCGTTCCCGTCGTATCCGGAGGCGAACAGATGACGACCGGATGGTATTGGCGTGGCTTCGTTGGCACCATGTTCGATCGGATATTGCCAGACGACCTTGCCGTCACCTCGTCGAATCGCGGTGATGCCGCTTTCAGAGCCGAAATAGACGAAATCGCGATCCACCGACGGCGTCATCGATAGTCGTGAACCGTGCAAATGTGTCCACAATTCGGTCTGGTCGTGCGCGCGGTACGCGATCAATCCTCCGACCTCGTCTCCAAAATACAGAATCCCGTCCGCAACGGCCGGATTGGTGAGCGGCTGCGAGGTGAGTTGTCCGTCGCGATTTGCCGTGTCGGATGTGACTTTCCAGAGTACGGCCGGTTGTTCAATTGGCAGTGCGGAATTCTCGATCGATCCGGTGATTTTTGTGGAGTCGGGCGGCCCGAAGGGAGTGAACAGCGATGAGGGACCGTTCCTGGCGACATCCTTCTTTCCTGGATTCAAAGCCTGGGATTCTTCACCGCAGGCGCGTTGGAGACAAATGATTGACGACAGGCATCCCGCGCACGCGGCCAAGGAAATCACAATCCGAAGAATCGGCGATCGCAATTTTCGAAGCATGTCGCGCCGTTGGAAGAGACTCACGTTTGAACGAAGTACAAGATAGGCCCTGGCGACGGATGTGGCCAGGGATTATCCTCCGATGGACAGAGAAGTGATCACTCGATCATTTATTGTTGATCGTTTCTCCGGGGCGATCGTCCGTTCGGAACGGGGTCAACGGCAGGCCCGCTCCGTTGTACATATTGAGGACGGGATTGTCGGCCCAGCCGTAGCGAACCGCGACGGGTGAAGGAACTTCTTCGCTGAACACCTCGATCGTGTTGTCGGGCAGAATCTTCGCTTTGGCCCAGACGAATTTCGAACCCTCACCGGCGATCGCGAAACCGCGCGGGTCACCGACGTCGAACGGACGCCAGCCGCCATCGATGAAATCAAACGTGAGGACAACCGAGTTGTCCTTTCTGACCATCGATTTGTATTGAGGACTATGGAAGGGAACGTTGATCCCATAATCTTTGGCCAGCGCCCACCGCGCCAGCCGACGGCCCACGTCAACCTTGTTTTTCGGGTGAATGTCCTTCCCTTCACCGATATCGATGATGACTGCTTCACCCGTATTCGGCAAACGCGTCATTGTCATCGTCTGGGCTTCACGCAATTCCGCCCACGCGCTTTCACCGGGCTGAGGTCGCTCACCCAGAAAGTCTGCGAGCTGGACCCAATAGAACGGAAAATCGCCTTGACCCCATTCGTCGCGCCAACTTTTGATCATCAGCGGAAACAGGTCCCGATACTGAAAGGCACGACCCGCGTTGGATTCGCCCTGGTACCAGATTGCTCCCTTGATTCCATAGCCGAGATGTGACTTGAGGACTCCGTTGTAGATGTTTGCGGGACGGTGATTGCCTCCCATTTGTCCATTCAGGCCGTTGAGTTCTTTTTTCTCGTCTTCCGTCAGTGCATTGCCCTTGGCGGACAGTTCCGCGACCTTCGCTTCCATCTGAGTCCACCGGTCCATCAAGGGCTTGTAGAGCGGGTCGGAATTCAACAGGTCCCGGCGAATCCACGCTTCGCAAGCGGAGCCGCCCCAGGCATTGTTGACCATCCCGATCGGGACGCCGAGTGTTTCATAGAGCTGACGGGCAAAAAAGTAACCGACCGCCGAAAAGTTCCCGACCGTTTCCGGCGAACAGACCATCCAATGACGGTCGTCGTGACTCCACTTCGGCTCTTGTACGCCGATTTGCGGGAAATTGATCATGCGAATCTTCGGGAACTTCGCCGCAAGCCTTTCCAGGTCGGCATCATTCGAGGCATTCACCGACCATTGCATGTTCGATTGTCCGGAACAGACCCATACCTCACCCACCAGGACATCCGTGTACTTGACCTCGTTATTCCCCTTCACAGTGAACTCGTAGGGACCGCCCACGGGGATGGGGTCGAGCATGACGTGCCACGAACCATCGGCGGCGGCCGTTGCCTTTTGCGTCTGTTTGTCGATCGTCACGGTGATCGATTCATTCGCGTCCGCCATGCCCCAGACCTTGTTCTTCTGCCCCTGCTGTAAAACCATGTGATCGCCGAACACGTTCGGCAACCCGACGTTGGCCCGGGCCGTTGAACCGGCCAGTACGATCGTGATTGCGACTGTCAGCCAGCATTTTGTCGCACGTATCGTTCTTGTCTTGAAAGTCTCGAGCATGGATGTTGTTCCTTCTCCAAAGCAGTCTCATCGGGGATCGATGCTTGCGATCGAAGCCTGTCTTCGATCCGAACGACGAAACAC
>Ga0206811_1144_pt1 | contig 12397 bp, 13 predicted proteins | sample Alteio_BWOrgCont_53_FD_152886 | JGI IMG/M metagenome (GOLD analysis project Ga0206811, IMG submission 152886) | Enriched cells from forest soil in Barre Woods Harvard Forest LTER site, Petersham, Massachusetts, United States -... | ecosystem: Environmental > Terrestrial > Soil > Temperate forest >... | reverse complement strand
TTAGGATACATATAATATGGTCAATATTTTATTTGAAATAAAAAAATTGAAAATAATATCACTAGAAATATACAAATATGTTTAGAATGATAACGCCCTGTAATGATGCTTACTCAAGATAGATATCAATCTGATGTTGAAAATCTAACACTTCTTTATGGTAATAAATCACAATCAAGAACATGCTTGAATTTATTCATAGGTTGTATAACTATCTGTCTTTTTGTGATTTTGTTATCTGTTATTGCATTTATGCCAACAATTGAAAGAACTGCCAATGATACAGGATATAAAGAGGTTTATTGGGATGCATTTCCTCAAACGTGCCTTGCTATAAATAAATATCAATATTGTTTTCAATGTAATCAATTAATAGAATCAATACGATTAAGTAATGGCACATATCAATTAAGTATTCGGTCTAATAATATAACTGACGAATATTGTGGCTATCCAGAAAGGATATATTGTTCCATGGTAGCAGAAACTGGTTTTCAAGCTGTCAGAGAAGCCTTATCCAAATCTAAAGATTATATCTTTGTTGATGACAAAAGTTTTGTAAATCATACATATGTCTCTTATTTAGCACGCCGTTGGACAAATGATTTTTGGTTACCGACTCAATGCAATCAAACATTACAGGGCGAATACCACGTATATCATGCAAAAATCAAATGGTTGTCAGCATGGTCTGTTCTTTTGGTCATGTTTGTTGCATGTGTTGTTTATCACATTGCTGAATTTTGTAAAACACAACGTCATCAATGTACATACTAATTTTTATTGTTTATTATGTCAAATAATAAACAATATAAATTAAATCCAAATTTTTTGCATACGAAAAAAAATATATATACTCAAATATATACTCAAATATATATAACAATGATAAACATAGATTACATGGTACCAATGGCTAACATTGCCACACCATTATTTCAAGGAATAGATTTCAATGTACTAACACGATTTCATACGCTATTATCCGAAAATTCCGATTATAAAAATTGGTATAATCAGAATTACCACGTACTAAAAAACTTATCCAACGAATATATCAAAAAAACAATACACACTTATTGCACAGAAGAAATAAGTACCTATGTTCAGGATCTATATGCCAAATCAATGATTCCTCCCGCGACAACCACTTTACCAACCACTTTACCAACAACCATTCAAGTCAAAGGAGGCACTACAACCAATCAAGTCAAAGGAGGCACTACAACCATTCAAGTCAATGGAGGCACTACAAACATTCAAGTCAAAGGAGGCACTACAACCAATCAAGTCAAAGGAGGCACTACAAACATGGCATCCATTTCAATTTTTATTGTTTCAATTATAATTTATTTATTTTCAACAACGAATAACATTCATGAACATGAACATGGACAACCACAACCATCTAAAATTAACACACAAGTTGCGGGCGTACCACCCGCAGAATCTTCAATTCCACTCTCAATGACGAATCTACCAGAAGCACTTCCAAAAACATCTCATACAAATACAATCTCAAGATTAATTTATTTAATCGGAATTGCAAGTAAAAAATACATAATTAAAATCACGCTATACGCTAATGATTTTCTTTCAGAAATAGCCATCTATAAAGAACTAAATAACACATCAAACACAAAACTAAAAAATAACATAATCAATCTCTATTTTGATGATATCCTACAAAAAGATGCTGAAAATATGATAATAAAAATAAATGATGAACAGTATATAACTACAAATACTACTTATCCACAGATTTTTGATGCAATTAACAAAATGGGAACAGAACAAAAGTTATATTTTGTATTGGAGTACGATCCAGAAAACATTGTTCTAGAACAATATTTAAATATACCATCCGAACAACAATTCACGTGTGACATTATCCTAAATGTTCTTGAGACATTAGTTAATTTGAATAATATGTATAAATTTTGTCATATGGATTTACATCATAAAAATTTATTGGTAAATAAAAGTAATCATCAAATTAAATTTTATGATTTTGATATGTCATTTACAGAAAATGTTGATAATTTAGAATTTTACAATCGTATGTCTACAATGTATATGTCTAACAGGGATTGTAGAAAAGTACTAGACAATTTTAAAAATACCAAATATAATACCGGATTTTGTTATGATATTTTTATGTTTTTAACCAATTTTAATGTAGACTTAATTAAACAATGCACATTATCTGTTGAAAACGACGACAAAAAAGACTTTCTTGAATACCTCATCGATATACATGATATATTGATGACAAATCAAAAAAGTATTTTAAAAAAGCTGAATTTACCCACTTCGGATAAATCAGCATCGGAGTTATGGCCTATCATTATGTTGAAGATGACACAGGACATAGGTGGTAGGTATTGTTCTGATATAAAAGCTTTTTTTAATCAAACAAGTAAAGGTGGGACTCAATTTTTTTACAACAAGTACAAAAAATATAAAATTAAGTATTTCAATTTGAAACGAAGCAATATTTATTGATATTTTACGATTGTCAATCAAATCAATTAATGGCAATACAAACAAATGATCTCCATCAAAAAATCAATTAATGATATACAAAAAAAAATTGAAATCATAAATGCTAAGATAGTCCATTATATTATCAACTATTATAAACAATATCCTTACAACATTCATCAATATTCATCAACATGAGTGATGCAGTGATATATTTACAACATCTTGAAAAGATGATCCTTACAGCATTCATCGACATGAATGCTGCAGGGGTATATTTACAATATCTTGAAAAGATGATCAACAAAAGATTTCGTAAAAAAATATTTTGTTGATTACTGCACCCAAACCTGCGCCCAAAACTGCACCCAAACCTGCGCCCAAATCTGCGTTCGGACCATTGATTGCATTTGGCTGCTCTTTTCAAATGATCAGTGGATTAGAAGTGAAATTTACGCCAGTGACCAACTGACTGACCAGACAATTCATCCATTGATTGACCAAAAAATACATTATTGTTATCATAATGTATTTTTTAAGGCCAGGTTCATTCATTCATGTAAAAAATAAAAAATTGAAATACTAAACGATAAAATATACCATTATATTATCACTAGTATTCAAATTACATATGGGTAATACAGAAACAAAACAACAAACTGTATTTGTACCAATCAACAATAAATGTGATCAAAAAAAGACTCTCACGAAACAAACAGCCAATTCTATAACAGAAAGTGATCAAAAAAAAGCTCTTACAAAACCAACAACTAATTCTATCATGGACTTCGGACCAACTATTCCAAGTGAATTGGGTTTCCAGATGTATGATGATGATCCTGATAATAATAATGATGAGTCCTCTTTACTGCATCCTTCTCCATTTCCAAGAATCAGAATGATAAATTATTCTACAATAAATTTTCCCACCGATAGAAATAATGGAACAATTCACAACGGCAAAAAATGTAATCCACTAAATTTTTTGGGAAAATAAGAAATAAATAAATTTATTTCTTATTTGAGAAGTGTAAATTAAGCAAACAGAATTCATTGTGTTGCAAAAATGCATAGAGGATTATCACAGGATTCATTCAAACAATTCCAGTCCATGCTTTTCATTTCGGCCATTCGTATTAACATTCGTTTGCCCCGATGACTTTGTCGTGAGATGCAATTACAGAAACATATAGGGCGTTCATCATTGTTTTTCATGTCACAATCACAACGGTGATTGACATTGGGACGACCATTTGCATCCAACGCGATGAATCGATGTTTATAACAATTCATTATTATTTTATCACGATCACAAAAACGATTGATAGTCATAAAATCCAACGAATTATGAGAACCCAATGATGATAGAACATCAACATCAAAATCAAAAGATTCATCGGAGAGGTCCAGGTCCTCGATGACGTTGGTGCGTAACACCAACTTCCAGAGGTCAGGATTGCATGATGTTTGAATAGTGAGTCCAACATCGTGATACATGACATTAAATGTGTCATTGTTTGGTCCAGAGATGCGTGGTTTGATAACAAACCATTCCAAGAGGTTCATGAATCGATCGCGACTCACATTGTTTTTGAAATGAAGATTCATCTTACTAAATGGCTGATTAGCAACATATTTTTTCAAATAGCTGCCATATATGAGAATTTGACCAAATTCACTCACGATGGTTTCGTTATTGTTGTGTTCCATAATGACAGTGATGATGAGTGCCAACATCTTTGTAATAGCACGATCTCTGTTTGCTTTTATTTGCTCTTTGTTAGCTTCTGTTTGCTCTTTGTTAGCTTCTGTTTGCTCTTTGTTTGTTCCTGTTTGCTCTTCGTTTGCTTCTGTTTGTTCCTGTTTGTTCTTTGTTTCAAGAAATACTGATGATTGTTGCATTTTTCGATTTATTGTCAAACACAATAATGTAATCGTACTGTTCAAAATAACTGGGGACATTTAATAATAAATATTTCAATTTTTTTTTATTTGAATAAAAAATTGAAATTATAATTATTAAGATAGATCATTATTATATGATATATTATTCGAGACAGTCATTTAAATAAAATAAGAATGTCTGTTCCAAAAAAATGGTTTCGATGCGTTGTCACGCATAAATACTATCATTGTTTTGTTTGGCAAACTGCAAATAATATCAAAGTACCAATTCTTGGAGGTCCATGTTTGGTACGAACTATTGATACAGAAACTGGTCTTCTCACAGAATATTATCCAACGAATGATGTCCATTTAGAAAACGATCCCATGTTTGTTCCACCAATCACACCTGGTGGATACTTGAATGTGACACCAATTTATGTGCAATGTATAATTATAATTGACAACAACACATATCGAGTTTGGCAATCAGCAGATCGTGATCATCTTCACTACATCTGTAGAGACAAATGTTATATCAAAATTGTCAATCCATTAACCAACAAAGAAAATTGGCAACAAGCGCAAGTCATCAAAATTGAATCGATCCATTACAGACTCACGAAACTTCCAGGAATCTGCACTTTGATCGATTGATGAATTTCACATTGACAAAATCATTTTTATCTAAAATTATTTTTAGATACAAATGTATGCAAAAACAAAAATATGCAAAAATAAAAAATGTGTGCAAAAATAAAAAATGTGTGCAAAAATAAAAAATGTGTGCAAAAACCAAAAATGTGCAAAACCAAAAATGTGCAAAACCAAAAATGTGCAAAACCAAAAATGTAGGAATCACAAAAACCAAAAATGTAGGAATCACAAAAACCAAAAAAAATGCCACACACAAAATAAAATTTAATCAGTTGCAAACATATAGAATATAAACATGAACGATTACATAAATCCTTTTTTTACACAACTCAAAGAGCATTTACATTTCGAACCAATTCAAACTCATTCGGATGGTCCCATTTCGACAACAATTCAATATGCCATAGAAAAAACGCCAAATAAAGAAACATCATTATATATTTTTTTGGATCACACGATAGATTTCAAAAGGATAATGACTTTAAAACATATGACGAAAAGTCCAAAACAATTATACGTTTCAGTATCATTTCCATCAACCATAAAAATAAATAGAACATATTGTTTGCCACATACTGATCCAGAACAACAAATAGATAAAAAAACTAAAGCGAATTTTTTTAATACGTCTATAGGTACTGATATAACATTTCCAATTCCAACAATTAATGCCTTATTGCAAATAAGTAAATTTTTCTCAACAACCACAAAAAATTCACGCCGGCAGGTAACGTTCGCACCAATAGATAATGGTGTTATGATTACATATACTTACGCTGACACATATAGAAATGATGCATCAACAGATACACCATATATGTTATATATTTTTTCAATGAATACTGATTTCAAAAATATCGATTTGCGTTTTTGTATAGGTTACATAAATAAAAAAGTAAAAGAGATTCCCTATATTTTTTATAGAACAATACCACCATTGACACCAACTTATACATCACAAAAACTAATCATAAGTGGTATAATGGGTTCACCGAAAGCAGGAAAATCAGCATTAATCAATATTATAATGAACTACTTCAGTCATTCAAAACCAGCTAATGAATCAGCAGTGATTGGAACAGAATATTTACAAAAATATCAACTACATGGAACATACTTACAGAGAGAATTTCCTTGGATAAAAATAATGGAATTTTTGGACACCAGAGGAAGACATTTTGATGTAGATGACCCAATAGATGTAATTTGGTTAAAAAAATTTCTAGATGGAATTCAAACAGGATCTAATCTATCAAAAGACGTCGACATAGATACTATCGTATCAGATCATGAAAATAAAGTTACACATGTATTACTACCAATATCTATCCGTCACCTAGGAGAATATAGATCATGGCTCTTCTTTTGGGATGACATAATAACGTGTAATGAAAAAATAATGAAATTTATAAAATTATATCATTTTATAGCAGAATATATTGGCACACATAATGTAATAAATCCTACTGTGGATAAAAAAGCATTAATCGAAAATGCAACGTCGCGAATAAGAGTAATATTGACACATTTGGATACTGTATCTAATGATGATGTGATAAAAAAGAATGTGAAACAATCCATAATTACTCAATTCAGAAATGGATTTCCAGAATGCGGTATTCCGGGAATCTCAGAAAATTATATATTATTTGGCGAAAAAGAGTGTAAATGGAATCAAACCAAAATAAAAACATTAGATAAAAAATTGGATATGTTCTTAAAAACAATCGATCCAAAAAAGGACATATTGACACAGTATTTGGAAAGAAAAAAAATAGATCCAGAATTAATTTTGGAAGTTCCTGAAGAATGGTGTATAATCCCTAATTGTAAACATAACTTTACAGAAGACACTGTTTCTAATTATATACGAATAATTAATGATTTTAACAATAACCCAATCATTCCCACGTGAGTGCAATTCATTCCCACGTGAGTGCAATTCATTCCCACGTGAGTGCAATTTTTTAGAAACCATCACCCACAACTCCATAAAAAAAATTGAAATTTGAATTTATTAGAAGTGACATGGAACATTTAAATATACTACAGACACACAATTTATAATCCCAAACCCATCATATAATAATATAATAACATGCCTACTATTGTAACAACCAAATTAGGTATATTCACATCAAAAAAAAATGTCAATCTAAAAATTTTTAGTGAATACAATATTTTATATAATATATACGCATGTCCTCATTATTTAGTTTATTTAAATGGATATCAGAAAAATAATCACATAGCGTTATTAAATGCACTTTATACGAAGAATAAATTGTATAGATTTGTAGTATCCAAAACTGTATATAATTTAATTAATCATTCTAAACTGGAAATAGAATTATTGACTATTTACAAAAGAAATTCCGAAGAATTTATTACAGAAATTAAACCTAATATACATTCATTTGAATGTGATAACAAAATATGTTTTATGGTAGAATTTGATGATGTTTATAAAAATATAAACAAATTTCTGGATGAATTTTACCCGACAAATATATAAATGATCACTAATAAGGATTAATTTTACCCAACAAAAATGATCACTAATAAAGATTAATTTTACCCAACAAAAATGATCACTGATAAAGATTAATTTTACCCAACAAAAATGATCACTGATAAGGATGAATGATAAAACATAAAACAAAACATAAATAATCCTAATTATTTATATTTTTTTTATTGACTTATTAAGTGCACATAATTCACACATTATGTGTGCGCAAATGAACATTTAAAAAAATACTATGTGAAAACTTTTTTGTCACATAAACTACAGTGATATGATTGCTCCTCATAATGTTCACGTTTGTGAATTAATAATGTACTTTGTTGTGTAACTTTGTTGTGTAAATTTGTTATCACATAAACTTAGGATGAGCTCGTTTGTGAACATTTAATTTGCCAAGTTGTGCAAATGTTTTATCACATAAATCGCATTTATATGGTTTCTCTCCAGTATGTGTACGCATATGAGTATCTAACGATCTACATTGTATGAATGTTTTATCACATAACTTGCATTTATATATTTTTTTTTTTTTAGTATGCCTGTATTTATGTCGATCTAAATAATTTTTTAGTGCAAATTTTTTGTCACATAAATTGCATATGTATGTTTTTTCACCGGAATGTATGAATAAATGATTAGTTAAACTATTACTAGATGTAAATGTTTTCTCACATATATCACACTCGTATGGTTTCTCTCCAGTATGTATGCGTTGATGAATGTTTAAATTACGTTTTCGTGTAAATTTTTGATCACATACATCACACTCGTATGGTTTCTCTCCAGTATGTATGCGCTGATGAATGATTAAAGTTCGTTTTTGTACGAATTTTTTCTCACATACATCACATTCATATGGTTTCTCTCCAGTATGTGTGCGCTGATGAATTATTAAATCTTGTTTATATATGAATTTTTTCTCACATACATCACATTCATATGGTTTATCTTTGTTATGCGTATACATGTGATTACTTAAATGATTTACTTGTGTAAATTGTTTACTACATAAATTACATTTGTATGGTTTCTCTCTAGTATGTATGCGTTGGTGAATAATTAAATTGTTTTTTTGTGTAAATTTTTTATGACATATATCGCATTCATGTGGTTTCTTTCCAATGTGAGTTTTTGTGTGTGTGTGTAATTTTGATGATGAAATTGTTTTAGAATTGTGTTGAAAATACAATATGTCATTAACTGCATCGTCGATTTCTGATTCTATTCCATTATCATTTTCTGATTCTATTCCATTATCATTTTCTGGTTCTATTCCATTATCATTTTCTGATTCTATTCCATTGTCATTTTTTGATTCTATTCGATCATCATTTTTTGATTCTATTTTAGTTTCATCGTTGATTTTTATTTCAGTCCCATCAACAGATTCTGTGTCATCATTGATTTCCATTCCATCATTGATTTCCATTCCATCATTGATTTCCATTCCATCATCAATAACTAATTGAATAGTTAAATATTTTTTTTCATATCCAACTGGTACTATGTAATTATTTGTATTAAAATAAATTTCATCCATAGGATTTATTGATAATTTGGATTGATTGATGATAGACTAATTAGTGATTATTTTTTTCAATTTTTTGAGATACAAAAATAATTATTTTTGTATAAAAAAAACTAATTGGTATATGCATCATTCAATAAATTCTTTAATTCTTCTGTTTCAAATTCTTTTCTTATGGGTTCTAAAATAAAATCGATCATATCGATGGTGCCTCTTTTTAGATCTGTTGGATGCAATTTTTTAAATTGGAAATCATTTTCTACCATCTCAAAGGATTTATAAATGACACATCCACCAAATTTTTCAGGTCGATCTATAATGAAATCACATTTTTTGTATTGCAATAATGGAAAAATTATTTTTTTCAAAATATCCATTAAACAATTATCATCGGTGTCACCAGGATAACAATATGCTTTATTGATTTTTGATTTAATTTGATTTTTGCTATCTAGACAATCTATTTTTGTATTTGGATCACTAGAATTCATTTTTGTGGATGTAGTTGAGTTGATAAGTTTAGAGAATTGATAATCTTCGTTGATTTCATTAATTATATGTAACAATCGTTCATCATTGACTTCAATTTCTATGGCTGCCAAAAGTTTTTTTCTATCTAGTAATGTGATTGGATTTGTGTTTGTTTCATTTTTTACAAATCGTAGGCCAGATACAATTGGTGTCATAAAATAAAAACTTGGTTTATATCCTATTTTTGGCATAATTTTTCGTGCATGACCAAAAATTTTTCTCTGATCGATGCCGCCAGTTTCAACATCTATATTTAGGTATTTTTCATCTAATGCTTGTAATGTAGGATATAATAAACTATTGAGTGTTGGATGTTGTGATTGTTTAACAACTTCAGATCCCGCGTGTTGGGCTTCTTTAACAGTTATAAATGAATTAGCTTTGAATATATCCAACACATATTCATTTGATAATTGGTAATCAGAAGCTATCACAAATTTTAATTTTTGTATGGATACATTCAAAGTTTGTAACATCGCATGGATCATCGATATATAATATTTTGATCGCACTTTGACTGATTCCATTGATGATTTCATGTTGTCTAAATATGCATGTAAATCAGCAATTAAAATGGTGACTTCACAATCAGATGTTAGATAATCGGCAATTTTTAATATCTGAACAAAATAACCAATATGGATTCTTCCACTGGGTGTTATTCCTAAATAAATTTTTAAAGAACGATTTTTTAAAATTTCTTTAATTTCTTCTTCTGTCCCAATGATTTCTTTCAGATTTCTTGTTATTAAAGTATATTTTTGATCCAAATTCATTTAATTTATTCTTACTCCATGGGATAGAAATAAATTAATAGAACATTAAATTTTCAATTTTTATTGTTCCATATTCTTTTATGAAGTGTGCATATGGTTTCACAATTTAACCCGATGGTTTCATTGATGCATCATCAATTAAATTCATAGTTGATGTTTTTCATTTGCATTTAAATTTTTTAAAGAATGATTTGTTTTTTTAATTATAAACTGATGATAAATTAATTTACATAAAAGAATAATTAATTGTCATAGATCATTTAATAGATCAAGATCATTCCATGGATTAAGGCTACGATAAAATTCGATTTTTTCTTCTTTATTGCATTTTTTAAGATAAAAAGCTATTTTAGAAAGAGCTGAAAAACCTGAAGCGCTTCTTAGAATACTGGATGCCAGTATGTTGAAATTTTTATTCACACATGCAAGTCTAGAAATATCTCGATAAGAAAGACAATCGATGATAATATCACTGACAGGGATAAAATTAACCATAATTGATTCTAAATATGTAGGATAAAAATTGATAGAGTCATTCATTTTTATGTAATTACTTATGTAATTTTTATATTTACTTCAATTCAATTTAAATTTCAATTTTATTTTATTTTATTTGTTTATACAAACAAATAAAATAGCATTTGTTTTTGAATTATAAACTGATGGTGTGTAATTCATCTCATTGAAATGGTAGAATATTCAGCCATTATGGATAATTCGATGGATTCAATGGATCCAGATTAAGATCACAAAAAATTTTAATTTGATCCTCTTTACTAACTTTTGCCATATAAGCGTTTACCATATTTATAAAACCTACAATTCCATTATCTGAATCATTTTTTAGAATATCAGAAGCAAGTATATTAAAATTATTATTTACACATGAAAGTTTAGAAAGATCTTTGATAGAGAGATAATTTAGGATGAGATTTCTAACAGGGATATGATTAGTTATAATTGATTCTAAATTTGTAGGATTGAATTCAATCAAGTTATTCATTTTTATCTGATTATTTATGACATATTGTACCTATGTATATATTTAACTTTTTGAAAATCAATTTTTTTAAGTCAATTCAATGTAGCAAGAAACATAGCGATCACTATCAACATTTTAATTGATATATCATTAATTAAAACGTCGATCACATTATTTTTCATTATCACATTATTTTTCATTAAAGAATTTTTTTCAATAATCCAAATAAATTTAAAAATAGAAATATTGTATCAATGTTCCCTTTGGATGTGCTTCATCAAACAAATACGGCGTATAAATTTTTTATCAATGTTCCTTTTGGATGTGCTTTATCAAACAAATACGGCGTATAAATTTTTTATCGCATAAATCACATTTATAGGGTCTTTCTCCAGTATGTAGGTGCATATGGTTTTTTAAACATTGATTACGAGAAAACTGTTTATCACATACATCGCATTTATATGGTTTTTCTCTAGTATGTGTGCGCACATGATTGTTTAAATAATGAACACGTGTAAATTTTTTATCACATAAAACACATTCATGTGGTTTTTCTCCAGTATGCGCGCGTATATGATATTTTAAATAATCAGCACGTGCAAATTTTTTATCACATAAAACACATTCATGTGGTTTTTCTCCAGTATGCATGCGTATATGATATTTTAAATAATTAATACGTGCAAATTTTTTATCACATAAATCGCATTCATATGGTTTTTCTTCAGTATGCGTGTACATATGATTTTTTAAATAATCAGCACGTGCAAATTTTTTATCACATAAATCGCATTCATATGGTTTTTCTTCAGTATGCATGTACATATGATTTTTTAAATGATGAACACGTGCAAATTTTTTATCACATAAATTGCATTCATATGGTTTTTCTCCAGTATACGTGCGTATATGATTTTTTAAATAATCAGCGTGTACAAATTTTTTATCACATAAATTGCATTTGTATGATCTTTTTTTGTCATGATTTTCTTCATTAACACGGAGTTTTGCTATTCGTAATTTGT
>Ga0206811_1117_pt1 | contig 12560 bp, 11 predicted proteins | sample Alteio_BWOrgCont_53_FD_152886 | JGI IMG/M metagenome (GOLD analysis project Ga0206811, IMG submission 152886) | Enriched cells from forest soil in Barre Woods Harvard Forest LTER site, Petersham, Massachusetts, United States -... | ecosystem: Environmental > Terrestrial > Soil > Temperate forest >... | reverse complement strand
TTCTCGCGCCGTGTCGACCATATCGTGTGCGTCTTCCCAGCGATAGGAAAGGTGCTTGTCATTGAATACCGGAACCGATTTTCCACAGCGCCGGAACGCGGCCACGATCTCGTCAAAAAATCGACGGCGCGGATACATGTGCTGCCTTGTGTCGGGCGTCATCGGATAGTCGCCGTGCTCACCAATGCTCAGGACGCCTGCCACCTGCACCTGATTCGTTCCCAATGTGATGGCCTCGTCAATTGATTTAACGAGGCGAAATCCATGCTTTTCCGCCAGCGCGCGACTCATGTCATCCGCCGGAACCTGGTCGAGATACAGTGACACCAGTTGCAAGTCAGGCCCCTGACTGCCGTCCTGTCGATACCCGTCCAGGATCTTGCCGATGATCACATCGGCATGGCTCATTTTCCGATAGACCGTCACGACCGCCGCGACCGGCAGTTTCTCGCGAGTAGTGGCGAATGCAGTGGCATGAGGAATGAAATTCCACGGAAGGAATGCTCCGAGTGCCGTGGCCGTTCCGGTCTTCAGCAATTCACGTCGAGTCTGGCGAATCATAAAGGAGAACCTTGAAGAGGATGGCGTTACGAAGCACCGGCTGGTCTCGGATGTCAGGCCACTTCTGACGGTTGTGTTGTGTAACACTGGCGGCTGCCTTGAGCCGCCAGTGTCTTCGAATTGCCCAGTGCTTTTTCGTGATCTGACTGTCTCCTCCGCAATGATCGAGCACTGTATCAAAAAGTGTCTCTCTCCTGTCCGATTTCCGCCGGGATCGTTCCGGCGGGATCGTAACTCATCGGCGACAACGAGCGCAGCGCGTTGGCCCGCTCTCATTTGAGCTCGCCCGAGTGCAATTTTCTGCGGTTGCGGTATTCTGGCCAACATCCATATTCGGGAATCAGCCATCCATTTTACGGGAATGCACAGATGAGACTTCGAGTTTTAATCGGGATTGTGATGCTGGAATTGACGAGCGTTTCCACCTCCTCATTCGCCTTTGACGTTGGAGATACAGTCATCGTAATTCGAGACGGCAAACTGAAGATTGAAGGGAAGGACGGGGATGAAGTGTCTACGGGCTTGATGCTAAAGGTCGAAGCCGTCAATGGCAACTGGCTCTGGGTCAGCAATGGTCATCCCGGATGGCTGGACGCTCAATTCGTCGCGACGCCTGACAAGGCATTGCCGATTCTCAATGAAATGATCCGACAGAATCCCGGAAATGCCGGTCTTTACAATGGAAGGGCGAGCATCTGGCTTGAAAAGAAGGAGTACGATTTTGCAATTAGTGATTCGAACGAAACGATAAGACTCGCTCCATCCGCTGCTGCTTATTTGAACAGAGGGCGTACACGGGCATACAAAGGCGACTTGGATAAGGCGATTGCCGATTACACAGAATGCCTGAAACTGAATTCGCAGGATGCGAAAGCGTTGAACAACCGTGGAATGGCATGGATGGAAAAGAAAGAATTCGATATTGCACTGACGGATTTCAATGGCGCAATACGAATTGATGCAACTTATGTTTCTCCGTATTCCAGTCGCGGGATCTGTTGGTTGAACAAAAACAACTACGAAAAGGCGATCGCTGACTTCACAACTGCTATCGAGCTTAACCCAAAGTATGCTCGCGCTTATCGGGGCCGGGCGAAAGCCTACGACGGTCTTCATCAACATGAGAAGGCATTACCCGACTACGAAGTCTATGCTCGCCTCAGTCCCGGTCTCGACGGATTAAATGGGTATGCCTGGGTTTTGGCGACGTGTCCGAATGAGAAACTCCGCAACGGAGAAAAGGCGGTCGAACTCGGCATCAAGGCTTGTGAACTGTCCGAATGGAAGGTCTGGAATCATGTCGGCACTTTAGCTGCCGCCTATGCAGAAAAAGGTGATTTCGAGGCGGCAATCAAATGGGAAAAGAAGGCGCTCGAACTGGCAGAGGGTGACAACAAAGCCGTGGTTCAGAAGAATCTGGATCTCCTGATGCAGAAAAAATCAATTCGTGAAGAATAAAGCTTTCCGGTTGAGGAGACTTGAGAATGTGCCGACGATTTTCGATCGATCAGGCGGAATCATGGTCCCGGTCCGGCACCCGGCTCATTTTGGCTGACGATCAGGATGATCTCGGGTAGGCAACTTTGACGACGCAACGATGGGCACATCACTTGCCATTCGCTCTGAGGCTCTTCGGCTCAAAGTCCTTGACGACTCAGATGTCCACGTCATTGTTGTCCGGAAAAAGGGGACATTCTGCTTTATCGATAAAGAATGCCTCCTTTGTTCCTGTTCCCGCGCAGGGTTTGCATAAGACGCTACAGTTCTTGTTCGGGGGCGTTGTAGTGCCTTGGTAAAACAACCCGAAACGTCGTGCCTTCGTGGGTGATGGACTCGACTTCCAGACTTGCGTCGAGCAGCTCGCAAAGACGCTTGACGATGGATAACCCGATCCCCTCGCCACGCACCTGGTGGACGATTCGCTGGTCCGGGCGATTGTAACGAGCGGCGACCGACGTCGCCTCGTGAACGGAGTGCCGTTCGTCGTTGGCCCGTTTTTCATCCACTTGCAGTGATTCGCTTGTGGCCCCTTGCAATGCCTCGACAATGGGAGCACCGGGGCCAGCGTGAATTCCCGGACCAGTGTCTTCAATGCGAAGCATCCAGCGTTTCGAATCGTTGTTGCGACTATCGCCCCAGCCGAGTGTCACGCCACCTTTCGAAGTATATTTCAGAGCGTTGAGCAGCAAGTTCTGGGCAATGCGTCGTATTTTGACCGCATCCCCCTCGATCGTCAGTGTGTCCGGTCCGTCGGCTCTCAGGAACAGGCCTCGCTCGGTTGCCAGCGGTTGCAGGCTCTCAAACAGTTCCCTTAACAGATGGGCCGCGTCGAACGCCTTCACATTGCGCAGTTCGTAGCCCGCCTGGAGACGCGCTAGATCCATCACCTCATCCAGCATTGAACTCAAGGACGAAACGCTCGATTGAAGCAGTCCGAGAAACTCGTCCCGCATGGACTTCGGGACGGCCTCATGGGTGAGGCCTGTTGTCACGTTGCTGACGACTCCAACATTCCCTCGCAAGTCGTGAGCGGCCTGTCGGAAGAGCTCAGTCCGCCGGCGTTCCAGTTCGCGCACTTCCTGCAACGTTTGTTCCATGTCCCGGACGTGACCCGCAGCTTCGACTTTTTCCAACTCGAAATACTGGGTCGTACTCTCGCTGACGCCTTGACTGCACAATTTCGCCAATGCGCGCCATGCGGTCGGCATGACGCCTGGGTCCAGGTCAGGATGTGCGGTCGAGTAGCCCTCCAGTTCATCCACCAGGCACAAATTCAGGTGCCCCCATTCACGAGTGACTTCCCTCAAGTGATATCCTTGCTGCCATCGCTGCAATCCGTGGCTGGCCGCCTCCTTCTTTCGCCGCCGTTCCGAAGCTTCGCTTTCCGGATTTGGCCCAACCAGCAAACTCTTCTCGAAATCCTCCAGCAATTCGGGAATATGGTCATCGAATTGTGTGCGAGGCAGCGAAGAAGGGGCAGTCAATTCGACGTCGCAACCCACGGAATTTCGCCATGCTTGCAGGATGGCTGACCGGCGTGAGGTCAAATGCACAGCCAGCGCCGCTAACGGATGATCGAACGTTTGCCCCGGATCCATCCTTGCCATCCTTCGTTTTAAAGAGGCTTGCAGCAGTCTGCAAAAGATCACTGTATCTCAAAACGATCACTGTATCTCAATGAGTGCGCCACTGCGACGCTTGAGTGGCCCGCTAATTGACCGTGCGCGATTGGGCCTAAAAGGGTGGCGAGTGGCGATCCGTCTTCGGAAGCCCCGATTGTCCGGGACGAAAGAATCCGGGGAAAGCCCGGCGCGCCGGGACGAGGACCGCCGTCCGCCGCCCCAGTCCGGGCACAATCGCGCACGGTGACGAGCGGTCTCATTGATTGTCAATGCAATTTCCGGTCGACCAGCGAACCGCGGGCCGCAGTCTCCAGCGGGCGACCGAGCGGCGGTGAAGCCGACTACTCCCCTGTGACCAATTCTTCGATCCCGTCTGCCTGAGGTGGGACACATGCCGGATCTTTCGGCGGAAACAAGACCCGAAGAAGCGGTGGTGCGACGAAAGTCGTTACCATCACCATGAGAGTAACCGCACCAACGAGCTTCGCATCGAACACACCGCCTGAGAGCCCCATTTGAGCAAAGATGAGGCCCACTTCACCCCGAGGAATCATTCCCGCACCGATCACGCTCTTCTTGCCCTTGAACCAGGGGGCCGCGTAACCGGCGGCGAACTTGCCGACGATGGCCGCAACAATAAGCAGGGTGCCAACGAGAAGCGTCTGGTGGTTCGCCGGGTCGAGGGGATTGAACACGCGGATATCCACCGATGCGCCGACGGAGACAAAAAACAGCGGAACGAAAAAATTCCCAAGCTCCGTGATTCCGTGTTCAACTTCACGGGCCTTCGATGTCCCGGATAAAAGCAATCCGGCGGCAAACGCCCCGATGATCACAGCCGATCCTGCTTTATCCGCGAGCCAGGCAAGGCCGAAGGCGAGAATCACTGCGAGAATCGTCGATGTTCCCGGAAGATCAAGCTTGCTCACGAGTCGGACGGCGTGCGAGACGATGAAACCACCGACAACGAGTGTGACGATAAGAAATCCGAACGCAACGAACGTAATTTTCGCCACTCCAGATGCAGTCACCTCATTCCCCGCGACGACCGTCAGGATCACGAGTCCGACGATGTCGTCGATGACCGCGGCACCAACGCCTGGGTTGTGAGAACGACAAAGCATTGCCCAAACGATCGGTCGGTTAGCGGGCGGCCATTGCTTTCGTTTGGGTAACGGCGATGCGAACCGTCTTTTCAAACGGTTTGACACGGCTGGAACATTTGGCTCTCAGGTCGATCGAGACGACTTCATTCGGGAGCACTTTCTGGTCGTTCCAGGTAATCACGAATACTTTCGACCGATTCGGCACGGGACCATTCAAGGTTTCGATCGACATTCCGTCCGGGCCCGTGGGTTGTTCGAAGTGCACCACGTCGTCGGGCGATCCTTCGATGACGAAGGAAAGCCGAATATTGCCGTTCCGTTCGAGTTCCAGAGGCATACTCTCGTCAATTGACTTGCCGTACACATTCCCGTGGTCGTAGGTCAACAGAGCATACGCCGCGGCATGACGGGGAAACGCGATGGCAATCAGCACCGCCATCGTTCCGGCCAACAGAATGCCCAATCCTGCAGCGGGCATCCACCTTGAACCTTGAGCCCATAGACGACTGGCCCCCTGGCGATTCAAGCGACGTTGCGTGTCGCTATACTCCGTGCTCCGTCGACGCGGCAGCGGCGGCACGTCGTTCACCGCGGATCGCTGCGACATTTCTCCCGACCTGGCATACGAAAACTGATCGTCAATCTCGAGATATCGCTGCCTGACTTCAACCATCGATTCGGGCCGATCGCCAGGATCTTTTTCCAGACACTGCAGAATCAACTTTTCCATCGATTCCGGAAAGTCGCAGTTTGCGTCAATCTCACGGAATCGAGGCACCGGGTTGTTGCTGATCTGGTTCAGGCACTCAACCAATGCCAGAGGCGATGAATCGGCCTGTGGAAATGGAACGCGGCCGGTCATCATCTGGTAGAGCACCACGCCGAATGCATAGATATCTGATGCCTGTGTGGCCGCAGGCGTTCGCGTCAGTAGCTCCGGAGCCATGTATTCGATCGTTCCCGCGCCGTCCTGCGTCCGATTCCTCTGAGTTCCTTCAGAGTCGAGTTTCGCGGCAATGCCGAAATCCAGCAGCACGAATCGGCTTTTTGTTGTTCCCGACCGGGTGACATGTGCGGTCAATATAATGTTGCGCGGCTTCAGATCTCGATGAATCAATTGATCCGAGTGCGCCTGGGCGAGGGCATCGCCGATTTCGTCGACCAGTTTTCGTAACTGGTCAGAGGTTAAACGACCATTCTGCCTGTGAAACAGCTTTTCGAGATTCTCGCCAACCAGGTATTCCATTACCAGGTAAGCCAGACCGTTGTCGCTGCCAAAATCGGTCACTTGAACGATATGGTTATGCTTGACTTCCGCCGCCAGCCGAGCCTCCTTCATGAACTCGCGAGACGAGAATCCAACCTTGATGGCGACAGGTTGATTGAACTTGCGATCAGTCCCCTTGTAGACAGCCCCGTAACTGCCTCGGTCGATGAATTCCTCAAGAATATATCGCGCGTCCAGATCTCGACCGACGAGATCCACAAGATCCGCCATCTCCAATTCGCAAATCGGCATGTCAACGGCTTTCAATTCACAGCTCATTTCAAAGAAGCACCTGTCGGCGGCACAGACTCGCCAGACCAACCAGGAGGCCCAATTCGGGCGCAGACAATGCCCGAAATATAGTTCACAATTTGCCAACCGGTTTCGCGAATTCATAATTGAGCCGACAACACGGGCAATGCGGGGGGACAGACCCAATTTCCTATTAAGGATGAATGTCTGCTGCAGCTTTCGCTGATGCAAGGTGCGAAAGTCGCAATGGCAATTTCAGGAAAAGCTATTGACAGAATCAAAAAGGCTGACTTGTCCGGGACTGTGGACAGTTCTACAGTGAAATTCAGCAGACACGCTGAACAATACTCGAATCGTGACGATGACGCGGGATCAATTCATGAGTTGAAATTGACCCGGACAGTGTCATTTCAGGTGGGAAAAGTGGGGGACGGCATTGATGTATTGTACTCGGTCAGCGCATTGGTCTCTGGTCATGGCGTGTGTGCTTGGGCTCGCGACGAATTGCGCCGGTTTCGCGTACGGTGCGCCTGGGAGTGATTCCCGATATCGCGATCCGTGGTACGAATTCGGGTATTCCTCGCACAATCAACCGCTTGACACCAATTGGACCGACTTCGGATATACCCCGGTGTTCGACCGCGTTCCGTTCCCGAATACTGCCTCGCCTGCGGGAGATGGCGACGAAATCCTGCTTTTTAGCCCCTCCTGCACTCTTCATGAAGCGCATTACTCGGTCAACGGCGTGCCCTACGTAATGAAGCCAGGCACGAAGCAGCGATTGAAGAATGATCGCGTCTGGAAAGTCGAAGTGAACAGCGGAACCGGTCAGGTCATGCGATATACCCTGGCTCCCGGTGCCTACAAGTTCAGGTCGACGGGTCTCAGCATGTCAATGGGGTTGTTCGCCACGCAAGACCGGCCAGAGCTGACGACCGTCGCGGCGGCAATACCGGGCGGACGACTGGTGCCGTCAATCGGAACTCCTGCGAGGACTGCGACTCCGCTAATACCAACGTACCGGCGTGCCGAGACGTGGCTGTCTGATCAAGAACTGCGGAAGCATTTTGATGAACGTCCCGCGCCAGCAATCACGGCGAGTCAATGGCTCAATACAGGTCATGCTCCTTCGCCCGAACAATTCCGTGACAAAGTCGTATTGCTGGATTTCTGGGGAAGCTGGTGTGGCCCTTGTGTCAGGAACCTTCCCAAAGTTCAGGCACTTTACGAGAAATATAAAGACCGCGGCCTGATGGTCGTTGGCGTCCATTCAGCACAAGGGGCCGAGTCTGTCGCCGCATGCCTGGCAAACCATTCCTGCTCGTTCCCGGTCGCCGTCGACACCGGCGACACCGCCACGCGATATGGGGTCGAAGGATTTCCGTCCTACTTTCTGATCGACAAATCCGGCAAACAAACGTGGAAATTTGGTCACGAGCCACCCCATGAGGAGCAGATTGAAAATCTGTTGAAGTGGTAAGGTGAGACCGCGAATCGTGTCGTCTCGCACAGACCCGCAGCAAGGCCTCGCGATGCTCGAAAAGGAGATTTTTCGGAATTCAGCAGATGCACAGGTCTATTTAAAACGAGAAGACAGGTAACAATGGGTGGATCTTCTGGCTCGCGAAATTGCGAGTTCCCGGTCCAGATCGGCCGATCAAATGGAAAATGATGCAGGATGAAAAGCAGAAGGTTCGAAATCTGATACAAACTGCAAAGTTTCACCACGAAAATCTCCATCGCCCGAGTATATTCGTGACCTAAGATTGTGAGCTTTCAAACTCGTTTCGTTTTCCGGAAACTGACCCACGCCACTTTGCCTACCGAATACCTTCCTCCCACTATGTCTCGACTCCTCGCTATCGGCGACATTCACGGCTGCCTCAAGGCACTGGAAACTCTGGCTGCGTTCGTGCCGTTTGCCGACGACGATCTACTCGTCACACTGGGGGACTACGTTGATCGTGGTCCCAATACGCGCGGCGTGCTCGACTGGCTGATCGCGCGGCTGGCGAAAGGCCATTTGATTCCGCTGTGTGGCAACCACGAGATCATGATGGTGCAGGCGCTCGATGACAGCGCGACCGAGCGGTTCTGGCTGGATATGGGTGGCGCGGCGGCACTCGCTTCGTACGGGCGCGGGAATCGCGGCCAACTGTCTGACGTGCCGGAAGAGCACTGGCAATTCCTCGATCACGAGACAAAGCGCTACTACGAAACGGACACGCACTTTTTCGTTCACGCCAACGCGCGGCCCGATTGGCCGCTGGCCGAGCAGTCCGACGAAGTTTTGTTCTGGGAGCGCTTCGACGACACGCCACTGCATCAATCGGGCAAAATCATGGTCTGCGGTCATACCGCCCAAAAAACCGGACTGCCGCTCGATCTTGGTCACGCCGTCTGCATCGACACGTGGGCGTACGGTCGAGGCTGGCTGACCTGTCTTGACCCGAAGACGGGTGAATACTGGCAGGCCAATCAGCAGGGCGAAACCCGCCGTGGCCAGCTCGAACCGCGAACTGCATGATCGCGAGGTTTCAGTTTTCAGCAATAATAGTCGACCGAGCATGAGGTCAACTTTTTTCTGAAAACTGAACACTGAAAACTTCCAACTCCCCTTTAACAACGCACAAGCGTCTCTTGATTTGTGTGCTGTCTCTGCCCTAGAATCCTGATTACGAAGCCTGCCTGAATCGACCTCATCAGGTCGCCTGCCCTGAAGCTACCCCGCCCCACGAAGGAGTCCGACCTTGCTGAACCTCTTTCCAGGAACTGTGCGAACTTGCGAGGGTTTGTCTCGTCGCAATTTTCTGCAGGTTGGAACGTTAGCCGGATTGGGCGTTTCGTTGCCACAAGTGTTGGCTCAACAGGCGATAGCGAAATCAAAGGGCGGGCACGGCGCAAAAAACACATCCGATGTGAATTGCATCCTGGTCTGGACGCAGGGTGGGACCAGTCATCACGACACGTTTGATCCGAAGCCACAAGCTCCGATCAACGTCAAAGGCGAATATGGCGTCATCGACACGGCGGTGCCGGGCGTGCAATTCTCCGAGATCGTACCTCGAATGGCTCGAGAGCTCTCGCGATTCGCCGTACTCCGTGGCTGGAACCCGATGAACGGCAGTCACGGTGTCGCGGACCAGCACGTGATGTCCGGTCGCACGTTTAATCCGTCGATGCACTATCCAACAATCGGTTCGGTCGTGAGTCACGAAATGGGCTTCAAGACGGCGATGCCGCCGTTCATTCAATTGGGCAACAACGTTGACCGGACTTTCGGCGGAGGCAAGGCTGGCATCCTGGGTCTCGAACACAATGCGTTTGAGATTCACGCGGATCCCAATGCGGAAAACTTTATCGTTCGCGATATCAGCCCTCCGGCTGGCATCACCAATGAACGAGTCGACCGCCGAAAACGGGTTCTCGGGATGGTCGATTCGTTGCAACGCACCAGCAGTCTTCAGCCTGCGGACTACGACGCGCTGGACGAAAACTACAAGACCGCGCTCGACATGATTACCGCGCAGGAAACTCGCAAGGCCTTTCAACTCGACAAGGAAGACCCGCGCCTGCGCGAACAATACGGACGCAACCCTTTCGGCCAGAAATGCCTGCTCGCGCGGCGGCTGATCGAGGCGGGAGTGCGATTCGTGACCGTTTCGGACGGCGGCTGGGACACTCATCAGAATAATTTCAGCAGCCTGAAGAGCAATCTGATTCCGCGAATCGATCAGGGATTGCCTCAGTTGCTGATCGATCTGGAACAACGCGGGCTGCTGGACAAAACTCTGGTTGTCTGGCTGACCGACTTTGGCCGGACGCCGAAAATCAACTCCGCCAGCGGTCGCGATCACTGGGCGTCTGCCGGGTTCGCGATCATGGCGGGTGCCGGAGTTCCCGGGGGAAGCATTCTGGGCGCGACGGACGACGAAGGCGGCCAGCCGATCCGCAATCAGTATTTCAGTGAAGACATCGTTGCGACGATCTACCACAAACTCGGTTTGCCGCTGGATCTGCACGCTCAAAGCCCCGATGGACGCCCGGTGCGATTGATCGAGGGAAATCTGATTCGGGAATGGGTTTGACGGACTTTGTGATACCGGGCTGCTGGAATTGGTGTGCCACTTCTATGAAAATCTGTTGTTCGTCAAGTGGTAAAATATGTTCTTTTTTGATTTTTTCAAAAAACAATCCACCGGCATTGCCGCCGAAGTTGGCGCAGCCTTTTGGATCCTTCGAATTTGTGTGTGTTGTCGGCATCCTCAGGGTTCATCGGAACCGGGACCAACACGCACGCATCGAAAATGTCGTTCGACTCAATCACTGACAATTCTGAGAACGTTTGGACTTTGGAAAACACCGCGGGAATCCCATTCTTCTATCCGAGCATCCGCAACCCGAGATGGTCGGGAAGCATAGCCCCTGTGGATCGTTCGAGAGTGTGAGAGCTGCCCCATCTGGCGACGAGACGTGATCCGGAGTCCTGATTCCCGAGGGAGTCGCGGACACCGTTTGGTCCCATGTGGCACTCGAGCTTGCCCTCACAACGCGGGTCCGCGTGATCGCCTCCATCTGTGGTTCCCGGCCATTGTCTTTTCCCTTTTTGAATGAAGTTTGGCTGAGTCCCCCGTTCGCCTCGCCTTCGCGTCGGCCTTCACACCTGCAGGGCCGACGCGAAGGCGAGGTGAACGGGAGGACGACCCTCGTTTGCTGAGTCCGAGTTGAGGTCAGCTTGCTTGTTGAGGCTTCGAAACCATCTCGTGATACAATCGTCTCAGCCATCGATTCGCAATCGCCGCCGAAGCAACGTTGGGTCCCTTCGTCTTTCTTAACTGAGTATGTAACTCCTTCCAGCGAGGTTCGTGTCTTGGTAATCGCTTGGCCAATTGAATCAGCATCGGCCTGAGGATGTCATTGCCCGATTCGATTAATCCCGCGTCGGCCTGACGCTTTCCGCTCGACGAGTTGCACGGCGTCACTCCGCAATAGCTGGACAATTGCTTGCCCGTCTTGAAGCGTTCAAACCGTCCGATCACGGCACGCATGGTCACTGCGGTCACCGTCCCGATGCCGGATTGCTCTTTCAGCTTCGCGACAACCGCGTCTCCCTGCGTCGCGAGTTCCATCCGCTTTTCCACATCGGCGAGGTCCTTCTCCGCTTGCTCCAGCCGCCGCAGTTCCTGATCCAGAACCCAACGCGTCTGTTCCCCCACCTCAACGAGCCTGAGCCACGCCATCCAGGGCTTCGTCCAGGTGTTCCCTCCACTCGCGTTGATGATCCGCTCTTCACGCAGCAGAGCTCCGATCCGCAGTTTGATATCCTTCTTGTGATCCACCAGACCCTGACGGAACCGAACCAGGCGGCGCAGCTGACGTGTGGTCGCATCCGCCAGCCAGACTTCGGGCAGATATCCGACTCGCAGTAAATTCGCCAGATGCCAGGCGTCTTTTCGATCCGTCTTGTCGGGACCTTGCTTCAGCCGATTCACCGCACTCGGATGAGCCATGCGCACTCGCCATTCTGTGACTTCAATCAACTGCGTGGCGAAGTCCGCAGCCCCGCAACACGCCTCGATCGCGACCTCTCGAACCAAACCTCCTTGCTGCCTCACCAAGTCCACCACGGCGCTCGTGCTGTTGGCCACGTTTCGATTCACCAGCTCTCCCCCCGCCTCATCCAACACGCAAACCCGAATCGTATCCTCATGATAGTCCAAACCAACGTAAACCGGTACAATCGACATCGCTGTTGCTCCTGAAATTGTGGTGAAAAACTGAATTCGCACTTCGAATTTTACCACATTCCTCGAGCAACAGATTTTTCATCCCCATCTGGCGGTTGCTTTGAGCCGCCAGTGTCTTCGTATTTCCCGTGTGTGCTAAAGCCACTGGCGGCCAACGGACAACGCTGTGACGCATCACGCCAGCAACTCCGCAATCACTCGGGCTTTCGTCACTTCAGGATCGGTCAGACTCGTCTCGCGCCCGTCGTGGGGATAGGTCAGGCGATGATGGTCGATCCCGAGTGACTCCAGCAGCGTGGCATGGAGATCGTGGACCGTTACCACGTTCTCAATCGATTTGTAGCCAAAATCGTCGGTCGCTCCGTGAACGTAGCCCTGTTTGAAGCCGCCGCCAGCCAACCAGAGCGAAAAGGCGTGTCGATTGTGATCGCGTCCATCGGCACCCTGCGAGATCGGCTGACGGCCGAATTCTCCCGTCCACATCACGATCGTCGAATCAAGTAGC
>Ga0206811_1141_pt1 | contig 12725 bp, 7 predicted proteins | sample Alteio_BWOrgCont_53_FD_152886 | JGI IMG/M metagenome (GOLD analysis project Ga0206811, IMG submission 152886) | Enriched cells from forest soil in Barre Woods Harvard Forest LTER site, Petersham, Massachusetts, United States -... | ecosystem: Environmental > Terrestrial > Soil > Temperate forest > O... | reverse complement strand
TTTGAGGGCGCGAGGGCACAGATCGAAAGATGGCTGGGGAACGACGAATTGTGGCTGGACGCCCACTGCTGGGCCGCAGTTTGCGATTTCGAACTCGGCGATTATCCGTCCGCGCTGGCGCACATCGAACGCGCCGAAAAGTTATGCGCGGTTCCTTATCGGACGAGGCGGATCGTCTCACTGATTCACGCGACACATGCCCTGGTTGTGCTTGGCATTCCGCAGCAGCGTTCCAGGTCCGACGGATTCGTGACGAAAGCGATGACAGACGTCGACAAACAAAACGACTGGCAAACCTATTTCATCGCCGGCCGCGCCGCGATGGAACTCGGACGCGAGGACAAGGCCAAGGCCTACTTTGGCCGGGCGCTCAGCAACAATTCCACTTGCGAGTGCGCCAGCTACTCGCTGGGACGTCTGCAAACGACGTCCAGTGACGCCTCGGTCAGGGATCTGAGTTCAGGGATCAAACTGCTCGAATCCGTGTGGTCAAATTCAGACCAACAATCCTGGCGAATCAGTTTCGCGCTCGTGCAGGCTTACGACGCGGAGAAGCAGACAGCGCAGGCGGAGCGGCAGTGGCAGACGACACTGACTTTGGCACCAGCCGCGCAGCACGAAGAACTGAAGAAACAGCGAAGTCAATAATGGAACTGTCAGGGCACAGGATGGATCTCACATTTTGGCAGTCGTTTTCGCAGCATTGCCCGGCCCTCTTCGGTGGTTTGTGTACCGACGAAATCCAGTTCAATCAAGTTTGTCATTTCCTTGAGATGTTCCAGTCCGGCGTCGGTAACGCGTGTGCCCTCGACGTTGATGTAACGAAAATTCGTCATCCCTTTCAGATGCTCAAGCCCGGCATCGGTGATGTGCGTGCCGTCAAGGTTTAGCCATTCGAGATCTATCAGGCCGCTCAGGCGCGACAGGCCATCGTCGGTGATTTTAGTCCCGAAGAGATGAAGATGCCTGAGGCTGCGCACATCCCGCAGGTATTTCATCGCAATGTCGGTGATCTTCGACTGCGCAAGGTCGAGTCTCGAGAGATTCATCAGGACTTTCAGATGTTCGATCCCTGCATCGGTCGTTTGGGTTTCGCGCAGGTCGAGAGACGTCAGATTGGACAGACGTTTCAAATGGACGAACCCCGCGCCGGTCATTCCGGTGCCGCGCAGATTGAGAGTCTCGAGGCTCGTTAATCCTTTCAGACGTTCCAGTCCTGCGTCAGTGACGCGGGTGTTCCTCAGGTCGAGGTGCTGAAGTTTTGTCAGATTCCTGAGATGGTCCAGGTCGACATCGGTGACGTCCGTACGGCCAAGGCCCAGGATTTCCAGTTTGTCGAGCCTCCCGATTTCCGCCAGGATCTCCGGTGTCACACCCCAACGCCTGAGGCCGCAGGAATAAATGCGGTGCAGAAACGGCAATCTGTCCTGGATCGATTGAGGAATCCAGTCGGGTCCGCAGTATTGCTTCCACACCTGTCCGTCCAGGTGATTGATCTGCACTGCAAGTCGTCGTTCCCGCAGATACGGAATCATGACGGTCATGGCAAAGTAAATCGCCCCGACCAGAATCAATCCGACCGGAATTCGTCCTGCGGTGCGCGGTCGAACTCCGAAGAATTGCCACCTCGGGTCTGCATCGACCACGGAATTCATTCCAGTTTCCACGCCGGATGGCTTGAGAACATCTCGCTCACTCAACGACAACTCAGCTTGTTCATAGAGCTCTCAAACATGGTGTCATCCTTAAGACAAGGAAAGTGCCGTCATTTGATCGTGAACGTGAGCGGAGCACTGGACGCACTGGCGTAGTCGGGATTGCTGCTCTTGAACGACGCGACGACGGTGTACGTGCCCGCGCTGGTGGGCGGGGTGGCCGAACCGGTCCCGTGGACGGTGGTTCCCGTGTAATACAGGAAGGTGCTGCTGCCACTGACCGTCACGCCACCGATCCCCGTCGCCAGGGCGGTTGCCGGGAATGGCTTTCCGTTGTGCTTTCCGCCCGCGTCGGTCGCCACGAACTTCGGCACGGCGGGCTTGATCGTGAACGTCACGGGAGCACTGGACGCGTTAGCATAATTCGGGTTGGTACTCGTGAAGGACGCGACCACCGTGTACGTGCCCGCGTTGGTGGGCGCGGTCGCCGATCCGGTGCCTTTGACCGTGGTTCCCGTGTAATACAGGAAGGTGCTGCTGCCACTGACCGTCGCGCCACCCACGCCAGTCGCCGCGTTCGTTGCCGGGAACGGTTTGCCGGTGTACGTTCCGCCCGCGTCGGTCGCCACGGCCTTCGGTATGGCGGGCTTGATCGTGAACGTCACGGGAGCGCTGGACGCGTTGCCATAATTCGGGTTGGTGCTCGTGAAGAACGCGACCACCGTATACGTTCCCGCGTTTGTGGGCGCGGACGCCGAACCGGTGCCTTTGACGGTGGCTCCGGTGTAGTAGCTGAACGTGCTGCTCCCGGTAACCCTCGCGCCACCCACGCCCGTTGCCACAGCGGTTGCCGGGAACGGCTTGCCGGTGTAGGTTCCACCGGCGTCGGTCGCTACGACCTTCGGCAGGGCGGGCTTGATCGTGAAGGTCACGGAAACACTGGACGCGTTGGCATAGTTCGGGTTGGTGCTCGTGAGCGACGCGACCACCGTGTACGTACCCGCGATGGTGGGTGCGGTCGCCGAACCGGTGCCTTTGATCGTGGCTCCGGTATACAGGAATGTTTTGGTGCCACTGACCGTCGCGCCACCAACACCTGTTGCCGCGGCGGTAGCCGGGAACGGTTCGCCGTTGTAAGTTCCACCCGCGTCGGTCACCACGACCTTTGGCACGGCGGGCTTGATCGTAAATGTCACGGGGGCACTGGACGTGTTGGCATAGTTCGAGTTGGTGCTCGTGAACGACGCGACCACTGTATACGTTCCCGCGTTTGTGGGCGCGGTCGCCGTCCCGGTGCCTTTGACGGTGGCTCCGGTGTAGTAGCTGAACGTGCTGCTCCCGGTAACCCTCGCGCCACCCACATCCGTTGCCGCCGCGGTTGCCGGGAACGGTTTGCCGTTGTAGGTCCCCCCGGCGTCGGTTGCGACGGCCTTCGGCACGGCGGGCTTGATCGTGAACTTCAGAGGAGCACTCGACGCGTTGCCATAGTTCGGGTTGGTGCTCGTAAACGACGCGACCACCGTGTACGTACCCGCGATGGTGGGCGCGGTCGCCGAACCGGCACCTTTGATCGTGGCTCCGGTATACAGGAACGTTCTGGTACCACTGACCGTCGCGCCACCCACACCTGTTGCCACCGCGGTTGCCGGGAACGGTTCGCCGTTGTAGGTTCCACCCGCGTCGGTCGCCACGACCTTCGGCACGGCGGGTTTGATTGTAAAGGTCAGCGGAGCACTGGATGCGTTGACATAATCCGGATTGCTGCTCTTGAACGAAGCGACAACCGTGTATGTGCCGACGTTGGTCGGTGCGGTCGCTGTGCCGGTCCCCTTGACGGTGGCTCCCGTGTAGTACAGGAATGTGCTGCTCCCGATGACGGTCGCGCCACCCGCGCCTGTTCCCTTGGCCGTTGCGGGGAACGGTTTACCGGTAAATGCTCCGCCCGCGTCGGTCGCCACGATCCTGGGCGTTGCCGGTTTGATCGTGAATTTGACCGCGGGACTGAGCGCGCTGCCATAATTCGGGTTGCTGCTGAGGAATGACGCCACCACTGTATATGTGCCGACATTGGTCGGCGCGGTGATCGAACCGGTGCCCGTCGCCGTGCTGCCCACGTAATATTTGAACGAACTGACGCCGGCAACCGTAATGCCACCGATGCCCGTCGCCACGGCTTTGGCAGGGAATGGGCTGCCGTTGAACGTTCCACCGGCGTCCGTCGCGACCAGCTTCGGCACCGCCGCTGTCACCGTCAGCAGATTGAAACCGACCGCGTCGTTGAAGTTGGCATCGCCGCCATAATCGAAGCGAATCTGGTAGGCCGTGTTCGACACGGTCAGCTTGCTCGTGTTGAATACTGCGGAAAAGTTGTCGCTGGCATCCAGCATGGCATTCACGATCACGCCATTGAAGGTGACCGCGATCGTCTCACCCTTCGGAACCATCTGCTTTTCGGTATTGGAACTCAGGTGTCCCGTGATGGTCGTGGATGCCGTCCCGTAAACGACCGTGGGAGTCGTGGGATTGGTGAATATCGGAGTCGCCTTTTCGACCGTCAGTTTGGCAGAATTGTCATTCGCGGAAAGGAATCGCCCATCGGTGACATACGCAAAGGTGATGACATAAGGAGAACCGGGGACTGCCAGCTTGCTCGTGTCAAAGTCGATCGAGAAGTTGTCGTTGTCGTCCAGCGTGGCCGCAACACTGACGCCATTGATCGTGATCAAGACCGTCTGTCCGGCCGGAATGTTCTCATCACCGGCGTTGGCGTTCAAATGACCCGAAATCGTGGTCAGGGCCGTGCCGTAAGTGATCGTCGGCGAACTCAGGCCGCTGAACGTGGGTTTGGCCTGCACGTTCAGAGTGCTCTCGCCCGTCGCACTCTTGAAGTTCGTATCGCCCCCATAGCTGAATTTGATTGAGTAGGGAGACTCCAGCACTCCCAGTGCATGCGTGTCGAACGCGAAGGAAAAGGCACCGTTGGCGGCCAGGCTGGCGTGCTCGGTGTCTCCACCCAGAAGAATGTCAACCGTCTCTCCGGCGGGGAACGTCTGCTGGCCCGCGTTGGGGCTCAAAGTTCCCGAGATTGTTGTGGGGCTGTCGCCGTACCTGATCGTCGGGTTGGAAAGGCCGCCGAACGTGGGCTGGACCTGATCGACCGTCAGGCTGCCGGTGGCGACCGCCGTCGCGAAATTGGTATCGCCCGCATAGGTCAGGTTGACCGTGCAGGAACCGGCGGGAAGCTGGCTGGTATTGAAGCTGGCCGAGAAGTTCCCTTGTGCGTCCAGATGACCGGTCGCCGTCAGCGTCGTGCCCTTGATGCTGGCCTGAATCGGTTCTCCCGCGGGTAGCAACTGATTGTTGGGATCGGCGTCCACGTGACCGGTGACGGCGGTTGTCGCAGTTCCATAGGAAACTTCCGGGTTGTTCAAACCGCTGATTGCGGGCTGCGCCTGACCAACGGTCAACAGACTGGATGTCGTTGCCGGGCCGACCGTCGTATTTCCGGAGTAGCTGTAGGTGACATTGTAGGCGGTTTTTGAGGCGGGAAGAGTGCCGGTATCGAAGCTGGCGGTAAAACTTCCATCGGAACCGACTGCGGCGGGTACGGTCACGCCGTTCAACAAGACGTTTACGGTGCCACTGGTGGCATTCACGGTTCCCGAGAAGACTGTCGGTGTTTGACCATAGAATATCGTCTGACCGGAGACATTGATCACCGCCCTGGGAACAACCAGAAACGAACCACTGGCAGTCGCACTGGTGAAATTGAGGTCCTGATTTGCCTGGTTAAAACCGAGGGTCACATCGTACGCCTTTGATGACACCGCGAGACTGCTGGTGTCAAATGTCGCCGAAAAGTCTCCGGTCGAATCGGAAACGGGAAAGTCCTGGGTCACGCCATCGATGGTGATTGCGACGGCATCCGTGGACGGGTTCGTCGGTCCGCCGCTGACTGTTCCGGTAATGGTGATTTTCGAGCCGGACGAGATCGACGACGGAATCTTTGCGTTAATCGTCGGCGTCGCGGGATTGACGGCCAGGTTGTCACCGGTCGAATTGGCGTTGAACGTGGAATCACCCGCATAGTCGATCGAGAAAAATGCACCATTCACCTCGGGGCTTGCCACATTGAGACCGCTTGTGTCGAAGTTCGTGAATGAAAAGTTGCCATTGGCCTGCAACGACGCGGTGGCGGTGGCGACCGTTTCGCCAAATTCGTTATCCACGGTCAGCACGACCGGTTCTCCCGCCGGAAGGAACTGCAGGCCCGCATCCGCCGTCAGATTCCCTGTCATGGTGGCCGTCTTTTGCCCATAGGTGATCACGGGAATGGTCACGTTACTGAAATCCGGCGTTGGCATGATGAGTGCCCCCGTGAAATTGCCAGTGCCCGAGATATCGTACGAATTGCCGTCGCTGCCTTTGTAACTTGTCTCTTCAAGAAACCACAATCCGCCGGTATAGCTGGCGGCCGAATAATTGCCCGAGGCATCCGCCGGCAATGGAGACACCATGATAAAAGTCAGCTCAACGGGCCCTCCGGCAACGTCGAGGGTCATTTTGAGATCGAACTGGAGTTTTGGTGTGCCATCATTGGCCAACACGAAGAACCCGGAAAAATCGAGGCCGTTCGCATTGGTCGCGAATGCGTCGCCGCCTCCGGGACCTCCATCTGCAGCGACCGTGAACGTGGAACCCGCAGTGACGACTGACGGAACCTGATACGTCGTTTGATCCAGTGTGTCATTATTGGTGACGGTCACTGTACCCGAGGACAGGGCTCCCGAATAAGTTCCGGAAAATGCGGCGAAATTCACGGTCAGAAGAGTTCGGGTTTCAAGATACTCAACGGCTGCCCCAATGCAGGATTTCCGAAATCCACGCCGCATACGGGGGCGATTCGTCCAATTCCAGAACAATCGCTGGAAGATCGATGAGGATTGTCGCGTTGGATTCTTCAGACTTGATTCCGTCGAGGGATAACGAGAAGGGGCCATCCAAACAATTCCTGCAATAAGGTTTTCCGGTGATCAGCAAGCGCACCCGGGTTCTCGTGCAGCAGAGAACCGGCAACAGATCCGCCATGAATTGTGACTGATCCACGAAAGTTTATCTGTACGGATGTGCCCCTTCAAGGAAAAAACCTCTTGCGTGATGCGTGATAGCCGTCGAATCCACCGATTGCAAAGCCGCACGCCGGGCCTCACTCGTACAACGAAGGCCCATTGAGTTTCGAAAGCCGCGACAACGCGTCGCCATCTTTCGCAAAGACGAACATAGCCCGACCGGCAAAGTGCCAATCGGGCTGATGTGCGAAAACGCGTGAGATTCGCGGTCGTCGTGCCTCAGGCCTTTGATGACAACGTCTAAGGAAGATTACGATTGAGTCGGCGGGTTTGGCCGGGGGTCAGACCGTAATACTGATAGGTCTGGGTTCGATACGCCGGTGTGGAATACGCCGGATACTGGTCCGCTGTATAAGTCGGGATTTGATTGAAGCGGTCGGGTGCAATATTAAGGGTCGCGGTGCGCTTTGTGAAATTGAACTTGGCCGCTTCCCAGGGAACGGTGACCAATTTTCCCTGATTGGCGACGATCAGATATTCCACCGTTCCGTTGTCGTCAAAAACAAGATCTTCGACAGTACCAACCGACGTATTGTCCTGAATGTTGACCGTTGTGCCCAACAGTTGCTTGACGCGGTATTGCACCGGCGCTGTGTTTTGAGGGGCTTGCTCTTGCGCCATTCCGGTTTCGACGATGGAAATGACTGCCAATGCAGCCATCATTGAACCGATGCGAAATCTTGCCTGATACATTCTTCGTCTCCGATTTGAATTCCAGTGCGTGAGGCCAGGAAAGAACACAATGTCCAGTCGCTTTTCACCCTCCGCACCATTCATGCATGACGCAACCGCTGTACCGCCGCACCCGTTGCGTGGGTCCTGGCGCAGTTGAGAACGGGTTCGCAACCGGGTTTTCAACTGCAATTTGCGAGTCAGGTGAGGAATTACTGCTCAAACTGAACTTTGTTCGTGACTGGAGGTCTGCCAAATTCCTGCGTCTGCAGCGGCTGAATCGAGATCAACCAGTTTGAATGCTCAGCAAACACAATCGCAGCCGAAAAGGACTTTGCTCCTGTGCAGGGCCAGTTCGCAGGACCGACGAAGTCTTTCGGACAAAGCCAAGTGCGCAATTTCCTTCGGTCGTGTGTGGAATGGCATTCGTTGCCAATTCTGTGTTTAATCCTGGACCAGAATGGATTCCGCCATTTTTCAGTTGTTTTGCGCATTGCTTTCGGAGAACGTCCCGATGTCTGGCGACAATATTCAAAGTGTCCTGCAGGAAACTCGCTCCTTTCCACCTCCGGCCGATTTCACCCGGCAGGCCAATATCAGCACGGAAGCCCAGTACGAGTTGATGTGGAACCGCGCCAAGGTCGATCCCGCCGGATTCTGGGGTGAACTGGCCAACAACCTGCACTGGTTCAAAAAATGGGATCACGTCCTTCAGGGGGCCATGCCCGAGACGAAATGGTTCACCGGCGGCAAGATCAATGCCAGTGACAACTGCATCGATCGCCATTTGACCACCTGGCGAAAGAACAAGGCCGCCATCATTTGGGAAGGCGAACCGGGAGACACCCGCGTCCTGACGTTCCAGGATTTGCACCGCGAAGTCTGCAAGTTCGCCAACGTCCTGAAGAAACTGGGCGTGAACACCGGCGATCGCGTCACGCTGTACATGCCGATGATCCCGGAACTGGCCATTGCCATGCTGGCGTGCGCCCGCATCGGTGCGACGCACTCGATCATTTTCGGCGGGTTCAGTGCGGACGCTGTCGCCGACAGAAACAATGACGCTCAGGCGAAGCTGATCGTCACGGCCGACGGAAGCTGGAGACGCGGGAAAGAGATTCTTCTCAAGCAGGCCGTCGATCAGAGTCTCGAAAAGTCACCCAGCGTCGAGCGAGTCGTCGTCGTTCGCCGGACGGGGATGCCGGTCCAAATGGTCACCGACCGCGACTACTGGTGGCACGATCTGATGTCGGATGTCTCGTCCGACTGCGATCCGGTCCCGCTGGATGCCGAACATCCGCTGTTCATCCTGTACACGTCGGGCAGCACGGGCAAGCCCAAGGGTGTGATGCACACGACGGCCGGTTACTTGCTGGGCACGATGATGACCTCGCAATGGGTCTTTGATCTCAAGGACGAAGATACCTATTGGTGTACGGCCGATATCGGGTGGATCACCGGTCACAGCTATATCGTTTACGGACCGCTGGCCAATGGCGCGACCACGGTGATGTACGAGGGCGCTCCCAACTGGCCGCACGACGGCCGGTTTTGGGAAATCATCGAAAAGTACAAGGTCAACATCTTTTACACAGCGCCGACCGCGATCCGGGCGTTCATCAAGTGGGGCGATCAATGGCCCGCGAAGTACGATCTTTCGAGCTTGCGTTTGCTCGGTTCGGTCGGTGAGCCGATCAATCCCGAAGCGTGGATGTGGTATCACAAGGTGATTGGCCAGGAACGCTGTCCGATCGTCGATACGTGGTGGCAGACGGAGACCGGTGCGATCATGATTTCTCCTCTGCCAGGAATCACAGCCACCAAACCCGGGAGCTGCACACGACCGTTGCCGGGCGTTGTCTGTGACATCGTCAACAAGGAAGGAACCAGTCTGGGTCCGAACGAAGGGGGACTGCTGGTGATGAAGCAACCGTGGCCTTCGATGCTTCGAACGCTTTACGGCGATCACGAGCGATTCAAGCAAACTTACTTCAGCACGATTCCCGGCTGTTATTTCGCGGGCGACGGGGCTCGCAAGGATACGGACGGCTATACGTGGGTGATGGGCCGCGTCGACGACGTCCTGAATGTCGCGGGACATCGGCTCAGTACGATGGAAGTCGAATCGGCGCTGGTTGCTCACGCGCAGGTGGCCGAAGCGGCCGTCGTCGGCTTCCCGCACGACATCAAGGGCGAGGGAATCTGCTGCTTCGTCTCGCTGAAGTCCGGCGAGGGGAGCGAGGCCCTGGAAAGGGACCTGATCGCTCACGTTCGCAAGCAGATCGGCGCGCTGGCGACCCCGGACAAGATCCGGTTTACTCCGGCGTTGCCAAAGACCCGCAGCGGCAAAATTATGCGGCGGTTGCTCCGCGACATCGCGGCCGGCCGGGAATCGGCCGGCGATACCTCGACGCTGGAAGATATTTCAGTCATGGCGAAGCTTCGCGAGCAAGACGAATAGAACCGGTTCAGAATTCCCCAACCACTTCGTTGCCATCACGAGTGACCAATTTCCTGAAAGTGGCTGGATCGATATTGTTGGACACAAACCGGACCGAGCCGTCTGCAAGCAGAACGTGGATGCCCCCCATATGTTTGCTGCTGGCACCATTGGGGTCGCCGACCTGGGTCACTGTGTTGGCGTCAATGTCCTGAGGTTTCATCCAGGGGATTTCCAGTCGACAGGCTTCGACAACCATGATCGTGTTGGAACTGCCATCGGTAATTTCGCGAAACTTGACGCACGTGCCATCACCCAGTGCGGAGTGGTCGCCGGTAATGGTCGCATAGCTGGTGCTGGTACTGCCAGCGACAGAATGCGAAGGGCAGGCATAGACCCTCGGAAGCGGGCGAAGCAAGTTCGAATTTGCCGGGCTGTCCCAGGCATCGTTGAACTGATACAGGTTGAACCGCGGAGCTTCGTCTTCGAACGGCAGGATGGAAACGCGCCAGCTCAGTCTGGGTTGATCCTGATTGTCATTCAGATGGGCTGCGGGCAAGAGTCCGTACGTGTCGGCATAGTTGTGGATGGCCAGGCCAATCTGCTTGAGATTATTCTTGCACTGGGTGCGACGAGCGGCCTCGCGCGCTTGCTGAACGGCGGGCAACAGCAGCGCAACCATCACGCCTCCGCAAACGAACAGACCTCCAAACGCGACGATCGCAATGATGGCGATCATCCCGCCCGATGAATTGCTTCCCTTTTTCGATTTCTTCGCTCCGCCGCCCTTGCCGGACTTCAGCCTCTCGCCGCAGAAAGGGCACTTGACCTCTTTCGAAGAGACTTTCTCGGCGCAACTGGGGCAATTTGGCATGGAGCACTCCTTGATGTGAATTTCCGGTTCTACCGAAACTTATACGATTCGAACGGAAATCCGGAGACATGTCAAACGAGACGTGCGTTACAATAATTGAGTTCCGACCAATGATTCGCCATGATTGCGCAATGTCAAAAGTCACGCGTTGAGATCGGTTTGAAAAACTCCACATGGGTTTGCCACAGCGAGTCGCCGGATTTACGACCGCCGAGTATCTGCAGATCGAGCGCACTGCGGCAGTTCGCAGTGAATATTTTCGTGGCGAAATGTTCGCCATGGCTGGAGATTCTGCCAGACATAGTCGCATCAAGACAAACGTCCTCAGCCAACTGAACAGCCGTCTCAAGGATCGGCCATGTACGACATATGACAGCGACCTTCGGATCAAATGTCCGACAGGACTCTACACCTATCCGGACACGAGCGTCGTCTGTGGCGAACTGGAATTTGACGACGAGCAGAAGGACACGGTACTCAACCCGACATTGTTGGTCGAGGTGTTATCAAAGAGCACTGAGGCTTATGATCGAGGCAAAAAATTCGACCACTACCGCACGATCCCGTCTCTTCGCGAATATGTCCTCGTTTCTCAAGATGAACCAATGATTCAGTGGTTCATTCGCAATGAGGACGATACCTGGACGCTAAGCGCCGAATCCAGCCTCGGTCAGAGCGCGACGCTCCGCTCGATCGGAATCGATCTCCCGCTTGCCGAAGTCTACGATCGGGTCGATTTCACGGTGGAAGACGCCACGAAAATCGCCCCGATCTGAAGCGGGCAGAAAAGAATTGCGTCGCTCTCCGTGTGGTCTGCTGTCTACTTTCGTGGTGCCACGGTGAAATCGCTATCCGAAATATTGCAGCCCCTCTTTTCACGAGGCCTGACGCATGCGTAACGTCGGCTTTTCGAGCGTCACAACCGTATTCGGCGGGACACTCTCGTAAACCGAGGCACCGGCTCCGATGACCGAGTTTCTGCCGATTGTGGTGCTTCCTCCAAGAACTGTCGCGTTGGCGTAGACCACGACGTGATCTTCAATCGTCGGGTGCCGTTTCGAACTGCGGACCAGATTTCCCTGTTCGTCCTTGGCGAAACTGAGTGCGCCCAGGGTGACGCCCTGATAGAGCTTCACGTGACTGGAGATTTCGCAGGTCGCTCCAATCACCACGCCCGTCCCGTGATCGATGAAGAACGACGGGCCGATCGTGGCACCGGGATGAATGTCGATTCCTGTCCGACCGTGAGCCCATTCCGAAATCATCCGCGGAATCAGCGGAATCTGCAGCCGATGCAGTTCGTGAGCCAACCGGTAAATCGTAACCGCTTCCAGGCCAGGATAGCAAAAAATGATCTCGTCAAGGCCCCCTGCGGCGGGGTCTCCGTCATACGCCGCCTGAACGTCGGTCGCGAGAACGCGGCGAATCGAGGGCAGCGTTGACAGAAACTCGATCGCTTTTTCCTGTCCCACCGCCTCGAAGTCGGGCTGAACGTCATCGCACGTCAGGTCGTTCTTCCGGCGATAGTCGTGTCGCAAGGCCCGCGCCACCTGTTGTGTCAGCCGATCGTGCAAACTGTCGATCAGGTCGCCAATGTGGTAGGTCACGTTGCCAAGATGCAGATTCTGCCGCCTGCGATAGCCTGGATAAATGATTTCCTTCAGATCTTCGGCAATTTCGACCACGACTTCGACGCTGGGAAGGGGACAGTGACCCAAATGGTTGATCGTCTCGATTTCCTGATAGGTATCGACAATGCGATCCGTCAATTCGGGAAGACGTTCCTTGAGACGAATGTCGGTGGCCATCAGCCATTCCTTATTTTCAGCGATGCGGCAGTCGGATGACAGTTGAACTGGAATCGGCGGAAGATTCGGCATCCGTACACAGAAACCAATATTCCACAGGGATCGAAACGTCTGCCGGAACGCCAACCCCCCGATGATCGGAAAAGT
>Ga0206811_1140_pt1 | contig 12734 bp, 8 predicted proteins | sample Alteio_BWOrgCont_53_FD_152886 | JGI IMG/M metagenome (GOLD analysis project Ga0206811, IMG submission 152886) | Enriched cells from forest soil in Barre Woods Harvard Forest LTER site, Petersham, Massachusetts, United States -... | ecosystem: Environmental > Terrestrial > Soil > Temperate forest > O... | reverse complement strand
ACCAGGGCGTCGAAGGAGAAGCTGCCGTCCTGCCCGAAGACAATTTCGCGCAGCAGGAAATAGCGCAACGCATCGGCTCCGAGGACTTCAAGGATGGTCTCAGTGCGCACGATGTTGCCGCGCGATTTCGACATCTTGCTTTCTTCAAAAAGCAGCCATCCGTGGGCAACGATGCTCTTCGGCAGCGGCAGACCTGCGGCCATCAGGAAAGCTGGCCAGTAGACGCAGTGGAAGCGGCTGATCTCCTTGCCGACAATGTGCAGGTCGGCAGGCCAATATTTTTCAAACTTGGACTGGTCGTCGCTACCCCAGCCAAGAGCCGTAATGTAGTTGGCGAGCGCGTCCAGCCACACGTAAATGACATGTTTCTCATCGCCGGGAACGGGGATGCCCCACTTGAAGCTGGTGCGGCTTACGGAGAGGTCTTTCAACCCACTGCGAACGAAGGCCAGGACTTCGTTGCGCCTTGTCTCCGGCAGGATCACAATTCTGCCTTGCTTGTCTTCTTCTGAGTGGTGTTTGGGGTCCCAGTAAAGGTCCAGCAGTTTGCGCTCAAAGGCCGAGAGCTTGAAGAAATAGTTTTCCTCGCTGATGGTTTCTGTAATCCGCCCACAGTCCGGACACGGCGCGCCTGGAGGGACATCGACGAATGCCTCATCGGAGACGCAGTACTGACCGGTATACGTGTCTTTGTAGATGTAACCGCGCTCTTTGAGCAGCGAAAAGAATGTCTGCACGGCTCGTTTATGGCGCGGCTCGGTGGTGCGGATGAAGTCGTCGTAGGTGAGCCCCATGCGGTCCCACAGGCCGCGGAATTCTGCTGCGACTTTGTCGGTGAACTGCTGCGGGTCGATTCCGGCCTGCTTCGCGGAGCGCTCAATCTTCTGGCCGTGTTCGTCGGTCCCGGTTAGAAACCAGGTGTCGTAGCCGAGCGCGCGTTTGCGGCGTGCGATGGCATCGGCCACGATGGTCGTATAGGCATGGCCAATGTGCGGGCGCGCGTTGACGTAGTAGATCGGAGTGGTCAGGTAAAACTTGCCAGGATTCAACATGAGCAGAAATTTTGCAGGTTACTCTTTCATCTTAGGGGCGCGCTGAACAAGCGTCAAACCAGCATGCCTGATAGAATCAGCAATAAAATCAAGTATTTCGACCGATAAAGTCACATATTCCGCTCGCGTTTTATCCGGTGAGTTAAGTGTATTTAAGAGAACAGAAAAAGCTGCTTGCATGTCTGCGTGCGATTTTGCGCGACAAGTTCGAAATTGAGTTGGACACGATAGCTATTGAGCAGCCGCCTGAGACCAAGTTTGGCGAATATGCGTTGCCGCTTGCCTTTGAGTTGGCGCGCAAGCTCAAGAAAGCCCCGCGCAAAATCGCAGATGAGATTGTGGCCGAACTGTCTCCGCTCGAAGGTTTTGCCGGGTTTGAAGTGGCTGGCGCGGGATATATCAATGCGCGACTCGACCGCGGCGCTGCGGTGCGGGACATTGCCTCTGGCGCTGATGTGCCTGCGCTTGAAGCACCGGTGCACTCATTGGTTGAGCATACGAGCATCAATCCCAATAAGGCCGCGCACGTGGGGCATCTGCGCAATGCAATTCTGGGCGATACATTTGTCCGTTTGCTGCGCGCTGCGGGTCAGAAAGTCGACGTGCAGAACTACATCGACAATACCGGCGTGCAGGTCGCCGATGTTGTGGTCGGACTGATGCATCTCGAAGGTTTGTCGCTGAGCGGCGTCGAGGCGCTGATGGCGAAACTTGCGGTGGATGGTAAGGGCATCGACTACTACTGCTGGGATTTGTACGCGCGTGTTTCGCAGTGGTATGACCTGGACGAAGCGCAGAAGCAGGCGCGCAAGCAAATCAGGCTCGATACGCTGCATGCCATTGAGCACGGCGGCAACGATGCGGCGCAGATTGGGGAGATCATTTCGACTGCGGTGTTGCATCGTCATCTTGAAACCATGCTGCGGCTCGGCATCGAGTACGACCTGCTGCCACGCGAGAGCGAGATTCTTCACCTGCACTTCTGGGACCTGGCTTTTGAGCAGCTGAAGGCCAAGGGCGTGCTTTATCACGAGACCGAAGGCAAGAACGAGGGCTGCTGGGTGATGACCAGACCAGGGCAGATGGTCAAAATCACTAAACGTTCCAAAGGTGCCGCATCAGATGATCTTCTCGATCATGATCCTAAAGATGACGAATCAAACGATTCGTCCAGTGGCCCCGACGAAGATGCCAAAGTGATTGTCCGCTCAAATGGGACAGTGACCTACGTCGGCAAGGACATTGCCTATCACCTCTGGAAATTCGGCTTACTGGGGCGTGACTTTGCTTACAGGAAATTCTTCGAGTATCCGAATCACACCTGTTGGATTTCTGCCGAGCAGGGCGAACCCGATCATCCACATTTCGGCGGTGCGCAGGCCATTTACAACGTAATCGATTCGCGGCAGTCCGATCCCCAGGCAAATGTGATCGAGGCGCTGCGGGGACTGGGCTATGCAGAGCAGGCGGCGCACTATACCCACTTCTCCTATGAGATGGTCGCGCTGACTCCGCGCTGCGCCGAAGAGCTGGGATACCAGATCGCGGAAGAAGATCGCAAGCGGCCCTATATCGAGGTCTCCGGGCGCAAGGGTTTTGGGGTGAAGGCGGACGATCTGATCGACAAGCTGATTACAGCGACGCAGTCGGAGGTCGATAGCCGTCATCCGGAATTGAGCGCAGGTGAGCGCGAGCAGATTGCCAAAGATATTGCTGTTGGTGCGCTGCGCTACTTCATGCTGAAGTACACGCGTAATACGGTCATCGCCTTCGACTTCAATGAGGCGCTGAGCTTTGAAGGTGAGACAGGGCCTTACATGCAATATGCAGTCGTGCGAACGCGCAGCATCTTCCGCAAGGCAGAAATCACCGCAGAGCAGGCGTTGGCCGATTTTGCGAGCGTCGATGCATCGCCTTATCTTGCTGGCGAAGATGGAGACGGCATCTGGCAAGTTTGGCTGCGGGCGGCAAAGACGACTCTGTTGCTTGACCAGTGCATTGCTACAGCGGAGCCTGCCTATCTGGCGAAGCATGCGTTTCAACTCGCGCAGGAATTCAGCAATTTCTATCGCAAACATCACATTTTGACGGAAGCGGATCCAGAGCGGAAAAAATTTCTGTTTGCAACGGCCGCGATCACGCAGCGGGAGCTGATTCGCTCTCTAGCGTGGTTAGGAATCAGCGCTCCGGAAGTGATGTAGAACAGGGCACAGGTCACAGGACTCAGTGATTTTCTTCACCCGCTGAAGCCTGACATGAGAAACCAGAGTTTAGGTTTTTCTGTGCCCTGTGCCCTGTGCCCTGATTACTGCAGCGGTTGGCCGTCAGCTGTCAGCTGCTGCAACTGTTGCTGATCGTACTGCTTCACTCCATCAGGCAGCGGCGCGTAGTTCAGCGAGTTTGCTGTCGCCTGCCCATCGGTGATGATGTACTGGGCGAAGCTTTTCACCGCGGCGCGCTTGGCCTTGCCGGGGCCGTCTTTCGGAATGATCAGAAAAGTTAGGCCGGAGATGGGATAGGCGTCTGCAGCCGATGCTGGGGGATTTACGATCGGCAAGCGGGGGTCCTGTGAAAGCTGGCCGCTGAAGGCGTTGATCGCCGCTGTGGTGGACTGCGCAGTAGCTGCCACGTACTGTCCGGCCTGGTTCTTGATCCTGGCGACGGGCAGATGGTTCTGCTCGGCGTAGGTCAGCTCGACATAGCCGATGGCGCCGGGAGATTGGCGGATGTTTCCGGTGACGCCTTCACTGCCCTTGCCGCCGATACCGACGGGCCAGCTCACGGAATTGCCCTTGCCGACCTTTGCCTGCCATTCAGGGCTGACGGAAGCGAGATATGTGGTGAAGATGTTAGTGGTGCCGCTGCCTTCGGCGCGGTGCGAGACCACGACGGGCTGTTTGGGCAGGGTTACACCTGGATTATCCTTTGCAATTGCCGAATCCTGCCATGTCTTGATGGTGCCGAGAAAGAGGCCAGCGAGGGCTTCGGGCGAAAGCTGCAACGGTTGCTTCAGGTCGGGCAGATTGTAGGTAATGCAGACAGGGCCGGCAGATTCGGGAATCTGGATGACCGGCTTCATCTCTGTCAATTGCTGGTCGCTGAGTGCAGCATCGGATGCGCCAAAGTCGACTGTGCCGGATTTGACCTGCTGGATTCCTCCGCCGGAGCCAATCGATTGATAATTAATCTGTACGTTGGAGTGCGCTTTGGAGTAGTCCTGAATCCAACGCGTCATGACCGGATACACAAAGGTGCTGCCGGCTCCGGAGAGCATGACACTTTCTGATTCTGAGCCGCCATTTGATTTGCAACCAACAAAGCCGACCAGGGCAACAGTGACGGCCGCGGCCGCCAGCTTTTGAGTCACATTGAAATTCTGCACGTAAATCCTCCTGTGAATATCAGTTGTTGCACTCTGCAACGCCAGATGCTCCGTAACTATATTTCTTTACTGGAAATTTATATTCGTCCTCTTTTATTTTGCACCGCTCAGTTTGGGCAACATCTTGTGGACGGTTACCTTCCTACTGAGTAGAGCACGTAACTTCCGATGGTATGCCAAAGAAGTGGAGGTAGTCGGCATGCAGCAAAACCTGAAAGGTAAGAGAGTCGCAATCCTGGCCACGGATGGCTTTGAACAGGTTGAACTTACCGAGCCGAAGAAGGCGCTGGAACAGGCAGGTGCTACAACAGAAGTTCTTTCGCCGAAATCCGGAGAAATTCGGGGGTGGAAATTCAAGGAGTGGGGAGACAACGTCAGGGTCGATAAAACTCTCGATAAGGCAAAACCGGCTGACTACGATGCGCTTGTGTTACCCGGCGGCGTCGCTAATCCGGATAACCTGCGTATGGATGAAAAAGCCGTGCAGTTTGTGAAGCAGTTTGCTCAATCGGGCAAGCCGGTAGCCGCCATTTGTCATGGACCTTGGACCTTGATTGAGGCTGGCGTGGTGAAGGGACATACGCTTACCTCATGGCCGTCGCTGAAGACCGATCTCAAAAATGCGGGCGCCAACTGGGTCGATAAAGAAGTTGTGCTGGACGGGAATTTCATCACCAGTCGCAAGCCGGATGATCTTCCGGCATTTAACCAGAAGGTGATTGAGGAAATTGCCGATGGGAAACATCTGAAGGCTGCTTCTTAGAGTGCGAGAGTTTTCGATAAAAAAGCGCGCCGGTGGTCGGCGCGCTTTTTGCTGAGTAGAGGTTGAGATATTCGTGATGGCCTATTCTGCGTAGGTGCGGACCCACTCTACGATGCTGCGGACGGCCACCCCGGTGGGGCCTTTGGCGGTCCAAGGTTTGGTTTCGTCGAGCCAGGCCATGCTGGCGATGTCAAGGTGCAGCCAGGGGGTATCTTCCGCGAACTCTTTCAGGAACATGGCTGCGGTGATGGCTCCGCCATAGCGTCCGCCGGTGTTCTTGATGTCGGCGATGTCGGAGCGGATCTGCTCGCGGTAGTCGTCATCGAGCGGGAGGCGCCAGAAGCGCTCGCCGGACGCTGCCAGTCCTTCGGTGAAGTGCTGGTAGGTATCTTCGTCGTTCGAAAAGACTCCAGCGTTGATCTGGCCAAGGGCCACGGCAACGGCTCCGGTGAGGGTGGCGGCGTCGATTAGATGGGTTGCGCCGAGTTGCCGGGCGTAAGCGAGACCGTCGGCGAGGACGAGACGGCCTTCGGCGTCGGTGTTGATGATCTCAATGCTCTTGCCCGACATGGCGATCTCGATATCGCCCGGTTTGTAGGCTTTGCCAGAGGGCATATTCTCGGCAGCGCAGACGATAGCGATGACTTTGACGGCGGGCTTGAGCTGGGCGATGGCGCGCATGGCTCCGATCATGGCGGCGCCTCCGGCCATGTCGTACTTCATCTTCTCCATGTTGTCGGAGGGCTTGATGGAGATGCCTCCGGTGTCGAAGGTGATGCCTTTGCCTACGAGGCCGAGCGTCGGACCGTCTTTTGGCGCGTTTTCTGGCTCGTAGCGGATGACGATGAGCGCGGGCGGCTCGTCGGAGCCTTGCGTGACGCTCCAGAAAGCTCCCATTTTGAGTTCGTGGAGCTTTTCTGCACCAAAAACATCGCATTTCAGGCCGAATTCCTGCGCCATTTCGGCCGCTTTCTGGCCCAAAATTGTCGGGGTCATGCGGTTTCCCGGCTCGTTGACCAAGGTACGGGTGAAATTCTGCGATTCGCCGATGACGACACCCTCGTTGAAGCCCTTTTCGGCGGCTTTCTGGTCTTGTGTCAAGACAGTCAACGACTGAACGCTCTGGTCTTTGCGGTCTGAGCGGTAGGTGTCCGGGTCGAAGTCTGCGATCAGCGCTCCTTCGACGGCAGCGCGGGCGGTCGTGGTGGGGTCGAAGCCGGTGGGGAGCAGGATGACCAGCTCACGCAGTTTGCGCGGCTTAGCGAAGCGGACGGCTGTTCCGGCGGCTTTGCGAACATCGTGCGGAGTCGCTTTTGCCGACTTGCCGAGTCCTACAATCAGCAGACGCTTTGCCTTCAGACCTTGCGGCGCGTGCAGCAGGATGGTTTCGTTGCTGCCGCTTGCGAATTCGCCTGTCGTGAGGACGCTGGAAGCAGCTTTCTGGATAGCCTGTTCTTCGGTCAGGAGTGAAATTTCGGGCTTGGCATCTTTGCCGGTGGCTGTGTCGGTAGAGAAGACGACGAGGAGTTCGGTTACTGCGGCGGCTGCATTGCCGGTCTGGAGGGTGGTCTTCATATCTCCAGTGTAACCATTGCATGGAGCGGACGCTCGCTATTCGCTCGCACTGGCAATGCGGTCAGATCCAGGTCGTTCATCACCTCGTTAACCCCTCCCTGTTTTGTGCGGAGATCGTTTATTTTCAATTGATTACATGGAAATCCCTTGACTGGGGTGTTTTAGAATCAGCGAATTAGCAGATTTTAGCGCTGAATTTATCAAAAAAGCTGTGTGGTTCGGACGCGGTTCCGCTTGGGAGAATTCACTGGAATACGGCTGAAGTCTGTTTCTGTCACGTCAAATGCATAAGGCTTGCATTGCACTGGCATTGGTGATGAATATTCGAACTCGGAGCAGAAAAGAGGCGCGATGAAGAACCGTTGGAGGATTGCTTGGCCAGTTGTCCTCATCGGAGTAGCGATCAGCGCGGTCTTCGCTCAGCGGGCTTTCCGCGAATATCCTTCGGTGGAGTATGGCACCGAAATTCCGCTGCCTTTGGACTGGAGAACACCCGGTGAGTGGACCTTTGCGCGCCTGATGTACCCGCCGGGGCCGCTGGACGGTTATCGCGGGCGCTTCGACGGGCCATGGCAGAAGGGACTTTCGCTCTGGACGCAGGACTATCCGCGGGCTGACCGTGCCCTTGCGAACGCGGTGCGGCGGCTTACGCGCGTCGATGCCCGGTCGGTTGAGCAATCTGTAAGTCTGGACGACGGCGACGAAATATACAACTGGCCGTGGCTCTATGCGGTGCAGGTGGGCGAGTGGGGATTGACCAAGGCTGAGGCAAAAAAGCTCCGCGACTATCTGCTGCGCGGTGGCTTTTTTATGGCCGACGACTGCCATGGCTCACAGGAACAAGCCTACTTCGAGAAGACGATGAAGATGGTGTTTCCCGATCGCGAACTGGTGGACATTCCGAACGACGACCCTATCTTCCATACGCTTTTCGACCTCGATGACCGCTTTCAGATTCCCGGCGCAGAGCATCTGGCTACGGGGCACAAGAAGGATGGCTATGTCGCTCATTGGAAAGGAATTTATGACGATAAGGGGCGTATCCTGGTCGCGTTTTCTCTAAATTCCGACCTCGGGGATTCATGGGAGTTTCTGGACGATCCGCGTTACCCGGTGAAGTATTCCGCTCTCGGCACGAAGATTGGTGTGGATTATGTCCTTTACGCGATGACCCATTGAAGATCGCCCATCACTGGAGTTCAGCTGCGCTCAGGATGGCATCGATTGGGTGCCGTTTTCAGGCGCCGGAGATGGGCGTGCCTGGGTAGCCTGCCCTGAGCATAGCCGGAGGGGCTAGTTCTTGCGGCTGCGGGCTATGGCGGCGCGAGCTTCTTTGTCGGCTTCGCGGCGACGTTCGGTCTCGCGCTTGTCCCAGTCCTGTTTGCCCTTGGCAACGGCAATCTCACACTTAACTCGTCCATTGCGAAAATAAAGACGGGTGGGGATGAGCGTTAGGCCCTTTTGCTGCGTCTTGGCTTGTAGTTTGCGAATTTCTTCCTGGTGGAGCAGCAGCTTGCGGGTTCGGAGCGACTCGTGATTGGTGTAGCTGCCGTGGGAATACGGACCAATATGCGCGTTCAACAGAAAGGCCTCGCCGTCCTTGACGATGCCGTAGGCATCCTTGAGGTTCGCTTTGCCCTCGCGGATAGACTTGACCTCGGTGCCGCGGAGGGCGACGCCTGCCTCAAATTTTTCCTGCAGAAAGTAGTTATGCCCGGCTGCGCGGTTTACGGCGGCGTCTCGGGAGCCGGCTGCGACCGGGTCTCTGGGCTGAGACGGGGGTTTGGATTTCTGGGGGGCGGCGGGAACCACCTGATGGCTGGATTGACGTGCCATAACTTGTTGCCTTGCCGAATCTTCGGGTATGAATCTTCATGCTAGCACGCAGGCAGCGCTTATCTGTTTCGTGGCTTCACGATGCTATAATCGGCCAGAATCGGGGCATGAAAAGAAACAGGTTATTGGTAGGTTTTCCGCTCTCGCAGTGTGTTTCGCAAGCCGCCCCTAGAGTCTTCCCCAAAGAGATATCCGCCTGGAGTTGCATGAATCATCGAGCCGTGAAGTTGGGCGCCGTAAAGCTGGCACTTTTTTCCATTGGATTTTTTGTTCTTTTTGGCACTTCGGTTACAGCGCATGCGCAGTCCGCAAGCCATTTGTATAAGCAGGGCCAGAATGCGGAAGCCAAAGAAGACATCGTGACGGCGTACGAAGATTACTACAAGGCTTATCAAAAAGAGCCTAAGAACCTGCGCTATAAGACCTCCTATGAGCGCACACGCTTTTCCGCCGCCGCAGCCTTCGTAAAGCATGGCGAGAAACTGCGTGAGCAGGGCGACAACACGGGCGCGCTGACGGAATTTCTGCATGCGCTGGAAATCGATCCGAGCAACGAGCTGGCGCAGCAGGAGATCCAGGCGACGAGGGAAAAGATCAATGCGCCGCCGAACCAGGAGAGCTCTCTTTCTCCGAATGCCAACCCGGCATTTACGAGTATTGGTGGGCCGCCGGAGCTGAAGCCGATCTCGAACGAGCCGCTTACCATTCATTCTGTCGAAGACAGCAAGATTGTCTACCAGACGGTGGGCAAGCTGGCGGGCATCAATGTGTTGTTCGATCCCGATTACACTTCGAAGCGCATCCAGGTAGACCTGACGAATGTGGATTTGTATGACGCGCTGCGGATTATCGGCACGATCTCGGGCACATTCTGGAGGCCGATTACCAACAACACGATTTTTGTAGCGCAGAATAATCGCGGCAAGCGCGCGGAGCTGGACGAGCAGGCGGTACAAACTTTCTACCTGACGAACGTTTCGCAGCAGCAGGATTTGAACGATGTGCAGACGGCCCTGCGCAATGTGTTTACGACCGCCAAATTGTATGCGGTTCCGAGCCAAAGCGCGATCATCATGCGCGGCACGCCGGATGAACTTCTGCTGGCGCAGAAGCTGATTGACGACCTGGACAAGGCGCGGCCTGAGGTTGTGATTGACATTGCGGTGATGGAAGTGAACCGCGACAAGACGCGCCAGATCGGTATCCAGCTGCCGCAGACAGCGACGATCAATTTTCAGCAGTCGAATGCAAATACGAGTTCGACTTCAACATCATCGTCGTCCTCGACCTCTACGACTTCTACGTCGAACGGCTTAACGCTGAATGATCTTGCTCACCTGAACGCGACAAATTTTGCAGTGACGATCGGGCAGGCACAGGCGAATCTGCTGCTGAACGATTCAGATACCAAGGTATTGCAGAACCCGCGCATTCGCGCCTCGGACGGGCAGCAGGCGACTCTCAAGATTGGCGAAAGAGTGCCGGTGGCTACGGGCTCCTATCAGACGGGTGCAGCGACGGCCATCGTCAGCTCGCTGGTCAATACTCAGTTCCAGTACCTGGACGTGGGCGTGAACATCGACATGAAACCCACGGTGCACTATGACCGCGACGTGACGATCAAGATGAAGATCGAAGTGTCGAACACGAACGGCGTGGTGAACCTGGGTGGCATCAGCGAGCCGATCATCACGCAGCGTACATCGGACCAGACGATCCGGTTGAAAGAGGGGGAAGCGAGCATTCTGGGCGGTATCCTTACTAAGCAGGACAACCGGTCTTTGACCGGATGGCCGTGGCTGGCGGAGCTGCCGATTCTGCGATATGTGTTTGGTTCGGACACGCATGAGGTGCAGGACGACGAGATTGTGTTCCTGGTGATTCCGCATGTGATCCGCGCCGAGCAGATCAGTCCGCTGAATACGCGGCAGATTGATACAGGCACAACCAACAGCATTGAATTACGCAGGATTCAAGCTACGGTGCCGCCATCCGGCTCTCCGCCAGGTTCTCCGCCGACAGCGCAGGCGGATAGCCATCCCGTAATTCCAGGACAGACGGCGACGGGAGCTGCTGCGAGTGCGCTGAGCCAGATGCAGCAGCAGGCGAATGCAGGGGCTCCGGTGGACCTGCAGCTCACTGCTCCGCCGACGCCACAGAAGGTAGGTGGAAGCTTCCAGATTGCTGTGAATCTTTCAGGCGGTCAGGATGTGTTTTCTGTCCCGCTGCAACTGCAATATGACAGCTCGAAGCTGAGCTTGATCAATGTGGATCTGGGGAATTTCCTGGGCAAGGACGGTCAGGCGGTTGCGCTGGTGCATCGCGATGACGGAAGCGGCGGTGTGGCGATTTCCGCGTCGCGTCCTCCGGGCTCTGCGGGTGTAAGCGGAGCCGGATCAGTCGTGCTGCTGACCTTCCAGGCGAAGGCAGCCGGCGATGCGTCGGTTGCGATTACGCGGCCTGTGGTTCGGAACAGCGCGCAGCAGGCGGTGGAGGCGAAGGGATCGCACGCGGTGGTGCACGTGCAGTGAAATGCGCCCGTTCTTTCATCCATCCCAGGTTAGCTTCGCGAACCCTTCGGCTCGCTCAGGCAGGCTCTGGGGCACCCAGCTCCGCGTTTTTGTTGGGGATGATGACAAACCTGAAGGAACGCACCGTGCGCAGAGTGACAACTCATTGGGAGTAGTGCTTGTTGTTTCGTTGTAAATCACGACGCGGAGGCGGGGAAGCCGGGCTTACGCTGGTGGAGCTGATCGTGACGGTTGCGATTCTCGCCGTTCTGGCTTCGGCGGCGATCCCGCTGACACGCTTTACCGTAAAGCGGGAGAAAGAACGGGAGCTGCGCTACGACCTGTGGCAGATGCGCGACGCCATCGACCACTACAAGGACGCGGCGGACCGCAACGCATTCACCACCAAGGTGGACAGTTTTAACTATCCGCCCGATTTGCAGACGCTGGTGGATGGCGTGGATGTGCAGGGGAAGAAGGTGCGCTTTCTGCGGCGTATTCCGATTGACCCGATGACGGGCAAGGACGACTGGGGCATGCGCGCGATGCAGGATGATGCAAACAGCGATTCCTGGGGAGGACAGAATGTATTCGATGTGTTCACCAAATCAGATGGCACGGCGCTGAACGGGACGAAGTACAACACATGGTGACGATGCGGACGGCAAAGACAATGCGCAGGCAAGGCGGCTTTACGCTGGTGGAGCTGATGGTGGTGATGCTGATCATCAGCGTGCTGGCAGCGATTGCCATCCCCGCTTACATCGCGTCGCTCAGGAATGCGCGGGAGGCAGTGCTGAAGGAAGACCTGCACGTGATGCGGCAGGCGATCGACTCCTACACCATGGATAAAGAGAAAGGGCCGCAGTCGCTCGATGACCTGGTGCAGGCAGGCTATCTCAAAGAGATTCCAACGGATCCGATGACGCACAGCAGCAGCACATGGGTGACGGCAACAAGCGATGTGCTCGAGAGTGTGGATCAATCGGACCCGGGAATTAATGATGTGCATAGCGGCTCGGATGAACAGGGCACGAATGGACAGCCTTATTCGGGTTGGTGAGTATCGCAGATGATCGACGAGACAATTCCCAATTCAGCTGAGGTCTTTGATCATTTTGCGGCGCTGACTTCAGCGGCTCCTGCGCCAGGCGGTGCGCTGGTATTTTATGGCGCGCTAGACCGGCGTGGCATGGCGACTGCGGTTGCCGCGAATATCGCGGGCGCGGCTTCGCTTGGAGTGGATGCGCATGTGGATCGCGCGAAGCTGGCGCTGCGGCAAGGGATTTGCGACTTCATGGTGAACAGCCTGGATGAAGCGTTGCGTATCCTGAAAAACGAGATCAGGAAGAAACAGCCGGTTGCGGTGGCGCTGGTGGGCGATCCGGAGCGCGTAGTGGCAGAGATGCTGGAGCGCGGAGTGCAGCCAGACTTGATTGCTTGCGATGGACTGCGGTCGCAGATGTTTCTAGAGCGCGGGGCCAGGGCGCTTTCGGCTGCGGTGGTGACGCCGGATTCGCTGGTGGTGACGTGGAGCGTTTCGCGGGATGCTGCGACCTGGCTGCCACGCATCGATGATGTGGCGATCGAGGCGCTGGGAAACGATGCGGATGCGC